>Ga0209709_10002883_pt1 | contig 14598 bp, 14 predicted proteins | sample ArcticOcean_MG_C_2_FD_187435 | JGI IMG/M metagenome (GOLD analysis project Ga0209709, IMG submission 187435) | Marine microbial communities from western Arctic Ocean - ArcticOcean_MG_CB4_136 (SPAdes) (version 2) | ecosystem: Environmental > Aquatic > Marine > Oceanic | place: Arctic Ocean... | reverse complement strand
GAATGTTCCCATTTGTAAATACACTTGGAGCAATTCTTGCGCCAGTTTTTGGAATAATGATAAGTGATTATTATCTAATTAAAAAAGAAAGATTAGATGTAAATGACTTGTTTAATGCCAAAGGTGGAAAATACTTCTACAGCGGAGGATTTAACCCTAAAGCAATGTATGCTTGGCTTATATCTGGTTATATTGCCGTTGGAACAGTTTGGCCAAGTCTATTAATTTTTGATGCATTAAAAGATTTCTTTGCTAACGCAGGCGGAGGATTCGCATGGATAATTGGTGCGGCCTTAGGTGCTGTTATACATTTAATAATTTCGCAAAAAAGATAAAAAGTAAGTTTTAACTTTGAAAAGCTCGCCGCTTAAAAACGGCGAGTTTTTTTTTAGTATTTTAGCAATACTTCTTCTTGATTAAAATTATGTATAATTAAGTTATCTCCACTTCCTTTGCGGTCGATTACAATGAAATCAGTATCTTCAGTAGAAATTAAAGGAAAATGCCAAACTCCTGGTTTATAATTTATTCCTTTTTTAGGTGGAATTATAAAAGATTTTATTTTGTTAATTTCTGGCAAATCTCCTGGAGGAGCAACAAATACTAAAAAAGTTGTTTCTTTCATTGGCATAAAAGCTTGGCTACCTAAAGGGTGCTTTTCCATCATATCTATTTTCATAGGAAATTTTCTTTTTAGAGCAGAAAAAATACTTACTATAGTTTTTCCATCATCTTTAAGAGTGTTTATATTAGCTAGATCTTCAAATCTCTTTGCATAACCTGCGTTAATATCAATAGGTTCTATATTTTCTGATGATATCAAATCCCCAAAGACAGAAAAGTTTTCTTTTGTAATTTTAATAGGATTAATAATCGTACTCATTATTTTGGATCCCCAAATAATCTTATTCTTGATATACCACCGTCAGGAAATATATTTATTTTAACATAATTTATTTTAGCATCTTTCATTAAAGTGTTTCGAAAATTATGTTTTTTATGCGCTCCTAAATTTACTTTATTTAATAATAATTTCCATTTTTTAGAATTTTCAACAATTATCTTTGGCGATTTATTTTTTGTTATGTGAGTAGCTTGCAAAGTACATGCGTCTGGATAATTCCCTTTAAAATGATGAGTATCAATTTGAATTTTCTTTATTTTTCCTGCAGTAGCACATTTTAATATAACCCAATCAACATTTTTTCCTCTACTTCTTCTCGTTTCCCATCCGTCCCCCATATTTTTTCCTACGCCTGGAGCTAGTATGTTTTCAGCCTTACCAAAATGTTCGTTGTTACATGCTATTATCGAAGCACCATTTAAAACTGAACTAAGATTAATTATTTTTTTATTAAATTTAATTTCACTAGTATCTACAGATCCATAAACTCTAAGTCTAGCAACCCCCCCGTCTGGAAAAATATTTAATTTAATATGAGAATAAATACTTTTACTTTTTATGTTAAAAAAATGGTGACTATTTGGATTTGTTTTTTTGTTATTTAATATTTTAGTCCATTTTATTTTTTTGCTTGGAATATTGCTTTTGCTAAAACAAGCTTCTAAAGAAATATGCGTTGGTTGGTTTCCGTTGAAAAAAGATGTGTCAATATCTACTTTAAAAATTTTCCCTGGTTTTCCAAATTTTATTATTAAATAGTCATGACCTTTTTTTCTTTTTCTTCTAGTTTCCCATCCATCCATCCATTTTCCATGTGAATCAAATATGCCTTCCTTAAATATAGCTGGAGCTGGATTTATAATTCTATTAGCTGAAGCAAAAAATTCGTCAGTTTTAAAAACAACTTTAGATCCTAGTCTTGATTGAGCCAAATCGATCAGTCCATTTGTAAAAATATATTTATTTTTTTTCATAATAAATTTAAATATTTGAATAATTTTTTATCCAGTGATTAGCAATATCAATGCGTTTACAAATCCATACATCATCATGTTTTAAAACATAATCAAGGAATCTTTTTAAAGATTGTATTCTTCCAGGTCTTCCAATCAAACGACAATGTAAACCTATAGACATCATTTTAGGATTTGTTTTCCCTTCCTCATAAAGTGCATCAAAACTGTCTTTTAGATAGGTATAAAATTGATCGCCACTATTAAATCCTTGATTGGTAGCAAATCGCATATCATTATTATCTAATGTATAAGGAATGATTAATTGTTTTTTTTTACCTCGCTCCTCCCAGTAAGGAAGATCATCGCTGTACGAATCGCTATCATAAAGAAAACCACCTTCTTCCATTACTAAATCTCTTGTATTTGGGCTACATCTACCTGTGTACCAACCCAAAGGTCTTTGTCCAAATATTTTTTTTATTGATTTTATGGCTAACTGCATATGTTTTTTTTCATTAGGTTTAGATATATTTTGATAATCAATCCATCTCCATCCATGTGAAGCTACTTCATAACCGGCTTCTTTTATTGAATTGCATACTTCTTGATTTTTTTCTAACGCCATACCTACACCAAAAATAGTTAAAGGGATTTTTTTTGCTTGAAATATTTCGTGGACTCTCCAAAAACCTGCTCGTGAACCGTATTCGTAAAGAGATTCCATATTTACATTTCTTCCTTTTACAGGAAGTGCCCCAACCATTTCAGATAAAAAAGTTTCAGAATGACCGTCTCCATGCAAAACACAGTTTTCTGAACCTTCTTCGTAATTTAAAACTATCTGTAGTGCTAATTTAGCGTTATTTGGCCATTTTATTACAGGCATTTTTGACCCATAACCAATCATATTTCTTGGATAATTCTTTTTCATATAATAAAATATTTATATATTAAATTAAAAAGAATTTCATAACAATTCATACTTAGAGGTATTTATGGCTGTAAAATATTTAAAAAAAGCAACTAAAACCCCATCTACAGACGATCACAAAACTAGGGAAGTAGTCCAAAACATTCTTGATGATATTGAGAAAAGAAGAGAAGACGGAATCAAAGAGGTAACAAAAAAATTTGATAATTACGAAGGTGACATAATAGTTTCTAAAGAAAAAATTGAAGAAGCTATAAAAAAGGTTAATCAAAAAACAAAAGATGACATACAGTTTGCTTACGAAAGAGTGAGAAAATTTGCTGAACACCAGCTTAAAAGTATGAACAATAATTTTGAAGTTGAATTGTCAGAAGGTTTATTTGCAGGACAAAGACTTATACCAGTTGATACAGCGGGATGCTATATTCCTGGCGGGCGTTATGCTCATATTTCATCAGCTGTAATGGCAATTACACCAGCTAAAGTTGCTGGCGTTAGAACTATAATTTGCGCAAGTCCACCAAAAGATGTAAACGGGGCAAATCCTGGAATTATATATGCCGCTAATCTTTGTGGAGCGGATGTAATTCTAAATTTAGGCGGTATAGCTGCAATAGCTTCTATGACATATGGATGTTTTGATAATCCACCAGTAGATTTTTTAGTTGGTGCAGGAAATCAATACGTAGCTGAAGCCAAAAGAATAGTATATGGAAAAGTTGGTATAGATCAATTTGCAGGTCCCACAGAAATTGCAATTATTGCAGACAAGTCGGCTGATAAAGAAATTGTTGCAGTTGATATAGTTGGTCAAGCGGAGCATGGGTATAATTCTCCTGGTTGGTTATTTACTACAGATAAAACTTTAGCTGAATTCACCATGAAAAGAATTCCTGAATTAATAAATGAATTGCCAGAACTTCCCAGAAAAAGTGCTGAAGCAGCTTGGAGAGATTACGGTGAAGTAATACTATGTGATACAAACGAAGAAATGGCTAAAGTGAGTGATCAATATGCATCAGAGCATTTAGAAGTGCATGCAGAAAATTTGGATTGGTGGCTTAAAAGGTTAAGAAATTATGGATCATTGTTTTTGGGTGAAGAAACTACAGTTGCCTATGGAGATAAATGCTCTGGAACAAATCATATTTTACCAACAAAAGGAGGCAGCAGATATACTGGAGGTCTGTTTGTTGGAAAGTTTATTAAAACTTTAACATTCCAAAGGATGACTAAGAAAGCAAATAAGGTAGTTGGAGCCGCCGCCGCACGATTAGCAAGAGCTGAAGGTATGGAGGCTCATGCACGCACAGGAGATATAAGACTTAAAAAGTATGGTCATTCGAACTAAACATACACGCTAAATTTAGGGACAATATTTAGGACAATTTAACCCTTGTTTTTAACAAGAATCTTTAGGATATTTAAGTAAATGAATCTAGAATTTTTTATACCCACAACATATGTAGAGTTTATTTTACCTGCATTTACATTTACTTTTCTTAGCTGTTTAATGTTGTATTTAAATACAAAAAAAGAGTTAAAGAAATATGAAAAAATGTTTAAAGAAAAAGTTGAAACAGAAGAGTATAAAGAAATAAAATCTTTAAAAGAAAATCAAGCAATACCAGGAAGCTTTGTTTTTTAAGATTATAAAATCATAAGTAATAGTATGTTAGGAAAAAAGGCTAAACCAAGAATTGCATTCTTGATCATTACGTTATTAATATTATCCTTAATAATTTTTTTAATACTCAAATCTTTAGAGGAAAATGTTGTTTATTTTTTTTCTCCAACTGAAATTTATAATAAACCTAATATTTCATTGGATAAAAAAATTAGGGTCGGGGGGTTAGTGAAAGAAAAATCTCTATCAAAAGAAGGAGTATCAATAAAATTTATTATAACAGATTTAAAAAATGAAATTATAGTCTCCTATAAAGGGTTGTTACCAAACTTATTTTCTGAAGGCAAAGGTGTAATAGTCCAAGGCAAGTTAAAAGATAAAAAATATTTTATTGCCGACACAATTTTAGCTAAACATGATGAAAATTATATGCCACCAGAAGTAAGTGAAGCCTTAAAAAGAACCAATAATTAAATTTATTTATTTTAGAATATTTGAATTATTTAATTTTAAATATAGTATATCGAAATGTTTAAAAATTTTCTGCCATATAAAATTCTTACTTTAAAGAATTCTTTGATTAAAAATTTGGTAATTATTATGATATTAATTATTTCTTTAGGATTGTTGTATGCGTTATTTTTTTCCCCACCAGATTATATCCAAGGAGACTCAGTTAGAATTATGTATGTCCACGTTCCCTCATCATTTATTAGCCTAGGACTTTTTGCCATAATAGGAATGATATCAATTTTAAATTTAACTTTAAAAATAAAATTTATTCCTTTGATAGCAAAGAGTCTTGCTCCAATTGGTTTTATATTTACACTTACTTCTATTGTAACTGGATCGTTATGGGGAAAACCAACATGGGGTATATGGTGGGTATGGGATGCAAGATTAACTTCAATGTTAATTTTACTTTTATTTTATTGTTTATATATTTTTGTGTGGAAGTTTGTTCATAATTACGAAAAAGCAAATATGATATCATCCATAATTGGGATACTTGGCCTACTAAATTTACCGGTGATTAAATATTCTGTTGATTGGTGGAGTACGCTGCATCAGCCATCTAGCATTACTTTAACATCAGCACCAACTATACACTACACTATGATTATTCCTCTGATTATTATGTTTATAGGATTATCAATATTTACCCTAATAGTTTTTTTAATGAGATACAAAATAGAGTTAATGAAATTAAAATTAAAAAAAAATATTAAATAATAATATTATTTAAATTTATTTGATTTTTTATTGTGTTGATAAATAACAAAAATACCTAGTATTAAAAAAATAAAAGGTAAAAACCACAATGCAAGCGTTTCATATTTGAGCGCTGGTTTTAAAAGAATAAAATCTCCATACCTATCTGTTAAAAATTTATAAATTTCAGTGTTACTTTTTCCTTCTTTAATTTTATCTCTAATTAAAATTCTTAAATCTCTGGCAAGAGAAGCGTTAGATTCATCGATAGATTGGTTTTGACAAACCATACATCTAATATTTTTAGAAATTTCTCTGGCTCTTAATTCTTGCTTCTGATTTTGCAACACTTCATCAGGTTCAACAGAAACTAGTATATTAATAGAAAAACTAGAAAAAAAAATGATAAAAATAAAAGAAATTAATTTAAACTTATTAAAATATTTTATCATCATTACTTAGTCTCATTAAGTATAAAATTAATTTTTTTATAGATTTTTTTTGTAATTGGACCAACATGACGATATTTTATTATACCTTGCGAGTTAACAATAAATGTTTCGGGAATCCCATATACGCCCCAATCTATTGCGATACTACCCCTTTTATCGGTAGCAATATATAAGTATGGATTTCCAACTTCATTGAGCCAGCCAGTAGCTTTTTTTCGGTTATCTTTATAATTGATACCTATTACTTGAATATTTTTGTTGTTTGCTAAAAGTTGGATATACTTATGTTCATCACGACATGGTTTACACCATGATGCAAAAAAATTTACCAATGTTATTTTATTTTTAAAGTTTTCCTGCGATACGTATTCACTATCTTTAATTAGGGATTTTGATTTAAATTGGGGTATAGATTTATCTATTAAATTTGAAGGTATATCAGATGGATCTCTTTCAATTAATAATAAATAAAAGAAAATAAATAAAATTAGTGAAAAAACTAGAAAAGGAAATAAAAATATTTTTTTGCTCATTATTGTAACTTTTTAATCTTTCTTAAATTGATGTTAGTAGAAAATATACCACCTAAAAATATTGTAAAAGCTCCAATCCAAATCCAAACAACCAGTGGATTAAGATAAATTCTAACAACCCAACCATCATTTATATTTCCTTCACCCAAAACTATATACACGTCCCTTAAAAGATTTGTATGAATTGATGCTTCGGTTGTAAAATTGTTTGTAATTGGATAATATCTATTTTCAGGTTTTAGTTTTTTAATTAAGTTCTTTTTTTCATCGAATATAAAAAAATTACCTTGTAATGCTAGATAATTTTTTCCTTTAATTTCATTAATTTCTTTTAAAGTAATTGTATAATTTTCAATCTTTACTTCATTCCCAATTTTCATTTTGATAATTTTTTCTTTTTGCCAAACACTGGATCCTGTTATTCCAAGTATTAAAATACCAACGCCAAGATGAGCTACTATCATACTCTTAATAAATTTTTTTTTATTTTTATAAATTATAATTATATTATTTGTAATTATCCAAAAGGCTAATACGATACCTATAACCCCAATGATGCTATATGATTTATAATAAAGAAAAACTAGTATTGAAAATATTGCAGTAATTAAAATAGATGGAATAATTTTTTTAAAAGTTTCTAATTTTTTATTTCCCCCCCATGATAAAATTGGCCCTATTCCCATAACTAAAATTGCTGGTATTATTATTGGAATAACAGCCGAGTTGTAGTAAGGCTCACCTACTGAAATTTTATTATTAGTAATAGCTTCAATTAATAGTGGATAAATTGTTCCTAAAAATACAGACGCACACACGATTACCATAAGAATGTTGTTTATTAATATTGCTCCTTCTTTGCTAAAAAAAGCTACATAGTTAGTGTTTAAATATTTTTTTGAATTAATGCTAAATAAAAACAAAGAGTAGCCACCCAACAAAGCTGTAAATATTAGAATATATATACCTCTTGATGGATCCAGAGCAAATGTATGAACACTAGTTAATATTCCAGATCTTACTAAGAACGTTCCTACTACACTTAATAAAAAAGCAAGAATAGATAATAACAAGACCCACAATTGAAGCGATTTTTTTTTCTCGACTGCAATTAAAGAATGTAATAAAGCAGTTCCTAGCAACCATGGCATAAATGAAGCATTCTCCACAGGATCCCAAAACCACCAACCTCCCCAACCTAGTTCATAGTATGCCCATATAGATCCAAAAGCGATTCCAATAGTTAAAAAAGTCCAAGCAGCAGCGACAACAGGCTTCATATAGTTATACCAAAAAATAGTTTCGTTATTCTTTAAACTTAATGCTGCGATACTGAGTGAAAAAGCTGCTGAAAACCCCACATAACCTATGTAAAGCAATGGAGGATGTATAGCTAAAGCTGGATCTTGTAAAATTGGATTAAAACCTAAACCATTGCTCTCAAGTGTGATCATTTTTTCAAAAGGGTTAGAAGTAAATATAGTAAATAAAACGAAACCAATTATAATTAAAGACTGTGTTTCTAATGTCTTAGTTATAAATTTAGAGTTTGTTTTATTGTATAGTTTAAAAATAAAATAATTAAATATAGTTAAAACAAGAATCCATAATAACATTGAACCTTCATGATTACCCCAAACCCCAGATATTTTATAAAATAACGGTTTTGTAGTGTGAGAGTTTTGAAAAACATTTATTAAACTAAAATCAGAAACTATATGACTGTATATAAGTGAAAAAAAAGATAATGAAGAACAAAAAAATAAACCATTAACTGCAATTCTGTTTAGTTTGATTACTGAGGCATTATTTTTTTTTAATGAATTTACTAATTGAAGGATAGCAAAAAAAAGTAAAAGCCATAGGTTAATATTTCCTAAAAAAGGTATCATGATTAATCTTATAATATCCTTAAGAGTTAAAATTGAGAAGGTGTCATTATTACCTATTTAAAGTATAACAATCTTTATTTAAGAGCAGCAACTGCAGCAGCTATAGACGCTAATCTAGCCTCTGCTTCATCTGATCTGCTAGTAATTACTATAGGAATTTTACCACCAACAACCACCCCAGCAGCACAAGCTCCCATAAAATAAATCATCATCTTAACTAAAGCATTACCTGTCTCCACATTGGGTACAAGCAAAATATCAGTATTGCCAGAAACTTCATTTTTGATTCTTTTAATTGCAGCAGATTTTTTAGATACAGAATTGTCAAACGCTAATGGGCCAAAAACATCAGCTTTTATATTTTCTTCTTTTGCCCTTTTTGTAATTATATTTGCTTCTATTGAGCTTGGAACACTTTCTATTACTTCTTCGGTAGCTGATAAAACAGAAACTTTAGGTCTCACAATTCCAATTTTGTTAGCAAACTCAACTGCATTTTTAAGTATATGCATTTTAACTTCTAATTTTGGTAGAACATTCACAACACCATCAGTGATTATAAAAGGTTTATCGTCTTTATCTAAAGTCATATGCCAAACATGACTTAACCTTTTTTTTCCTATTAAATTTAAATCTCTCTTTAGAACTGCTTTCATCAAAATATCAGTATGAATATGTCCTTTGACTATGATTTTAACTTTATTTTCGCTTGCAAGCTTAGCAGCTATGGGTGCAGTGTTATTTTCATTTGTTTCGTTAATAATTTTATATTTTGAAATATCCCAGTCTAATTTTTTTGCATATTTTATTATTTCAGATTCATTTCCAATAAAAATTGGATTAATCAAATCATTTCCAACTGCTTTTTGGACAGATTCCATTGGAAATATTTCTCCTGCATTAACAATAGCTGCATCGATAACACCTACTTTTTTAGCAACATTAATCAAGTTATTAGGACAAATAATTTTTTTATTAGATAGCATCAAGTTTATTAATTTCTTTTAATATATTATCTGGTATTTCAATACCTTTCCTAATATTTTTCTTATATCTAGCATATTTATTTTCACCAGGATAAAGTATTTCTTTTATCATATTAGATTTAGGCAATCTTTTGACAGCTTTTAAATTTTTTTTAATTTGTGATAAATAGTTTTTACCGACAAAAATACCGGGTTTAATAACAATAAATAAATGTCCAACATTTTGTGGACCAGATAAATCATCAAAAGGGTCTTTTACTTGACCGCCATGATTAGCTCCTGTTAACACCCCAGATATAATATCTACCATCCACGCTAAACCCGAACCTTTAAATTCTGCGATAGGAAGCTGAACTCCTTCAAGAGCTTTTTTGGCATTAGTTGTAGGTTTTCCATTTTTATCTAAAGCTACTCCAGCAGGTATATCTTGTCCTAATTTTTTAGCCCGTCGTATTTTACCCCTGTTAATAATTGAAGCAGATGCATCCAGTATAAAAGGAATTTTATTTCCAGTTGGTGCCCCAAAACAAATTGGGTTAGTACCAAATAACGCTTTTCTAGAACCATATGGAGCTATAGCAGGAGGAGCGTTTGTAAAGCACCAAGCCATTAAATTCTGTTTTACAGCTTGCTCGGCGTAAAAACTTGATAAACCATAATGACCACTATTTCTAATTCCTACCATCCCAAAACCAGTTTTTTTTGCATTATCAATAGCTATCTTAATACCAATATCTGCAGCAACAAATCCAATAGCATCATTACCATTAACATGAGAAATAGATTGTGAAATTTTCTTTATTTTAATTTTAGGTTTAGAATTAATTAAATTTTTTTTAATTCTGGTGCAGTACATTTTTAATCGAGTTAACCCATGAGAGGGTGCACCAACTAGCTCAGCTTTAATTATATAATTAGATGAAGTTTCTGCATGCTTATTACTTAAACCATGCTTAATAAAAATACGTTTAACTATTTTTTTCAATTTTTCAATTTTCATTGAAATTTTATTTTTGCTTTTTTTACCCAAAAGGAAATTTTTTTTTTTTTATTTTCCATTTTATAAACTTTTAGCAAACTCTCTAATATCATTCACTAACAAATCTGGTTGTTCCAGTGCTGCAAAGTGTCCACCTTTGAGCATTACAGTCCAACGTTTTATATTAAATAAACGATCTACATATGATTTTGGTGGCCATTCAGACATTTCTGAAGGAAATAAAGCTGCTGCAGTGGGAACTTCAATACGATGAAAATCTTTAGAAAAAAAACGACCACCTTCTTCTCGTCTACCATAATAAATCCAAGAGGCTGTATTAAACGTATTCGTAACAATATAAATCATAATGTTTGTTAATAAAATGTCTTTTGAGTAGACGCTTTCGATATTCTTATTTTTAAGATCTGACCAAAAATAAAACTTTTCTAATATCCAAGCAGCGATTCCCACTGGACTATCTATCATTGCATAGCTTAATGTTTGGGGTTTAGTTGCTTGTTGAGTTCTATAACCATCTTGCATTGTTTGATCTTTAATAAATTGAGCCTCCCAATCCTTTTCTTCTTTTGTTTCTGGACCGTCGGGATGACGCATAGTTAAACAATTAATATGTATTCCTTTACACGTTTTTGAATGATCATGACCCAACCAATTAGAAATAGTTGCTCCCCAATCTCCTCCTTGTGCTATATAGTTTTTGTATTCAAGATTTTCTGTCATTAATTTATTAAAAATAACAGCCATTTTTCTTGGGCCCATTGGTAATTTTGGTTTACCTGAAAAACCAAAACCAGGCAAAGAAGGAACTATTACATCGAAAGCATCTTCCTCTTTACCACCAAATTTTTCTGGATGTGCCAATTTTTCAATTATATGAATAAACTCAACGACAGAACCAGGCCAACCATGCATAATAAGTAAAGGTGTAGGATTAGATCCGCTGCCCTTTTCTTTAATAAAGTGGACATCTTCACCATCAACTTTTGTTTTAAAATGTGAAAATTTATTTATCTTTGCTTCTTGTTCTTTCCAATTAAAATCTTCAACCCAGTATTTTGAAATTTCTTTAATATAAGAAAAATTACTTCCATGATCCCAGCCAGCAATATTTGGCATTTCATTCCAAGGGTATTTTTTAATCTTATCATAGATGCTTTCTATGACTTGATTAGAAACATTAATTCTAAATGGAACAATCATTTTTTATGAATGACTAATCCAAATAGTTTTGGTTTGAAGATACTGATTTAAAGCTTCAGTACCTTGATCTCTACTTAAAGATCCAGATTGTTTATAACCTCCAAAAGGAGTTTTTATATCACCTTCTGAAAAAGTATTAATCGATACAGTTCCACAAGGTAAGCTTTTTGCTATATGAAATGCTTTATTTATATCTTGTGTAAAAACACTGGCATGTAAACCGTATTTAGAATTACTTGCTATTTTAAGAGCTTCTTCTGTATTATCAATTGTTAGTACACCAAGCACTGGACCAAAAATTTCCTCTTGCGCAATTGTCATGTTTTCTTTTAAATTATCAAAAAGAGTTGGTTTAGCAAAAAATCCCTTTTCCTTTCCATTAGACACCCCACCAATTAAAAGTGAAGCACCTTCGTCAATTCCTTTTTGAATATAGCCATCCACTGTTTCCAAATGTTTTTTCGAAATCATTGATCCCATATTTGTTTTTAGATCTAATGGATCTCCAACTTTAATATTTTTTACCTTTTGTAAAATTTTATCTAGGAATTCATCTTTAACTTTACTGTGAATGATTTGCCTCATATTTGCTGAACAATTTTGTCCACCATTCCAAAAAGCTGAATTAATAGCATTATCTATTAAACTGTCAGATATTTTAGCGTCATCTAAAACTATAAAAGGACTTTTTCCACCCATTTCTAAACCAACAGTTTTTAAATTACTTTCTCCAGAGTATTTCATAAAGTATCCACCAACTTCAGTTGATCCAGTAAATGAAACTGCATCAACATCATTGTGTCTTCCTAGTGCTTCCCCAACATTTCCAAAACCGGGAAGAACATTAAATACACCATCGGGTATTCCAGATTCTTTAGCAATTTGAGCAACTCTAATTGCTGTTAATGGAGTATCTTCTGCAGGTTTTATTATAACAGAGCACCCCGCTGCTAACGCAGGAGCAGCCTTCCATACCGCCATCATTAAAGGAAAATTCCAAGGAACAATACCAGCAACAACACCAATTGGTTCTTTTACAATTAAACTTGTAATAGAGGGATCTGTAGAACCAACTTTGCCAAAAACTTTATCTATTAGCTCACCATACCACTGGAAATGCATTGGAGCATCATTTGCAACTTCATTTACACAATCAGTTATTAGTTTTCCAGTATCGACGCATTCTAAAACAGAATTCTCATCTCCATATTTTCTTAACAATGAAGCAAATTTAAGTAAAATTTCTTTTCGGTATTCAGGTGTAGATCTTGACCAAACTCCACTTTCAAAAACTTTTCTTGAAACTTTTACTGCTAAATCAACATCTTTATGATTACACTTAGCTATAGAACATAAAGTTTCTCCAGTTGCTGGATTAATATTTTCAAACTTTGCTCCATCAATAGCATCAACATATTTACCATTAATAAAAGCTCTACCTTCAAAATTTAGTTTTTTCGCAATTGCTTTGTATTCAACTGTTTTCATTAGCCTTTCCCTCTCCAAGGTATTGTTTTATTAATAATTTGACGAAGAGTAATATCGAATAGAAGTCCTAACATACCCATTATAAAGATTGTTATCCAAATAACTTCATATTGAAAATATTTTTTTGCAACGTTTTCAACAAACCCTATACCGGTAGTTCCTGCTAAAAATTCAGCTGCAACTAATGTTCCCCAACACATACCAACAGCAACTCTTACCCCAGTTAATATTTCGGGTAGTGAATTCGGGAATATGACGTGTCTTAAAATTTGCCATCTAGAAGCACCCAAAGAATGAGCTGCATGTATTTTTGATAATTGAGTACCCGATGCTCCAGCTCTTGCAGAAATAATCATAATAGATAAAGATACCATAAATAATAAAAATATTTTTCCAACATTATCAATTCCAAATACAGTAATAACTAATGGAGCCCAAGCAAGTGGAGGAACTGGTCTATATAATTCAATTAATGGATCAAAGAATCCTTTAGCAAATCTATTTAGACCCATAAATAAACCTAAAGGAACTCCAAGAATAATTCCAAAAGTTAAACCTAAAAATACTCTTAAAAAAGAGTCCCATATATGTCCCGAAGGTACAGGTATTTTAAATGCATTAAATTCACCAGTTGCGATGTTTAGGATTTTACTTTTGAGATTTGGTTTTACAGTACCATCTTCACTGTGAACTGGGTATTTCCCAGGCAAAATATCTGCTATCCAATCTGGGAAAATAAATCCTACTATTTTACTTACATCCATCATTTCATACCAAATCAGAGGAATATTTTTAAATCCAACGCTTGGTTTTAATAAAAGAATAAATTTATTTAAAGTATCAGAAGGTTTGGGTAGCCATCTACCAGATCCAGCCTCAAAACAAGCTCTTCCACTATATCCTATATTTCCAGTAGGAAATAAAAGAGTATCTACAAATCTTAAACTTCCTTGCTCTTTTTTTTGAATCTTATCAAACTCAACAATGGATTCTTCCAAGACTATTAAAGTTTTAGGTGGAAAAATACTAGCATATTCAATCCTTCTTGCTATTTTAAGAATATCTTTTGCAAAGGTTGAGGCAACTTCCTGTGACTCACTTAATTCTGATCTATATTTTTTAACTTCATCTTTTATTTCATTTATTGCATTTTTATATGCAGAGTTATGATTTCTTAATTTAAAGAAATCATCACTAATAAGAAGCAATTCTTTTGCAGCTCTATCAAATTTTAAACCATTTTTTGAAGAAGGAATGGCAGGAATTTCAGCTTTATTATCTAATGCCGTCCCTGACGATCCCCATTCACCTTGTTTTTTAACAGCTTCTATTCTTTTGTTTTCTTCTTCGATAGTTTCTGATTCATAACTTATTTTTTGGAACTCTTCTGTTAATTTATTAATTTTGTTCGTTATTT
>Ga0209709_10002881_pt1 | contig 14602 bp, 8 predicted proteins | sample ArcticOcean_MG_C_2_FD_187435 | JGI IMG/M metagenome (GOLD analysis project Ga0209709, IMG submission 187435) | Marine microbial communities from western Arctic Ocean - ArcticOcean_MG_CB4_136 (SPAdes) (version 2) | ecosystem: Environmental > Aquatic > Marine > Oceanic | place: Arctic Ocean... | reverse complement strand
ATGTAAATTCACCTTCCCACAATTAGCTGTGAACCCAAATGGTTGTTCTAATTCAGAATTGGATGACGATGGCGATGAAGTAGCAAACGTTGACGACCTTTGTCCAAACTCTGAAGCGGGCGCCCTTGTATCTGCTAATGGTTGCATTACAAAACTAATTCAAGATGATGTAGAGGCAAAAAGTTCCGATGATGGTCTCGCAACTTCGACGATACTATTCTCGATAGCAGGATTGATCTTCATAGTGGCATTAGTAATTGTAATGAGAAAGGAAGACGAAGTGGATGAATCGATATCCGCTCCTAGGCACGATAATGGTTCTGAAAATAATCCAGAAACCGTAGTCGAACAAGAAGTTGCTCAATCTCTCGAACCAGAGATAGAGAATCAAGAATAGATAACAGCAGGTGCCATTGGCATTGCAGATTTACTTTCCTCATCTATCCCCACCTCTAATGAGGATAGCCCTAATTCAGAGCAGATGAACTCCTTAGCAGCACTGATGACCTCTGCCTCGTTCAAAGCCCCGAGAAGGATTCTGCGGTCTTCATCACTCCATTTGAAAATTTGTGGCAACATTCTCTTACCCCAGAGAGCCATTACTTGACCCAAGTCTTGCTGTTCAACGAGTTTAAGGTTTGAAATATTAGCAGCAAATGATTTAACATTTTCACCACTGATTATATGGTTTAAACCAGCGATAGCAAGACCCCGTTTCCACTCTTCACAAATTACAATACGGGCTGAATTAGGCGGCTTTCCAATGTGCTTTTCAGCGATTCTTGAAACGCGCCGAGCATGCTCAAGGAAATTTCTAATCCAGGTTTCCCTATCCAGAACCGCGATTTGCCCAGTTGATAAGTCTCCAGTTTCTTGTAATGTTCTAGCAGCAAGAAGGTCGCCATTACCCAAGCCATTCCACCACATTTCTGCCAAATGGGGAGTTGCTGGAGAAAGAAGGTGTGCCCAGGTTTCGAAAAACGAATGCCCTAAGTCCCGGTTATTTCCGCCACGCCTTCGGTACCAATTCAAATCCTTTTGAATCTCAAAGTGACTTATTTCAACTGCGCCTCTCAAGTCATTACATTCCATCAGTTCACGCCATTGATTGACACGTTGGCTGAGACGAGCGCTAAGCCATGCATCGATTTCCGACGTATCCGTTCCCCAAGATTCAATGCTTTGTGGTAAACCATACAGTAGATTCAACTGACGCCATGCAGAGGTTATCCCTTGGTCAGACCATTCCATTTCAGCTACTGGCTGGGCCGCAAATAGGATGAAAAGACGGAGTGTATCAGCGCCATAATTCTCGATGATACTTGCCGGATCTACAACATTCTTTTTCGATTTACTCATCTTTTCAACTCTACCGATAATTATCGGCTCACCTGTTGATTTCAAAGAAGCAACACCATTTTCAATATTGACATCAGTAGGCAATACCCATGTGCCATCTTCTTTAGCAAAGGTAGCATGAGTCACCATTCCTTGACAAAGTAATGATTGGAAAGGTTCGTCGATATCGTGCAAACCAAGGTCACGTAATGCTTTGGTCCAAAACCTTGAGTAGATTAGATGCATCTGTGCATGTTCAATTCCGCCACAATAGAAATCGACATTCATCCAGTGATTTACAACCTCGGGTTCAAAGCACTTTTCATCATTAAGAGCATCTGTATACCGAAGGAAATACCATGATGAATCTATGAAAGTATCCATGGTATCGGTTTCTCTTTTACTGGCTTTTCCACAGGATGGACAATCCGCCTCTTGAAATGTTGGCGATGATTCTAGCGGATTACCTTGAACAGAAAAACTCACATCATCTGGTAATTTTACTGGTAATTGGTCATCTGGTACCGGCACAGCCCCACATGATTCACAATGAATGATTGGAATCGGTGTACCCCAATATCGCTGTCGTGAAATCAACCAATCCCTTATTTTCCACTGAATCGAACCTTTGCCACAATTTTCTTTTTCAATTGCATCGATAACCGCTCTCTTCGCATCTTCACCGAATAAGCCGTCGAAACCAGTACGAGGCGAGTTTATCATCCATCCATGTCCTTCGAATGCTTTTTCCAAATCTTTTACTTCAGCATCTTGCTTTTCGGCCAATACGTTGTGAATCGGAATTTCGTATTCTTTAGCAAAATCAAAATCACGCTGATCGTGGGCTGGAACTGCCATAACCGCTCCAGTACCATATGAAGCGATTACAAAATTTCCAATCCAAATCGGTATTTTATCACCAGTTAACGGATGTATCGCATATCTACCAGTTGCAACCCCTTTTTTCTCCTTTAACATTCCTCTATCGAAATCGCTCATCACTCTAACTTCATCTCGCAGACTTGACCATTCATCTTCGAATTCAGTGCCGATTAACAATTTCTCGGCCAAAGGATGCTCCGGAGCCAAAGTCAGGAAAGTAACACCAAAAATAGTATCAGGTCTAGTGGTAAATACCTCGATAACCGAGTTGGTATCACCTTCGATAGCAAAGCCGATGGTCGCTCCTTCAGAACGCCCCAACCAATCTTTTTGTAATGATTTAACGTGTTCTGGATAATCAATATCGTCTAAACCATCCCAAAGTTGCTGAGCATAATCTGTAATGCGAATAAACCATTGTGGAATCTCCCGTTGCTCGACAACCGCCCCAGATCTCCATCCCTTTCCATCGATAACTTGCTCGTTTGCTAGAACTGATTGCTCAACAGGATCCCAATTGACAGCAGCATGCTTTCGATAAACCAGCCCTTGTTCCAACATTCGTAAGAAGAACCATTGGTTCCAGCGATAATATTTTTCGTCATGACTCATTATTCTGCGACTCCAATCATAAGAGAACCCCATCCTCTGCAATTGGGCGGTAATGGTTTTGATATTGCCATCGGTGATTTCTCTAGGGTGGGCTCCTATTTCCTTGGCAGCGTTTTCGGCAGGCATGCCAAATGAATCGAACCCCATCGGGTAAAGGACATCAAACCCGGCTAATCGACGATAGCGAGCAATAGAATCGCCTATGGTGTAATTACGAACATGTCCCATGTGCATTTTGCCTGACGGATAGGGATACATTTCAAGACAATAGAAAGTAGGTCGACCTGAACGCTTTCCCTGTTGAAAGGCGCCGGAATCAGTCCAAGCCTTCTGCCATTTTGTCTCTGAATGTGGGGGGTAAGACTCCGACATCGACAAACACTCCACTAGGGCTACGTCGAGGCGAGTTCAGGACTCGATTTGAACCATATGGTCAGAACTCTGTTGTCTCTAGCAGGAATAGGGCTTCTTTAGTCAAATGATATCGGTTTTTGAGACCAGATTTTCGCTTTTCAATCAAACCATACTTGTGCAAGGTTCTCAAGTGGTGACTGATAAGTTGCTGAGACTTCTCTAGTCTAATAGCTAGTTCTGCTTGAGTTGGGTACTTTTTCATTTGCTCATCATCATCCAATAGGCGTAATATCTTCCCTTGAAGGCTATTTGGATCTGGAGTAAGAGGTGGTAATGGTAATTTATCGACTGAGATACTGGGGTGAAGATCACTGGTGAAAGGGTAATATCTAACCAAACGCCCATCTTTTAGTCTCCAAACCATCTCCTCGTCCTCAAGTATTTTCAGGTGATGAGTAATCTGGCCATTTGACATACACAATTCTTGCATTAGGGCACGGAAATGACAGCCTGGGTTAGCGGTAAGGTATCCCATTAAACGTCCTCTTTGGTATCGGCCATCATTGGTTTCACTGGTACGTCCAAGCAAACCGAGAAGCCAAAGTCCAGCCGAAGTGGCAGGAATCCTCCAACTTTCATTGGTTGCAATTGATACAAATAGAATCCCGAGAATACTCGTCGAAGTAATTACAACAATCGTAGTGGTCACGAATGGATTGATTTCCTCAGCCTCGGTTTGCACAGTAGAAATAGAATCAGGCTTTTCTTCAATATCCTCTGATACTTCAGGTATAGATTCAGATATAATTTGAGTAATAGTAAAGGCTGTGACATCGAATTCAGAGCAGACAAACGGTATCGTTGCCTCCAATGCAGAATATTCACCAATAACACCTACCGCGGGAATCCAACCGATTTGAGTTGGCGCTCCGGCGAATGCCATCATGGAATTACCATCATCAAGTAGCCAACACTCACCGTTTTGAGTGGTAATCATCGACCAAGTACCACTTTTTAGGGATTCACTGGGAGCAACAAAAGAATCATTTTCGCCTTGCTGTGTATTTGTTTCTGTTTCAGGTGTAGGTAAAGGCAATTCGAATCCAGATTGTAGAGGATTAATGCTGAATGCATTTGTTATTGATAATTGAAAAGAATATTGCCCATCATCCAGATTGGTGGAAAGAGTTGGAAGCGAAAGAGCGGCACCGGTGTCAATCCTTTGCACCAGCTTTCGGTCTACACAATCGGTAACTAATTCGATAATTTCATCAGTAGCAGTAATGATTGTTACTGATATTTGACAAGTCTCAGACCAGAATATATCGGTTGCAATATCGGTAGTCAGTATTGGAGTTATAGTGAGTAATGTGTCTTCTTGATTAAATTCAGTTATCAGTTCAAGGTTTGCATCATTACATATTATTCCAGTTTCTTCAGAAAAGGAAATCGGTATCGAAGTCCAAATACTCAGTTCTGGTGCCTCAGCAAAGAGCGTATAGTCGCCAGGGGGAAGACCGCAGCCCTCATTGTCAAACATGAATATCTCTGGTTGGTTGAAGGTTTCAATTCCACCATTCGCTTCGATAAGGTTGTAAATTTCAAATTCATTACAGGTCTTTAACGACCTTGAGTCGTGAACAACTTCACCATTTTGATCCATCAACCAAGTTTCCACTCGACAGGTATCAGTGAAGATTAGAGTGATATCCTCGTCCTCTTGATTGGTTAATTCGACACTATTCTGTATCGAACTGGTCTCTGAATCATATTCTCCTAAGATAATCCCCATCTGAAGACCTGAGTTTTCAGTTGTATTAGCGGCATTGGCTGAGATAACACTTATTTGGCTACTCAAAACATTATCTCCTAAGGCAAATGAAATATCATGTTGTCCAGTTGATAAATCCATTACGGTTTGCAGTAATGGTCTGACTTCAAACGGAAGCAAAACCTGATTGCCGGGTAAACAAGTACTCCATATCTGCTCAAAACCATCGATTTCAGAGGTTATTTTACAACCCTCTTCATCGAATGCAATACTGGAAGTAGTGGGATTGAAGAGGCTTAGGGTGAGTAGTGCTCCACTCCCTTCGCGCACAATACCATCTCTTGTTGATAGTTTAAGGTCAAGCTCAAGGTTGGAATCTATAATAAATGCTGATTGAATCTCTACAGGTATGGTAGTGGTCAGCCCACTTCCTTCCAATATCACTTCTATTGAATATAATCCACTTTCAACTAATTGGCCATCATCATCTTTTAGATCCCATTTCAGTTGGTCGAGTGAAGTGATACTATCTGCACCCAAATCCAACCCTCTGCTTTGCCCAATACAAGCAGAAGACCCATCAAGGACGATTTCAGTTTGACCGTGAATAACAAAATATGCATTACAAGAGGGGTCTGTATCAATGGTTATCGCATCACCTTGGTTGATGACATTGACATCTAGTGTTACATTTTCTCCAGCGGTGAACCAACCCCTTGCTGGAGAATCAACCAATGTGGCTTCCAGAGATGGCTCCATAACGCTGGACGCCGAGACAGGCAGCGCCAGAATCAATGCCGCCAAAATTACGAAGTACAGCTTCCGCTCCCTTCCCATAGAGACCTCATGGACCATCATCCCTTAGAAGGGATGTGGTATGTACCATTGGTGAGCGCAATGGTTGAATGCATTATCGAGGACGATGAAATTATCGTATTACAGAAGCAATTAGGCGAATGGGATAACTTGAACCATCTTATTGTTTGTAAAAAAACTAGTGAGGCCGCGATAATAGATCCCTTTTCGGGTAAGTATTGGCTTGATATTTGTCAGAAAAATAATTGGAAACTAAATCAAGTTTGGTTGAGCCATACACATTGGGACCATTCTAAAGGTGTAAGCGAACTTGAAGATTGTGAGATATGGGCGCATGAACTCGAATTTGAACGCGGCTGGAACGGCCCGCGTAGCCACATATGGCAACATCCCCCGAATACTTCAGCCAGTCATAAATTAGGCAATCTAACGTTCGCAATCCACTGCACACCCGGTCATTCTCCTGGTCATACTACGATTATCGGCCATGGATTTGTCAACTCTGGCGATTGTCTATTCCTTGGCCGTTGTGGCCGTACCGATTTATTCGGAGGGGACATCGACTCACAGAGGAGATCATTGATTTATCTAAAAGAAAAACTGCAGGAGATACCAAAAAATTGGCTAGTATTACCTGGACATCAGTATCCGCTTCAAGATGGAACCAATCCAACATTTCTCAGTGTTGAGCAATTATTGGTAGGTAACGAAGCATTGATGGCTGTAGACGATGATGAGAAATGGAATGGTCTAAATTTCTTAGCATTTGATGATAATATGGCTGAAAAAGCCCGTCGACAAAGGGCGATGAATCAATAATCACAAATCATCTAAACTCAACATACCAGGGATTGCAGCTTCTTGTACTGCTTCCTGATCCATTTCATATTGCTTCCACTGTGGCACTACTTCATCCCCGGTCCAGCCTAATTCTCGAGCTTTATCCAAATTACCTTCTTTAACATAGAAATCAATCCATTCCAAGCGTCTCTGCTCTTCATCATCCAATTGATTAGATATGTACAATTCTTCTTGCATCGTCTTCTTTGTTTTCTTGCGTGCCATTTGCTTTGAAACCATCGCGGTTAAAATCAAAGCAAGCATCAACAAAATCGAGGCACTGATTATTATCAGGGTGGTAGAGTCAAGAGCATTTTCTACCTGTTGATTCGCCTCATCGCGCAATTCAGCATCGCTTTTTGTGATTAAACAAGTAACATCGCCGACCAAACCAGTTTTAATCGAAGGGTCGTAAGGACAGGGGTCGTTTGTATCACTCACCCCGTCTTCATCTTCATCCGGACAACCAAAGACATCGATGTATGATGTGCCAAATATAGTCTGACAATCATCTGATTGCCAAGCCCCAACTGTGAAGTTATCACCAAAGCCATCACCATCTGCATCTTGCCATTGAGTGACAATAAATTGGAAAGCATCGGGGTTTAAGCCAGTTTTATTATCTCCATATCCATCACCATCAGCATCATGACATTGGCTTTGAACATCGATAAAAGCATCCCCCCATTCTTGACGAATTGTGACATTTATCTGCATACTTTCTTCAAACATTGTGGTAGGTTCCCATCCGTGATTATCACCACAACCATCTCCATCTGAATCTAACCATTGAAGCGGGTCTTCATCAAAGTAATCATCGATATCAGCCCATGTGTCGCCATCTTGGTCTGGGCAACCTTGACGGCTATTATTATTTGAAGTGCCATAGGTGTCAATGCAGTCATCACCATTTGGGACGCTTTGATTATCGCCCCAGCCATCACCATCTCTATCGCTTTGCTGATAAAAATCATCTTTGAAAAGACCGTTTGGACCATCCAGAGGATCGACAACCCCATCTTTATCGGTATCAGGACAACCGAGCGCCCCTTCTAGGGTTGTAAGAGCATAGTCGTAAGGACACATATCACCATTGTAGTCGCCGGTCTTGTTGTTGTCACCAAACCCATCGCCATCTGAATCTAACCATTGGGTTGGTTCATCAGGAAAAGCATCTCCACCGGGAACATCCCTGTCGCCGTAACCATCACCATCTCTATCGCTACATTGGCTACTGTCTTCTGAGTCCCAATCAGGGTTATTACCATCAGGATTATCGCCACAGGATGAAATTTCTGCAGTTAAATTCTGGCCATCAGCATCACTATCATTCCACTGAGTTGGGTCGTTTGGAAATCTATCATATGCATTGGACCAACCATCATTATCAGAATCTGCACACCCAAGTCGATCCTGGAATGAAGTGCCGAATTCTCCGGGGCAGACATCTGCATTATTACCGTCTGCATTGTCACCATAACCATCGCCTCCATCACCATCACACCATTGGGTTACATCGGTAGGGAAAGCATCTGCGCCATCTTCGCAGTCAAGGTTAAACAGCGCAGGCCAACCAGCGGTTGGATTTGACCATCCATCGCCATCCTCATCATAACAACCACCTCGATCTTCTGTGGAATTACCCCAAAGGCTGGGGCACCAGTCGGGTGAATTTGCAGGTGCAGATTCATCTCCAAACCAATCACCATCTGAGTCAAGCCATTGAGTAGAATCATGGGGGAAGGCGTCGACTTGAGTCGCACTCTCATCGAAATTACCAGGCCAATTAGTTGGCCTAATGGTCAGCCAAGAGATATTATCGAAATTATCGCCCCAGCCATCGCCATCGGTATCGTTCCATTGAGTGGGGTTCATCGGTAAGGCGTCACCGGTTTGATTGTGATGGAGTCCATTTCCGGGTAAATATTCAAAGTAGTAATTGTCACCATAACCGTCACTATCTGAATCAGCCCATTGGGTTACATCGTTAGGAAAATCATCTCCATCGTTGGAGTAGCCATCACCATCATCATCAGGGCATCCGAATCTATCTTGCCAACTTGTTCCAGGGACGGTTAAACACGAATCTCCTTGGGATGCAGGCAAGGGATTGTCTCCGAATCCATCATTGTCAGTATCATTCCACTGGGTTCCATCTTCGGGGAAAGCATCATCTTGATTCAGTACTCCATCATTGTCGATATCTGGATTAACCGTCCAATGGTAAATACCCTCATCATTTCTTCCATGAGCTGAAATAATGTACATCCCATTTGGGTGCCAATCTACTCCATATATCGACCCACAATTATTTCCATTACCACTTGAAGTGCAACCGCCAGGACGTGGTGCTGCTAATGTATCAATGATTGTTGCAGTAGTGTCATGGGTTTTGAAAATCCTAATACTTGCACCATCTGATTGATAGTAAGTATGTCCTGCTGCAACTTGGGTGGAATCTGGAGAAAATACAACTGAATTGCAAGAGGTAGAGGTATCATATACCCATCTTTCATCCATGGAATGGTAATCGATCATTCTGACTCTTGCGCCGCCGCCTGTATAAGCTTCACATACAGCAATAGAATTACCATCAGGAGACCAAGCAATAGCATTAATCGAACCTCTATTGGTGTTACGAGTTGCATTTTGAGTCCATGTTTCAGTTTCATATACCCAAATGTCTTCATCGCCACCTATCACTATTCGACTACCATCAGGACTCCAGTCGACAGAATAGAATTGGTCCTCACCTGCTGGCTCAAATGAACGAATCAGGGTTCCATTCATTGAGTCAAATATTTCGACTTGTCCATCCCCGTTATTACCGTCACGAGCACCGACAACAGCAATCATTGTGCCATCTGAACTGTATTCCAATTCATTTGTATCCTCGCCACCAGTGCCTACAGAGAAGAGCAGTGTCATATTGTTTGAATAGTAGGTTTTCAATTCGTCACTATTCGTTGATACGGCGACAAAAGTTCCATTAGGCGACCAAGCAACATCACTAATTCCAGAAATCGAAACCGATCTGAGATTTTGTTTTGTAGCAGTATCCCAAACGCGCATGGTAGAACCGTCAGAAGTCAAGTACTGCTGTCCATCTCGGCCGAATATAGTAATGTAAAAGTCGTCGTTGCTAGCTTGTCGCGCATCTTCTAAGAAACCCCCATTTGAAATAGCCCAAGGGTCATTCTTGTCACTAGTGCCATCACCATCTTTGTCGGGACATCCAATTCTGTCAACTGTACTGTTGCCTTCTGCAACCGGGCAATCATCTAAGGAATCATCAATACCATCTCCATCGGTATCGGCAGCAGCAGAATTGAATGAAACAAAGACTAGCATCAATACTAGTAGGGAAGATGTCCAACGCTTTTTAACGGCAATTAGGCCCTCAGACATAAACTTCCGTTCTATTTCTCTTCATAGGTGTTATGGTTAGTTTGTGCGCGAGAATATCATCAGTTTAGGGCAAGCATTGAATCGCTCTTCTTTGAGCGAAGCATGTGACCGCAGAACTGCCGAAGGTAAACATCCCGGTCATAGACCGCATTCTTTTGCATCTGGCAGAACATCTCGATCAAAACGACCGTTTCATGGTCTCAAGTGTTCTCACAAGGCCAGGGATTGCTGAGGCTTGCGCTTTACATGCACCAAACGTTTCTCGGGCAATGCGTGATTTATTGAAGAAAGGCGCTGTAAGTGAGCATTCTCGCTCAATAATTGGCGATGAGAGGCGTCAAAAAACTTGGCAGTTGACCGAAAAAGGAATCGTCAGCGCCAAACAATCACTCAAGAAACATGAAAAAACTGAGGTTTTGATTAGAGATCAAGAAGGGACATTACTAGAACTTGAAGCAGGTAAGGTCTCTGAAAGATTGGAAGCGGATTTGACTTTATTACAGATTCTTCTTCATGCCCAGCATGAAGGGGTATTGACTTACGGCGACATCCGATTCGGCCCTATTAGAAAAGGTGAGTCTGCCGCATTGCCAACTCCTGGAAAACTGACCCTATTGGCTGGTGCTCATGCAACCTATCACTTCCACCCCCCAAAGACAAGATCGGTTCATGGCCGTGATAGTGAATTGGAGGAAATGAATCAATGGTTTGAATCTAGGCGTCCATGCATGGTAATCGATGGAATCGCAGGAATTGGCAAATCAACCTTAGTTGCAAATTGGCTCGAGGCAAGAATCGAGGAAGAACCCAATCTTTCTGTATGTTGGTATCCTTGTCAAATCTGGGACCGCGAACTCGGGTTAGCGACCAGTCTTTTACATCGATTTGGTATCGATGAAAAGCACGATCCATATCAATTAATGGAGACTTTACCCTTATCGCCAGGTGCGGTTTTTGATGTAGATTCATGGCGGAGACGCTTGCTTGCATACCTTACCGATGCAACCGCTATCCGAGAACGATTCAAGAATGAAGCGGGCGGCCCACCACCATATTGGTTAATCGTTCTAGATGATATTCATCATATTTGCAATCACTCAAAAGAACTTCTCGGGGCTCTCTTACAGATGTCCACCAAAGCCCCACTGAGACTAGTGATGATTTCTCGTACCACTTTGGACATATACGACCGTCGCGATGTTCACACTCGCAATATTGTCTGTGAATTATCTCTCAAGGGCTTGTCACTAGACGAGATTGGAGAATGGTTAGAGTCCTTCGAAGATAAAGATGTACCATCCGCTGGGGTGATTCACGATGCGACAGGAGGTCATCCACTTGCAATGGAATTATTGGAACTTTATGGCACTCCTGAGCATGAGGATTGGTTGCGTTTCCTCGACGAGGAAATTATTATTCATATGCCGAAAGAAGAGCGAAATTTATTGGCAACTTTAGCACAAAGCTCTGAACCAATTGCTTGGGAAAAACTTGCTGAGGCTTGTCAATGGGATGGCGAGCCTCCAAAGAGCCTGATTAGTCACGGCTTGTTGATGGAGTTAGAAGGCGGGATGTGGTTACATGAAGCACTTCGAGAGCGACTGCTAAGGGAAGTTGGCGATGTTGCCGAAAAACGAAGAAAGCGTTTGAACTAATTAAAAGTCATCAGCGGTGATGTGCTGATCCAACCACCCGAGAAGTTGCGCTTTTGGCATCATCCCGGTTTTGTTATCAACCATCTTTCCATCTTTGAATAAGAACATAGCGGGGATTCCTCGGACTCCATATTTTGCCGCATTTCCACTGTCAGAATCAGTATTGACTTTAGCGATTGTAATTTCACGCTCGCCAGCTATTTGTTCCAAGATAGGAGAAAGAGATTTACAAGGGCCACACCAAGGAGCCCAGAAATCAACTAAGACCAATTTATTATCACTCATTACCTGATCAAAATCAGAATCACTCACTTCTAGGACTTGTCCCATATCACTCACTTATGCAGTCCTCTGGTCGGTCTCATATGAGCATTTGCAAAAGGGAGACTTCATCAGACCCCAGTCCTTGGCATGGGATGAGAGGGTAACTTGATTATTGCACCATCAGTTCTTACTGCCGATTTGGCCGATTTGGGGGCTGCTTGCAAAGAAGCAGTAGCAGCAGGACTCGATTGGTTACATCTTGATGTGATGGATGGAAACTTTGTACCGAACCTAACTTTTGGCCCACCGGTAATCGCTAAATTGCGCCAAGCACTCGGAGATGGACCTGTTTTTGATGCACATTTGATGATTGAAAACGCAGAAGAATCATTTCAACAATACATCGATGCTGGTTGCAATCACATCTCCGTTCATGTTGAAGCCGTAAGGCACTTACATCGCTGTGTCACAGCAATCCGGGCAGCTGGTGCCAGTGTTGGAGTTGTGCTTAATCCAGGAACTTCAGTAGATGCAGCATTGGAAGTACTTTCGGAAATCGATTTGGTTTTGGTTATGAGCGTCAACCCAGGTTTTGGCGGACAGAGTTTCATCTCGACAGTCGAGAATAAAGTTAGGACTCTTGCAAAGGCTATTTCACAACAGGTTGAAAATGGCGGCCGCGAAGTACAGATTCAGATTGATGGCGGTGTAAAAGCACATAATATAGCCATGCTTCACGAATGGGGAGCAAGAAATTGCGTGGTTGGTTCAGGATTATTCAACCAAACTTCCTCGGTGGCTGACAACCTCGCTGTGATTCATCAAGCACTCGAGTGATACAGATGCGAATACTGCTGGTAACTCGGCTATATCCTCTCCCAGATAATCCAGCACGCGGAAATTTTGTTGCAGATCATGTATCATTATTACGAGGATTAGGCCATGAGGTCAAAGTGGTAAATCCATTACCACGTTTATTTAGATATCAAGAGTCAAGAAGATCAACTCTTGAGGGGGTAGCCAAAGCCCCAAGAAGATTCGTTCATGAGGAAATCGAGGTTCAAGTTTACAAACATCTACAACTCCCCAATTGGCCTTCAATTACCGCTTGGAGAGTTGCAGCAGTAAAAGTCGAGTTAGGAGATTGGCAGCCTGAGGTTGTGATTTGTCATACTTTGTGGCCTGCAGCAGTTCTTGCTAAAGTATTAGCAGAAAAATACACAGTACCATTGGTTGGAGTAGTACATGGGCATGATTTTTCTGTAGCTTTACATAATTCTCTACTCAGTAAAAGAATCGAAAAAATAGCACTATCATGTGATCGCTTGGTGGTGGTTTCTCCAGTGATTGAAAAATTTTCTGCCAAAGTTATCCCCTGTCATGTCGCAGTAGGCAAAGAATGGCTAAATCCCCTGCGTAAATGGCGCGGCTCGTGGCGTAATCAATCGATAAATCTGCTATTTCCGGCCGACCCGCGCCGTCCTGAAAAAAACCATGTGCTATGCCTCAAAACCGGAGCCGAGTTAGAAAAAAGAGGTTGGCAAGTCAATCTAACGGTAATGAAAAAGCAACCTCGTTCAATCGTTTGGGATCGTATGTCAACATCTGATATTTGTATGATAACTTCCACAAGAGAGAGCGGTCCTTTGGTCGCTAGAGAAGCAATTGCCTGTGGGTGTCCGGTCGCAGCCGTCGATGTTGGTGATTTGTCATCTTGGCTACCGGATGTCTTTGCCGCTGATCCTAGCGCATTAGCCGACGGGATTGAAAGCATCTTGCGTGATGGGCAACAAATCACTCTTCCTGAGAGGTTTTCGCTTCAGAACGTAGCCAGCGAATGGAATGTATTGCTGGAATCACTGTGAGTGCCCCAATCATAGCAAACCAACTACCATTGGCCAGAAGCCAGCCGGTAAGGACTGAGATAAGGGCAAGGATGTCGATTAGCGGATCCCACCAGCGACCTTGGCCTGACATTAATCGGGCAACGATAAGCATGGCAGCTGAACCACACACAGAACCCCAAGCTGCACCCAATACTCCATGGTTAGGGATTAAGATCCATCCTGCAAGACCTGCAACAATGACAATAATCGCAAGGAGAGTTGTAAATCTCCAGGGGTTACCACCTGCTTGTAATCCTACGTAATATGGTACACTCAAGATAGTAAATGCCCAACCGATTAACAATATGTCGAATATTTGCACAGCGTCATGATATTTGGGTTCAAAAGCAATCGGTAGTAGGTAAGCCACAATCAAATGGCCAAAGAAAAGACCGAGCGGTAGTAAAATAATGGTATAATGGCGAGCAATAATAAATCGTTTCTGCCATTCAATTAGATTATCTCGAACCTCTCCAAATACCGGTAATAATGCTGCACGCATAGCTTGTGGTAACATTATGCCCGCCATCCAAGCCAACTGAGCAACATTGTACAATCCAACATCATCATAGTTTGAAAAAATAGCTAGAAGAAACTTCTCGAGTCGAGTCACATAGGGTAGAACTCCAAGGGTTATTGCAAATGGCAAGGCTGCAAGCAGTAGGGTTTTGTCACTGTTCCATTCAGGTGGCAATTGGCCTTCTCCATGCGCACTTCTTCCGATTCTTAGGGCCAATAATGTTGCACTAGTGAATGCAATAATTGTACCAAAAAGG
>Ga0209709_10002880_pt1 | contig 14608 bp, 13 predicted proteins | sample ArcticOcean_MG_C_2_FD_187435 | JGI IMG/M metagenome (GOLD analysis project Ga0209709, IMG submission 187435) | Marine microbial communities from western Arctic Ocean - ArcticOcean_MG_CB4_136 (SPAdes) (version 2) | ecosystem: Environmental > Aquatic > Marine > Oceanic | place: Arctic Ocean... | reverse complement strand
TAAAACATTAGTATTAATAATGAAAATAATAAAATTGAAGTAATTATTCTTTTTTGCATTTCTGAACGCATTATATTCCACCAAAATTTCTTTTTAATAATCTAAATTTATTAAGAGTTTTTTTATAGTCTTTTTTTTGAAAATCTGGCCATAATTTTTTTTCAAAGAAAATTTCTGTGTAAGCCATTTGCCATAAAAGAAAATTACTTAATCTTTTTGTGTTACCAGTTCTAATTAACAGGTCAGGACTTGGTATTCCTTTTGTATATAAATTTTCATCAATTTTTTTTTCTGTAATTATTTGTTTATTTTTGATGGTAATTTTTACTGCATTTATTATTTCTTCCTTTGAGCCATAGTTAAGAGCAAGATTAACTTGTAATGTTTTATTATTTGATGTTTTTTTTTCAGATTCAATTAATAGATTTTGCAATTTATTTGAGAATTTTTTTTTATTACCTAAAATTTTTAACTTTATTTTATTTTTTATTAAATTATCTATTTTCTTTGATAAAAAATTTTCTAATAATCTAAATAAAAAAAATATTTCTTTATTAGGTCTTTTCCAATTTTCGGTAGAAAAGGTATAAAGTGTTAGATAATTAATTTTTTGTTTTAAAGTTTCTTCTATTATTTTTTCAACAGTAGTTAAACCAGCTCTATGACCTAGATTTCGAGAATCTTTATTTTTAACACCCCATCTTCCGTTTCCATCCATAATGATGGCAACATGTTTTATTGGGTTCATATGGTCATTATTTCCTTTTCTTTAAAGGCAACTTTTTCATCTATTTTTCCAATATGATCATCTGTAAAAGTTTGTACAATTTTTTCATATTTCTTTTCTTCGTCTTCACCTATTTCTTTGTTTTTTAATAATTTTTTAAGATCGTCGTTAGCTTCTCTTCTAATATTTCTGATTGAAACTTTACATTTTTCACCCATAGATTTGATAACTTTTTTAATTTCAGTTCTTCGTTCTTCACTTAAATCTGGAACAGGTAATCTAATAAGTTGACCATCAATTTGTGGATTTAAACCTAATTCAGATTTTTTAATTGCTGAGTCCACAAGTGGTATGTTATTTAAATCCCATACTTGAATATTGATCATTCTTGCTTCTGGTGTTGTAATACTAGCTACTTGATTTATTGGCATTGCTTGTCCATAAACATCAACTTTAATTAAATCAAGCATACTGGCGTTAGCTCTACCAGTTCTAAGAGATGTTAATTCTTTAGTAAAAACCTCAATGGTTTTATCCATTTTCTGATTATATGTTTTATCATTAAACATTTATTCACCAATTTTTAATCTATAAAAATCTTTAATTTTTAAATCACTAATACTAAGATCTTTTACAATATCTTGCACTTTTTTTTTAGGCTCCATTACCCAAGCTTGAGATAATAAGGAATTTTCTTCTTTAAATTTATTAATTTTACCTATGCTAATTTTTTGAGTTATTTCCTCTGGCTTACCAGAGTTTTTTAACTCTTCTGCAATAAGATCTTGTTCTTTTTGTAGAACGTCTTTGTTAATTGAAGCTGCATTTAATGCTAAAGGATTTGACGCAGCTACATGCATGGCGAGCTGTTTACCAAAAGATTTTATTGTGTCTGAAGCATCTTTTGTTTCAAGCGATACTACAACAGCTAATTTAGATAAATTGTCTTCAACAACTGTATGTAAATATTTAAAATTCTTAGTTCCTGGATGATTAAAAGTTTTAACTCTACCTATTGTGATTTTTTCACCCATTTTAGCAATTAAAGCTACGAGGTTATCTTCTATAGTTTTGCCATTTACCATGTATGATTTATTTAGCTTTTCTAAATCGGAATCATTTTGATTGTTTAACTCACTTAATTCTTTTGCAAATGAAACAAAGTCATCATTTTTTGCAACAAAGTCTGTTTCACAATTTAATTCAATGACAGAAGTTTTATTTTCATTACCACTTGTAGCAACAACACCTTCTTTTGCATCTCTAGACATTTTTTTAGAAGCTTTAGAAATTCCCTTAATTCTTAAAATTTCAATTGCTTTATCTAAATGACCACCAGATTCTTTAACAGCTAAATTACAATCTTTAAAACCTGCTCCTGTTGCTTCTCTTAACTGTTTTACTTTTTCTATATTACTCATATTAATTCAATTTTTCCTTATTTTTTTTTAAAAATTTAGCATCTAATTTTTCTCTATCTAATTCTTGAACAGTTTTTGTAGATTTTTCTTTTGACATAGCCTTAACATCTTCTACATCAGGTTTTTCTTCTGTGGTAGATGGTGTTGCTTCTTTAGCATTTATGATTGTTTCTTTAACTAAATTACAATACAAATCTATTGCTCTTCTAGCATCATCATTACCTGGAATCGGAAACTCAATTCCGTCTGGATTTGAATTACTATCTAAAATAGCAATAATCGGTATGCTTAATTTTACCGATTCTTGAATTGCCAATGATTCATAATTTGTATCAATAATAAAAACTAAGTCTGGAACTTTTTTCATTTCTGCTATTCCACCTAGTGATCTTTCCAGTTTATCTTTTTTAACACTCATTTTAAGAAGTTCTTTTTTTGTGAATCCTCTATTTTCAGCAACCAGATCAGCTTCGTACTTTTTCATTTTTTTTATTGATCCAGAAATTGTGCCCCAATTAGTAAGCATTCCACCTAACCACCTGTAGTTAACAAAGTACTGTCCAGTTTCTTTTGCAACTTCTGCAATTGCTTCCGATGCTTGTTTTTTAGTTGATACAAAAAGAATTTTTCCATTATTAGCAATAGTATTGTAAATTTTTTCTAGCGCTACATTCGTTAATTCTAATGTTTGAGTTAAATCAATAATGTGGATTGAATCTCTTTTACCAAAAATATATTTTTTCATTTTTGGATTCCATCTTAAGGTCTTATGACCTAAGTGTACGCCTGCTTCTAATAGTTGTTGGATAGTTAAACTTGGTATTTTCATATTTATTCCCGGTTGAGCCACCACAGTAATTTCCATTTAAGGACCGGAGGTATAAAACCACAAACTGTGTGCGAGTTAATTTAATTTAAGAGTTATTTACAAATAATTTGAAAAACAAACAAGTCTTTTTTACTGAATAAATGTAGAAATATCATTATTTCTTATTATATTTATAGCTTTTCTATCAATAAGACGTTTGTTTTTAAGCCTGAAGCTAATATCTTTATTTTTATCTGTAATATTGATTTTTACCACAGTTGCACCCTTTTCTTTTACTAGATCTGATAATTTATCAATGTCTTTGACTGACTTGATATTAAATAAAATTTCATTAACAGGTTTATTAAATAGATCTTTAAGAGAGGCAATATTTTGAACATTTATTCTTTTAAATCTATTTTCATCATTAGAAATTGTTTTTATTAAAGTTATAATTAAGGAATTGCCCTCTATTAAAAATTCTCTATTTTGTTCCAAAATATCAGAAAAAACAAAGAGTTCAAACACACTAGTTAAGTCTGTAAACTTGATAACACCATATGAATTACCTTTGGCTGTTTTCCTTTCAGTAATTTTTAAAAGTGTTGCGGCAATATTAACATTTTTGATATTATCATCTGAATTAAATTTAACATAATCAACTATTTTATAATCATCAAAAATTTCTTTAAATTGGTTTAAGGGATGATCAGATATAAAAAAGCCTATTGCCTCAAATTCTCGTGATAATCGTTCTTCAAATTTCCAATCCTCAATATTAAGAATTATTTTATTATCTTGATCTTCATCAGAATCAAAAAGATTTATTTGATTTGCAGCTTTATTTTCATAAATACTTTTTGTTTTTAAAATAAAATTTGGAATTGAGTTAAATAAAGCCTGTCTATTATTTTCTATATTATCAAAAGCTCCAGCTTTTACTAATCCCTCTAATTGAAGTTTATTAATATCTTTTGGACTAACTCTATTCAAGAAGTCATTTATTGATTTAAATTTTCCATTTTTTTTTCTTTCTTTTACGACATTTGATATGGCGTCATATCCAACACTCTTAATTCCTCCTAAAGCATAATAAAAATTATCTTCATCAAATTGAAAATCTCCAAAGCATTTGTTTATATCTGGTCGCACAACATTAATTTTAATTCGCTTAAGTTCTTCATGAAATTCACTTAGTTTATTTTGATTCGATAAATCCATTGTCATTGAAGCTGCAAAAAATTCTTTGGGATAGTAAGTTTTTAAAAATGCTGTTTGATAAGAGATAATTGCATACGCTGCAGCATGACTTTTATTAAAGCCATATTCAGCAAATGGTTCAATTTTTAAAAAAATACTTGCTGCAATGTCTTTACTAATTCCATTTTTTTGTGCTCCAGCAATAAAGCCTATTTTTTGTTTTTCGAGTTCTGCACGTTTCTTTTTACCCATAGCTCTTCTTAGAATATCAGCTTCACCTGCTGTAAATCCCGAAAGTTTTTGTGCAATTTGCATTACCTGTTCTTGGTATATGATAACACCATATGTTGGTTTAAGAATAACTTCTAGCAATGGGTGTAAATAATCAGGTGTTTGTCGACCATGTTTACAATCATTGTAAATCGGTATGTTGCTCATAGGTCCAGGTCTATAAAGGGCTACTAATGCAATAATATCTTCAATATGATTGGGTTTCATTTTTAATAATGCTTCACGCATTCCAGCACTTTCTACTTGAAATAAACCAACAGTATTTCCTGACGAAAGAAGTTCAAAAACTTTTTTATCTTCAAAATCAATGTCTTCAATTTTAAAATTTTTAATTTTTTTATTTATTAATTTTTGAGTCCTATCGATGACTGTTAAAGTTTTTAAACCTAAAAAATCAAATTTAATTAAGCCAGCGTTTTCAGCTGAATACATATCAAATTGTGTGGATGGTAATAATAAATCAGCTCCAACATCCTTATATAAAGGCACAATTTCTGTTAACTTCCTATCTGCTATTACAACTCCAGCAGCATGAGTTGCAACATTTCTATTAAGGCCTTCTAGTTTTAAAGAAAGGTTTGTTAATTTTTTTACACGAGGATCTTCGTTTATTAGCATTTGAAGTCTAGGTTCATTATTGATACATTCCGTTAAGCTTTGAGGTCTTGAAGGGTCAAATGGTATCATTTTAGAAATACTATCAACAAAACCATATGGAAGACCAAGAACTCTTCCAACATCTCTAATAACCATTCTTGCTTTAAGCTTACCAAAAGTGATTATATGAGCAACACTATCTTTGTATTTTGTTGTTAAATATTTGAAAACTAAATCTCTTTTTTCCTCGCAAAAGTCGATATCAAAGTCAGGCATAGATATACGATCAGGATTTAAAAACCTTTCAAAAATCAAATTAAATTTTATAGGATCAACGTCTGTGATTGATAGACACCACGCAACTAAGGAACCTGCTCCAGAGCCTCTTCCAGGTCCAACAGGAATATCATTGTTTTTTGCCCATTTAATATAATCAGATACAATTAAAAAATAACTAGGGTATTTCATTTCAATTATGATTTTTAACTCATGATCTAATCGATCTTTATATTTTAAAAAAACCTCATTCTTATCAAAATTTTTTTCTTCAATATTGAATACTTTTAAAAATTTATCTTTTAAACCATCTAGTGAATCTTTTTTAAGTATTTCATCTGCACTGCCACCTTTTTCAGAACTGATATTTGGTAATACTGGTTTAGAGAATTGTGGTCTAAAATTACATCTAAAAGGGAGGTTAAAGTTATTTTTTAAAGCTTCAGGAAGGTCTAAAAACAATGTGGACATTTCTTCATCTGACTTTAAGTAGTGTTGATCACTATATTTAATTCTATTTTTTTCATTAACATAAGTTTTTGACCCAATACAAGTTAAAGCATCATGAGCCTCATGCATATCTTGAGTTAAATAATAAACCTCGTTAGTAGCGATAATAGGTATTTTTATTTTTGAAGATTGATCTAAATTATATTTTTCAAAAGCAATTTCATTTTGATCTCCATGTCTCTGAATTTCTAAATAAAATCTGTCATTAAATTTTGAAGATAAACATTTATAAAGTTTAATAATTTCTTCAAAACGACCTTTATCAAATAGTTTACCAAAAAGACCGTGGATTGTACCTGATAGAAGCACCACGCCATCAATATTAGTAAATAATTCTGTAATATCTAAATGAGGCTCGGAAACAGCATCATTTTCTAGATAAGATCTTGATGATAATTCAATAATACGCTTATATCCTTTTTCATTAAGAGCAATTAAAGGTAAGAGACCCGTTGTATCTTCGAATTTAAAATAAATTTGTGTACCAATAATTGGTTGAGTTCCAACTTTTGATATATTTTCTGAAAATTCTAATGCACCACATAAGTTAGAGGTATCTGAGAGACCTAAACAAGGTATTTTGTTTATTTTACAAAAGTCTTTTAAATTTTCAATTTTAATCGCACCTTCACAGATAGAATATTGTGAATGAATTTTTAAATGATTAAATTTTTGATTATTTGATTCTGGCATTGATAGTTTTTATATTACCATCAATTATTTCTAATTTACAATCAGCCATATTAGCAAAAAATCTATTATGGGTTGCATAGATTATCAATCTATTTTTATTTTTTAAATTATATAAAACTTTAAAAATATCTTTAGCAGTAAGCTGATCTAGGCTACCCGTTGGTTCATCTGCCAATATAATTTCAGGTTCATTTATCAAGGCTCTAGCTATTGCTATTCTTTGCATTTCTCCACCTGACAACTCAGATGGATAATGGTGTTCTCTGGGTAAAAGACCCATTTTTTTTATTATTTTTTTTGCTTTTTCAATTGAGTTCTTTTTATCGTTGCTCAAAGCTAAACCTGCAAGATAAATATTTTCTAAAGCTGTAAAGTCAGTAAGTAAATTGTTTTGTTGATATATAATTCCAATTTTTTTAGATCTAATTTTGTCATTATTAACATTATCAGAAAAATCTATTACATTATTATTAATTAATAGAGATCCTGCTGTTGGTTTATCAATCAATGATAAAATATTTAATAATGTAGACTTTCCAGATCCAGATGGACCCATAAGAGAATAAATCTTGCCTTTTACAAATGAATAATTAATTTTTTTTAAAACAGAAATTTTTTTATTATTTGAAAAAGATTTGGATATTTTATTTAGAGAAATAAAATTATTCATATTTTAAACCTTTTACAGGGTCTAACTTGGAAGCTTTTATCGCTGGAAAAATAGAAACAATGATTGTTATAAAAATTGAACATAGAGAAATAATGAATATTGATGTTGGGTTTATTTCTGAAGGCATTGTGCTTAAAAAATAAATCTCCTCAGGAAAGAGATTTATGTTAAAAGTTTTGCTTAAAAATTCTCTTAAATTTTCTATATATAGTGAGAACATTACACCTAAAAAAATTCCAAATAAAGTTGCCGTAGTTCCTATAATAACGCCTATTAAAAAAAAAATTTTTGTAATAGATTTATTCAAAACTCCAATAGATTTAAGAATTGCTATATCTCTAGTTTTATTTTTTACTAAAATTGTAAGTCCTGAAATAATATTAAAAGCAGCAACTATAATAATTAAAGATAAAATTATAAACATTACATTCCTCTCAACTTTTAAGGCTGAAAATAATGAACTATTCATATCAGCCCATGTGTAAACTAATTCATCATTAAATATTTTTTGAATTTGAATCTTAATCTCTTCAATATTAGATGGATTATTTAAATATATTTCTAAGTTTCTATCTTCACTTTTAAGGTCAAAAAAGCTTTCAAGTGTATCGAGATTTATAAATGCTATATTTGTATCAAAATCAGCTAAGCCACTATCAAAAATTGAACTTACAGTAAAAATTTCTTGCTTAGGTAAACTTCCAATAATTGTTTTAATTCCAGAAGGAGACATGATTGATATTTTATCACCTACACTCAAATTTAAATTAAAACTTAACTCTTTACCTATTGAAATATTATTTTTTAATAAATTTTTATAACTTCCTATTATATTTCCCTTTTTAACAACATCAAGTTTTGGAAAATCTTTACGATTGTAACCTCTTAAAACTAAGCCTTTAGTATAATCTTTGTTAATAACTATGGCTTCACCAGAATTAGTAAAGATCAATTCTTTAGAGATTAATTTTAAATTATTATTATTCATTTTTTCTAAGGTAATTAAATTATCGTAAGACTTAACTGTTACATGAGCGTTAAATCCAACAATTTTATTAATCAGTTCAGTTCTAAAACCGTTCATTACAGACATCACTATGATTAATACTGCAACGCCTAGACTTATTCCAATAAATGAAAAAATAGAAATAATATTTAAAAAACCATCTTTTTTTCTAGTCTTAAGATATCTAAATGTAATTTCTTTTTCTAGTGTAGAGATCAATTTTTTTCTTTTAGTTCTGTTAAAATTTTAGTTATTTGATCTAAAGTTAAATATTTAGAATCTTTTCCTATCTCTTTAAATTCTAGTAAATCACCTTCTGTTTTTTTTCCTATAATAATCTGATATGGAACACCTATTAAATTAAATTTCTTAATTTTAGATGATAGATTTTCATCCATGTCATCAATAATTGTGTCGATCTTGTTGCTTTCAAAGTGTTTAAGAAGTTTTGAAGCTTTATCTAATATGGATGTATCATTTTTATTGATCATTGGAATTATGGCAAGTTCATAAGGTGCAACAGAAAATGGCCATTTCATTATTTCTTCTTTATCATCATATTTAGCTTCAATAATAGCACCAACTAATCTTGAGACACCAATTCCATATGATCCCATCTTTACAAAGTCTTTTTTACCACCTGGGAGATCTACTGCAGCATTTAAAGCTTTTGAGTATTTATCTCCAAAGTAAAAAATGTGGCCTACTTCTATACCTTTGGTAATCAGTCTATTCTCTTCTGAAACTTCTTTTTCAAACTTATCTTTATTAAATTTCTCATCAGCAACAGAATAATACTGTTCATATTTTTTTCTTAAATCTTCTAAAGATTTTATGTCTATTACAGTTCCTTCACTATCTAAATCAAAAATTCTTTTATCAGTAAAAATTTTACTTTCACCTGTTTCTGCTAGAATAATAAATTCATGAGAAAGATTTCCACCAATAGGTCCTGTGTCAGCAGCCATTGGAATAGCGGTAAGTTCTAATCTCTTGAATGTTTTTAAATAAGAAAAAAAGAATTTGTTATAAGAGTAAGCTGCATCATCATCATTTACATCAAACGAATATGCATCTTTCATATAAAACTCTCTACCTCTCATAATACCGAATCTTGGTCTTACTTCATCTCTAAATTTCCATTGTATATGGTATAATAACTGGGGTAATGATTTATAAGATTTAATACTTGATCTAAAAATATCTGTAACTAACTCTTCATTTGTTGGTCCATAAAGCATCTCTCTACCTTGTCTGTCTTTGATACGAAGCATTTCGTCTCCATAATCATCATAACGACCACTTTCTTTCCAAATTTCACTAGATTGGATAGTTGGCATTAATATTTCTTGGGCACCAATTTTATTTTGTTCTTCTCTTACAATTAGTTCTATTTTTTTTATTACCTTAAAACCTAATGGTAACCATGAATAAATGCCTGCCGAGGATTGCTTTATCATCCCTACTCTAAGCATTAATTGATGAGACTTGATTTTTGCTTCGGATGGGTTATTTTTTAAAATAGGTATAAAGGATTTTGAAATGTACATTTTAAGTAATTTAATTTTTTATTAATCAATTAGATTTCGTAAATTCAGATATTCATATTTCATTAATATATAAATTATTGTGAAAACACAGCTTGTAATTACAGTACAATAAATAAATTTTTTAAGCATTTTAGGGTTTTCAGGTGCCCCAGAATCGTTTGCCGGTATTAAAAACTTTCTACTTCTATTTACATCAATTGGAAGTATTGCAAAAAAAACAATCCACCAAATAATTATATATATTATTGCCAGACCTGTTGCACTCAATTTAACCTCACTAAGTTCATATCCTTAAATGTTATATAATTTATACCTAAGTTAAAAGGTAATAAATCGTTAGTGTGCAATTATATTTTCACTAAATTTATATTCGTAAATGGTCTTTTGCCAGTCATTTCTTTAGTGTATTTTTTACATGTTATTTTTAAAGCATCTATTAAGTTGTATTCTTGTTTTTTACTTCCTATTGAAAATGTTTTTATTGTTTTTGAAATTATTTCTTCTAAACCAAATATAAATTCATCTTCATCATAAGTAGGTACACCTCTATAAGTTAATATTGGTCTTTTATGAATTTTTCCTTTAGATGTTATTAAAATTGTAACCTCCATATATCCATTTGAACTTATATTTTTTCTATCTTTAATAGATTGAGAATCTTCGTCTACACTAATATTTCCATCTAAATAAAGTCTACCACTTGGTGCTTTATCAAATACATGTGGTTTACCTGGAAATAATTTTACAATATCACCATTCTCAACTTGTACAGGGTTAGGAACTTTCATTTCTTGGGCAAATTTCATATGCTCAATCATATGTCTATGTTCACCATGAACAGGAATCGCACATTGCGGTTTTATCCAATCGTACATTTCTCTAAGATCATCTCTGTTTGGATGTCCAGAAACATGAACAAATTCACTTTCTTCAGAAATTACTTCAATACCATCTTTGACTAATTGATTTTGTAATTTGTATAATTTTTTTTCATTACCAGGAATTATCTTAGAAGAAAAAATAACAGTATCACCTTTTTCAATAAAAACATCAGGATGTGTGTAGCTAGAAATTCTCATCAAAGCAGCCATTGGTTCTCCTTGGCTACCTGTACAAAGATAAACAATTTTTTCTCTAGCAATTTTTTTGGCTTCTCTTGCGTCTATTGGTTCAATAACATTTTTTAAATAACCACACTGTCTTGCTGCTTTAAATATTCTATGCATAGATCTTCCAACAAGTGCTACTTGTCTACCAGTTTTTTCTGCACAATAAAAAGCCGTTTCCATTCTTGCCACATTTGATGCAAAAGAAGCAACGATAATTCTTTTTTTAAGGCTGCTCATAATATTTAACATACTTTTTCTAACATCGAGTTCAGAACCAGCTTTACCCATACTAAATACATTTGTTGAATCACAAATCATAGCAAGAACACCTTCATTGCCAATTTCCTTAAGTCTATTATAATTAATTTTTTCACCAATTAGTGGTTCTGGATCAATTTTCCAATCTCCTGTATGCAAAATTACACCTGCTGGAGTTTCAATTCTAAGGCCATTTGGTTCAAGTATTGAATGTGTTAAGGTGATATACTCAATTTTAAATGGTTCTAAGTCAATTTTACCATTCAACTGAACTATTTTTAAGTAGTTTGTTATATCTATTTTTTTTTCTTTGAATTTCTCTTTAATTAAAACGGCTGTAAATGGTGTTGCAAAAATTTTACATTTTAATTGAGGCCAAAGGTGTGCAATTGCACCAATATGATCTTCATGTGCGTGTGTTAAAACAATTCCTAAAAGATCTTCTTTTTTATCAACTATAAATCCAGGATCTGGATAAATTAAATCAATTCCAGGAAGAGTATCATCAGCAAAAGTAACACCAATATCAACCATGATCCATTTATGTTCATGTGGTTTTCCATAAGCAAACAAATTCATATTCATGCCTATTTCTCCTGAACCCCCCAAAGGGCAAAATAATAATTCATCTTTCATATTTATTTAATTAAAGTGGTAGCTTTGATTAAGCCATTAATTGTAATATCTTTATTTAATTTAACTTTCATTGTTATTGAATTTTTGAACAAATTAGAAAATCCACCAGTAATTATAATTTTAAAGGACTTCTTAGTCTCTTTCTTAATTAAATTAATAATATTGTCAATTAAACCTGCATAACCCCAGAAAAAACCTGATCTAACGGCACTAATTGTATTTAAACCAATGACTTTATTTATTTTTTTTAAATTTAAGCTAGGTATTTGAGTTGCATTATCTGTCAATGTATTAAGTGAAAGTTTAACGCCTGGAGCAATAACGCCACCATGATATGTATTTTTAATCAAAACATCAAACGTTGTAGCAGTTCCAAAGTCTAAAATTATAAAATTATCTTTATTGTTAATTATACCTATTGCATTAGCCAGTCGATCAGAGCCAATTTGTTTATAGTTAACCTTAATCTTAATAAATTGACTTAGTTTAAGTTTTTTAAGTTCGTGGCATTTTATATTGTAAGTTTTGTTAAAAAAACTTTTAATCTTATTAAATGATTTTGGAACAACACTACAAAATAAACATTTATTAATTAATTTATTTTTTAGATTTAAAATAGATAGAGATTTTTTAAGTAACAAAAAGTTAATTTTATTTGTATTTAAAGAAATTCTTTTGATAATTTTATTTTTAGAATTTACTAAACAAATTTTAGTTTCTGTATTTCCTATATCACCTACAATGATCATTTTAAGATTTTATCTATGTTTTTAACATTAAATTTGGGTAAAATTGGAATAAATTTTTCATAAATTTTTTTTAACTTTAAAGCAGCATTATTGTTATTAATTTTAACATTAATTAAATCTAAAAGATTTGTGGTTGGATAATTTTTTATATTAGGACTTTTAATTAAATTCACACCTATTCCAACAATAATAAATGTTTCATCGGATTTAGGTAATATTTCCTGTAATATACCTGAAATTTTCATATTATTTATTAATAAGTCATTGGGATTTTTAATAGAAATTTTATCTTTATAAAAACTTGATAATAATTTTTTAACTAACAAACAATTAACTTTTGTTAATTGTTTTAATGATAATTTAATTTTATCAATAGGAAAAAAAACACTTACAAACAAATTACCTTTAAAAGAAGTCCATTTTTTTCCATGTTTACCTCTTCCTTTTTTCTGTTTTTCTGCAATCACAATGCCTGATCTATTATTAGTATTTTTGATAATCCTGATGGCCAAATCGTTTGTACTATTTATAATTTTAAAATTGAATTTTTTTAGTCTCATTAAATAATATTAATTTTCGATACTATTTCCACTAATTTACTTGGAAAGACAAAGTATAAAAGAATTAACAATGTTGATAAAGTTAGAGATATTCTCAACCAAACACTGTGGTTAGTGTCATAACTATCTTCCTCTTCGTCAAAATAAATAACCTTAATTATTTTTAAGTAATAAAAGGCTGCTATTACAGTGGCTAACAATCCAACGATTGCTAAGAAATACATTGATTGTTCAATCACAGATTTAAATATGTAAAACTTGGCAAAAAAACCTGCTAATGGTGGTATTCCTGCCAATGAAAATAGTATTACCAATAAAGATAAAGATAAAATAGGGTGTTTTTTAGATAATCCAGATAAATCTTTAATTGTCTCAAAGTATTGGTCATTTCTTTTCATCATTAATAAACAACTGAATAAACCTAAGTTCATAACTAGATAAATAGAAATATAAACTATAGAACTTTGTATACCTTCGTTTGTTCCGACTGATAACCCAGCTAAAGCATAGCCAATATGACCAATAGAACTATACGCGACCAGTCTTTTTAAATTATTTTGTCCAATTGCAGCAATAGCTCCAAATATCATAGAAGCAATTGATAAGAAAATTAAGATAGGTTGCCATTGATCAATCATATTAACAAACGGAACATATAAAAATCTAATAAATACCGTTAAAGCTGCTATCTTGGGCACTATTGCAAAAAATAGCGTTACCGAGGTAGGAGATCCTTCATATACATCAGGTGCCCACATATGAAATGGAACTGCAGAAATTTTAAAAGCTAATCCAACCAAAATAAAAACTATTCCAAATGTAAGACCATAATGAGTTGAATTCATTACATCACTGATAACATTAAAGTTAGTTGATCCAGAAAAACCATAGATTAAAGAACATCCATAAAGTAATAAACCAGAAGAAAGTGCACTTAGTACAAAATATTTAAGTCCTGACTCAGATGATTTCAATTGATCTCTATTAAATGATGCTAAAACATACAAAGCTAATGATTGTAATTCAAGACCAACATAAAAAACCATAAGATCATTAGAGCTAATCATCACCATCATTCCTAAAATAGAACATAGTATTAAAATTGGATATTCTATTAGAAATATTTTAAATAGTTTTAGATATTTTGTGGAGATTAATAAAACAATTGCTCCTCCTAAAATTGTTAGAACTTTCATAAAAGATGAGAGATTATCAACAATATAACTACCACTAAATAAAGTAATATTTTTATTAAAAGGATTATTCAATATCAAAATTCCTGTTATTAACAAAAGTACTATTGAAAGATTGTGAATTAAACTTGAGCTATTTTTTTTAAAAACTCCTAGAGTTAATAAAAACATTATAGATATTGATATAAATATTTCAGGTAAAATAAAATTCAAATTAGTCATTAATTTTGTACCTCTGTCATACTTATATTTAAGTTAAAATTATACATTTCGATTAAGTCTTTTACTGATACTTCAATTGTATTAATAAGAGGTTCTGGATAAAAACCAAAAAATAACACAGGTATAGCTAAG
>Ga0209709_10002879_pt1 | contig 14608 bp, 12 predicted proteins | sample ArcticOcean_MG_C_2_FD_187435 | JGI IMG/M metagenome (GOLD analysis project Ga0209709, IMG submission 187435) | Marine microbial communities from western Arctic Ocean - ArcticOcean_MG_CB4_136 (SPAdes) (version 2) | ecosystem: Environmental > Aquatic > Marine > Oceanic | place: Arctic Ocean... | reverse complement strand
GTAGTCATACAATGCTGGAGTTTGTTTCATAGTTGCCGTAACCCCCGATCAGTCATTGAAGATGTGGCGCTCATTTGTTTAGACGATCAAAGACTTCCTGCACATCCATAACATCAGCATATTTAATGGCGAGATCGGTCAGGTTGGCAAAATGGTAGCTCTCATGCTTATCCGCCACACATTGTTCCGGTATTATGGTGCGATAGCCTCTTGATAATGAATCCACCGCCGTGGCGCGAATACAGCCTGAGGTTGAACCGCCCGTTAAAATAACGGTGTCGACCTTGTGCCAAACGCAGAGTGACTGGAGTTGGGTTTCAAAAAAGGCAGAGGGCATTTTTTTACAGTAAATGACATCATTTACCTTATCAATTTCAAGGCGATCGTCAAATTCACTGCGCTGCGAGCCTAAGCCTATATTCTGCAGAGAATCTGGGGTGTCGGTCCTAGTGCCCCAGACGCCACAATCCTCGCCGGATTCCATGTAGGCTACCTGCGTCCAAACCACGGGCCACCCAATTTTTCTGAATTGCTTGGCCAGTTGGTTAATGTGCTGCATTTGATTAGGGTCTGTTTCATAGGCTGTTTTAAATAGGTCTGTTCGCGTATAGGCCTTTTGTGGGTCGATATTCACCAAAATGGCTTTATCGCCAAAGCCAAAACGTGGTCTAGATGGATTTGATTTTAGCTCGAGGTATATTTCACGAGCTGTTTTGTCACTGGATTCCATGTCTGCTCCGGTACGCTTGTTTAAACGATAGTCAGTTTTTCATGTTTATTTGACGATGGTATTGTACTCAAGGCCATATATTTATTGTCATAATAGCATAGCATTAGTACAATAAATGTAGTGACTTTAAGTCAGCACTCCGAATAATGTACTCGCGGCGGTTCGATGATAAAACTGTATGATCTTTCCAACTCACCCTATGCCGCTCGTGTGCGGATTCAAATCCGGCTAAAGGACTTGTCGGTAGAATTGGTTGAGCCTCCTTTCGCTCTGCGCAGCAGTGAGTTTCTGCAGGCATTTCCATTGGGTAAGCTGCCACTTTTACAGCTTCAGGATGGAAGCACAATTGCCGAGTCTACAGTTATTATGGATTATTTGGAGGCGCTGTTTCCAAAGGCTCCGCTGATCCCTCCGAGTCCTATTAGTCGAGCTAACAATAGCATGCTGGTTCGCTACGCGGATAATCATCTCGCGCAGAGCCTTTTTCCCCTCTTCATGGAATTTATGTCATTTGAAAAAAATAAGGTTGGTATGACCAGTAAGTTAGAAAATCTTCAGGCTGAGTTGAACAAATTAGAGGCCCTGTTAACGACGCTGCCTGATTTTCGTCAACGTAGCATACAGACGGGCGATATCTGTCTTGCGCCAGTAATTCACTATGCTATCGAGTTGGCTGGCTGGTTTGGTAAGCCGCAGATTATTAACGATTTGCCCGCTGTCTTTGATTGGTGGCAATGGATCAATCAGCACACTGCAGTTGCCGACACTATTGCTGAAATAGATGATGCTCATAAAGCAGTTATTAAGTAAAAAATTAGTAAATAAACACTTTTAATCGATCGGATGATGCATAGGGGGCATTATGAACAAACCTATTTGGCAAACCATTTACAGCGAGAAGACTAATGTCTCATAGAACTATCCGCGGAACTATTCGTTATACAAGTAAAAAGCTTGAACGTTTGAATCAGGAGCGCGGTAGAGAATACTTTACCCTGACCCAGCAAGCTGACGGTACTGATGTGTTGCTGGCCCATTGTGAGATCGATGACGGGCCCAATGTGATTCGTGATATTGCTTTAGCGCTTAGTCATGAGGACTCGAGTCCTCTGGATTGCTCGGTTCGATTGACTGTGGGTGATGAATTTGAAGGTACTGGATGGATGCGCTTTGCTGATGGCTATGCTGAGTGTGAGACATTTAATCGAAAAGATGGGCGCATGACTCAACGGATTGAAACAGATAAGCCGGTCGCATGGCTGCAATCACACCCTATTGTTGGGGATGCATTGTTGATGAAATTATATGACTTGGAGCGAGGGCCAGGAAAAGTATTTTTCCCGAATTTGTTTCTCACGTCCCCCGACCATCGTGGCGCAACTGGTCCGTTGTTATTTGTTACCGGCTTCGCAATAGTGTACGTTGGAGAGGAGTCAATTACGGTAGAGGCCGGAGAATTCGATGCCAGACATTTTCAGATAACGGGAACCGCGGGCAATTTACCCGAGGAACATCCGCCCTACGACGTGTGGTGCACGGCAGATGATGATTATATTTTGCTCAAGGCCAGAGTGGGAGGGTACATGCAGACCTACTATGAACTTACTGATTTAACCAGAGGCGAGATTAGCTGATGAGTAAACCGCTTGCAGGCACAAGGATCCTCGATTTAACACACATGTTATCGGGGCCCTATGGCAGTATGATTCTAGCTGATCTTGGTGCCGAAACCATTAAAATTGAGCCACTGCTGGGGGAGGGGACCCGGAAGCTATTAGCGACAGATCTCAATAACTCATTGAATGGGATGGGTGCCTATTTTATTACCTTAAATCGCAATAAAAAGAGTGTTTCGATTGACCTTAAAGCTGAACAGGGCTTGGAGGTTTTTAAGGCTTTGGTTGCCGAGACCGATATTGTACTGAGCAATTTTGGCGCGGGGGTGCCCGAGCGGCTGGGCATCGATTATGATTCTCTGGCCAAGGTAAATCCCCGCATTATTACCTGCACCGTGTCAGGATTCGGCTCTGATGGTCCAGGCAGTAAACGACCCGCTTTTGATCAGGTGACTCAAGCCATGGGTGGCGGGATGTCGATCACGGGCTCCGATGCCGCGAACCCCGTGCGTGCGGGCATCCCTATCGGCGATCTCGGTGGTGGCATGTTTGGGGTGATGGGGATTTTGGCCGCACTTTACGAGCGCGAGCGCAGTGGTGTTGGCCAGCATGTGGACATATCGATGCTTGATTGCCAGGTGTCGATGCTCAACTACATGGCGACCATGCATTTCCTTTCTGGAGAAGATCCTCATCCTATCGGCAATAGTCACTTTGTCCATGTCCCTTACAACACGTTTAGCTGTTCCGACGGCAACATAGTGATTGCTGTGATTACGGATAATTTCTGGCAATATCTTAAAGAGTTAGTGGGCTGCCCAGAATTTGATAGTAGCAAGTATGATACTCAGCCCGGTCGCTGGGAAGATAGAGATATGATCAATAACACCCTCAATAAAATATTAAGTAGCAATACATGCCAGTATTGGCTGGCGCGGCTTGAGTCTAAGCGGATTCCCTGCGCGCCAGTCAATAGCTTGAGTCAGGCACTATCAGATGAACAGGTGCTTCATCGCAATATGGTTGTTGATCTAGAGCATCCGGATGGAAGTAAAACTAAGGGGCCTGGAAATCCGATTAAGTTGTCAAGGACGAATGACGAGATGTTCACGCCAGCGCCAATGCTGGGGCAGCATACGGAAGAGGTGCTTAAAGAATTGCTAGGGTATAGTTCAGAGACCATCGCGCAGTTAAAAGAGCAGGGGTATATAAAGTAATGTCAAATCACGTTGTGATAACCGATGTTGGGCCGCGAGATGGCCTGCAGAATCAGCCTAGAATACTCTCGGTCGAGCAGCGCACTGCATTGATTAGAGCGATTGCCGCCGCCGGTGTGCCGAAAGTTGAGGTCGGTAGTTTTGTCTCACCCAAAGCAGTTCCAGCGATGGCTAATAGCGATCAGATATTTAAGGCATTAGCGGCTCAGGCTGACTTTTCGACGCCCTGTATTGCATTAATTCCGAATATGAAAGGCTACGAATTTGCCCGTGATGCTGGCGCTAAAACAGTCACTATGGTGCTTTATGCGAGTGATGGAATGGCACAAAAAAATGCTGGCATGAGCATGTCACAAGCTGAAGATATCACGGTAGATATGTTACGGCTCGCCAAACAAGATGGGATAGAGGTGATTGCCACTATTGCTGTTGCATTTGAATGTCCCTTTGATGGCCCCACTGATCCAGCCATCGTAGAAAAAATAGTGGCCAAGTTTCTTCAGGCTGGCGCCAGTCAAGTGGTGCTAGCCGACACCATTGGTGCTGCTCAGCCGCAGCAGGTGCGTGATCTGACAGCTGTATTGGTGCAGCGTCACGGTAGCGATCAACTGGGTTGCCATTTTCACGATACCCGAGCTATGGGCCTGGCCAATGTTTATGCCTCTGTGGAGTCGGGCGTAAGACGTTTTGATGCTTCTATCGGTGGGTTGGGCGGTTGCCCCTTTGCTCCGGGAGCATCTGGTAATGTGGCTACTGAAGACGTGGTTATGATGTTAGAGCAGATGGGTTTTGACACAGGGATTGATCAAGTCCTTTTGCTGCAGGCATCAGATTTGGCGCAGAACTTAACGGGTGCCATCTCCGGTGGAAGATCAAAAATTTGGCTGCAAGGCCATTTACTGAAACAGTAATGGAACTTGACTGCGAAGTAGTGGGAATAAAATAACGTAAATAACTAAATACAGTGTTTGGAGACAAAGATGAGCTATAGATTAGGAGTCGATGTAGGAGGCACATTCACTGACCTTCTGCTGATCAATGAAGATACAGGGGAAACCCATACAGCCAAAGTGCCATCGACACCGGATGACTCCTCCATCGGCGTATTAAATGGTATTGACCGTATCTGTGACGAGTCAGGTGTTGATCCGGCAGATGTTAGCAGGGTGATGCATGGCACTACCGTTGCGACCAACGCTGTACTCACGGGTCGAGGTGCTAAGGTAGGCCTGGTGACTACGGCTGGTTATGAAGATACTTTGCAGGTTGCACGATCGTTTTGCCCTGGCGGTTTGGGTGGATGGGTTAGCTTTGTTAAAAAACCACTGCTAGCGCCGCTAGAACTGACCATTGGTGCCCACGAGCGAATGGGTGCAGATGGTGCAGTGGTAAGAACCCTGGATGAAGATCAGTTACGCAAAGACTTGACGACACTGCGTGCCACCGGTGAGGTACAAGCGCTAACGATCTGTTTCATCAATTCGTATATTAATGGTGCTCATGAACAGCGTGCGAGTGAAATTGCAGCCGAGATTTTTACCGATACGCCAATTTCTATCTCCAGCGACGTTGTTCCAGAGATGCAGGAATATGAGCGTACCGAAACGACGGTAGTCAACTCCTATGTGCGCCCTGAAGTCGCTAACTATGTGAGTAATTTACAGGCTGCGCTAGACGAGAAAATGGGATCAGATACTCAGCTCTCTATTTTGCGTTCTGATGGTGGCTTGGCGTCTGCCAGAGCGTCCTCAGAGTCACCAGTTAATATGCTGATGTCTGGCCCCGCTGGTGGCGTGTCCGGTGCAATCTACTTCTGTAGCCGTGCCGGTTATGACAATATTTTGACCTGCGATATGGGCGGTACCTCCACCGATGTGGCGCTTATCCAACACTCTCGTGCGCGAGTTCGACGGGAAACCATAGTAGCCGATGTGCGAGTCCGAGCACCTTCTGTTGATGTGCGCACTGTAGGCGCTGGTGGTGGTTCTATCGCGTTTGTTCCCGAGCTAACGAAAGCTCTGCGCGTAGGCCCTGAGTCGGCCGGTGCTGTGCCTGGCCCAGCCTGCTATATGCAAGGTGGCGATCAGCCCACCGTGTGTGACGCCAATGTGGTGCTCGGTTACCTGCCCTCTGATGTTCAGTTGGGTGGCAAAATGGAGATTAACCGTGAAGCCTCGGTTGCGGCTGTGCAGTCTGTCGCCGATGCTATGGGTATTGATTTGATGGCCGCGGCAGAAGGTATTATTAAGATTGTTAACGAGTCGATGTTTGGTGCGCTGCGTCTAGTGTCGGTTGAGCAGGGCTACGATCCTCGCGACTTTGCCCTAGTCGGTTTTGGCGGTGCAGGTCCGCTGCATGCCAATGCGTTGGGTATTTTGACTGATGCCTGGCCGGTTATTATTCCTCCGGGCCCCGGTGTACTTTGTGCCTATGGCGATGCGACGACTCAGGTGCAGGACGAAGCCGCCCGCACCTATTTGACGATGGCGGGTGACCTTAGCGATGCCAAGTTGACCTCAGATTTACATGAACTCCAGGTCCGTGCAGGTAATGCATTGCTTAAAGACAATATCCCTACCTCAGAGCATGAAATTACCTATCAGGCCGATCTACGTTATGCCGGTCAGGCTTTCCAAATTACCATCGACTTCACGGAAGATGAACTTAAACAGAAAGGCGTTACGCTGCTAACAGATCAATTCGATGCAGAGCATGAGCAGCTCTTTACCTTTAAGTTAAGCGATGGACACGAGATTCTCATGATTCGTGCTGTGGCTAAGGCCAAGGCCAAATCAATTGCGGAGCGCCAAATTGGTCAGACAGGAATGAGCCTTGAGGAGTGCAAGATTATTGAGAGTCGCTTCTATTACGAGGGTGACTGGTACGAGGCCAATATCTATGACCGTAACAAGCTTAATGTGGGTTTGAAAATTGCCGGGCCAGCGATTGTTGGCGAGATGGATTCGACCACTGTGGTGCTGCCAGGCTATGTCGCTGTGGTCGATGCGGTCGGCAATCTGCTGATTAACCCAGACTCAGCTAAAGGGGGTGAGTGATCATGACTGCACAATTATTAGAAACAAATAAAGACCCGCTTAAGCATGTAGACGTTGATGGCGTTACCGTCGATATCATTGAGAATGCGCTGCGTAATGCTCGCGAGGAGATGGACGCTGTCGTGTTTAGAACGGCTATGTCGCCGGGTATTCGAGAGCAGGGTGACTGTTTCCCGATGATCGCGAACAAAGAGGGCAAGATGGTTGTGGGGCAGTTTGGTTCATTTATCGGTCCATTTCTGGAAGCCTATAATGACACGATCGAGGAAGGGGATATTATTCTCACCAACGACCCCTACATGTGTAATGCCGCTGTCTCGCATTTGCCCGACTGGGTGGTTTTGGTGCCGGTCTTTAAAAATGGTCGGCATATTGCTTGGTCTGCGATGTTTGGTCATATGTCTGATAATGGTGGCATGGTGCCAGGTTCAATTCCTATTGAAGCGACGACTATCTTTCAAGAAGGCATTCGTATTCCACCGACTAAACTTTATAAGAAAGGTGTTCTGCAGGCCGATTTACTGGAGTTGATTTTACATAATGTGCGCACACCACAGTGGAACCGGTTTGACTTGAACGCGCTGGTCGCTGCCTGTAACACCGCCGCCAAACGATGTGTCGAATTGTCCGTACGATTTGGCGATGATGTGCTTTTCTCGACCATGGATATTATGTTGCGGCGTAACTATGACGCCATGAAGCATATTATTGGTATGTTTATTCCAGAAGAACCCCGAGTTTTTGAAGACTACCTCTGTGATGATGGCATGGGTATGGGCCCCTATAAAATCAAGTGCACCATGTGGCGTGAGGGCGACAAGGCGATCTTTGATTTTAGTGGGACTGATCCTCAGGCTCAGAGCTCGGTTAATTTCTTTTTGAACGAAGATATGTTCAAAATGTTCTTTGGATCCTTTACGATTAATGTTGTTGATCCACAGATTGTCTTTAACGATGGCTTTTATGATCTCGTAGATGTTCGTATTCCTCAGGGCACATTATTAAAGCCTAATTATCCGGCGGCACTGTCTGGTAGGACTCACGCTTTAGGGCGTATATTTGATGTGCTCGGTGCTCTGCTGGGTATGGGAGCTCCAGAGATGATGCTTAATGCGGCGGGGTTTTCTGACTCTCCACATTTATTTTTTTCTGGCTATGATAATCGTCCAGGAAAAGGAGGTGAGTGGTTCCAGCTCTTCCAAATCGGGTTTGGCGGAATTCCAGGCCGTCCCATTGGAGACGGCCCTGATGGCCATAGCCTGTGGCCAGGTTTTACCAATGTACCCAATGAATTCATCGAATCCTATTATCCCTTACGAATTGAGCGTTATGAAACTATCCCTGACTCGGGGGGTGCCGGATTACATCGAGGCGGCAATGGCCTAACGGTCGCTTATTGTTTTTTATGTGATGGTGACGTCGGTATTCATGATGATCGTTGGTTAACTTTTCCTTGGGGCGTATTGGGTGGAGAAACCGGCTTAAGATCAACCAAAAAGATTGTTCGATCTGATGGTTCTGAAGAGTGGCTCCCAGGGAAGGTTGAAGGTGTCAAAGTTAAGACCGGTGATGTTTTGTATTTTAACACCTGGGGTGGAGGAGGCTGGGGTGATCCGTTTGCTCGCGATCCGGAGTTGGTTCGTCAAGATGTCAGCCGCCGTTTAGTTACCATGGAGGGCGCTAAGCGTTACGGTGTCGTGCTGGCACTCGATGGGGCTGTGGATGTGGCAAAGACGGAGGAATTAAGGGCTGAATTAAAATCAGCTGCTGGTGAGCCAAGTCTGTTCAATTTTGGCGGTGACTTAGAAGATATTCGTAGCCGCTGTGAGGCAGAAACCCATCTTCCTGCACCGGTAAAGCCGACCTTTAAAAATGCGGTTAATTAGATATGTTTGAGCCCGAAATAAGGAGTATGTTTTTATTGTGCCTCGCTTTTCATCTGGCGCTACTTAGTCGTCTTTTGGTGACAAAGTAAACAAAAATATATCGAGGGTACATTTGAGTTATAAATAATATTTACTAGGTAAACCTTAGATATATAGGCATTTACCATTAGTCTGGACAATTACAAGTTGGTTAATGTAAGATCATTAGGCTTAAAGTATTGAGGACTGCTCAGCGATTGCAAATTAGTGGATATTTTGCACTCCAAAAGTAATTTACTTTGCAGTCGTAAATTAGAGACCGGCGCGCGAGGAAATATTTAGTGAGTAAACGAATAAAAATAATAGTACCGATACCTATGGACGACGCTGGTGTGGCTAATCGTGCGCTGCAATTACCCCCTGAAATGATTGATGGCAATATGTCAGTCGATTTTGTCGCGGTATCGTGGGGTGCAGCGCTCGGCGATAGCTATTACGACACAATGCTGATGGACATGAGTGTCTTTGAGGCAGGGCTCAAGGCTCAAGATGAGGGTTATGATGCAGTATGCATCGATACTGTGAGTGACTCTGGTTTGTATGCATTGCGGTCGCGACTGACTATCCCTGTATTGGGCCCTGGTCAGGCTGCTTTTCACGTGGCATGCATGTTAGGACACAAATTTACCGTAATTACTATGTGGGACCAGTGGTTTCATATGTATAAGAAAATACTATCTGAATACAAGCTTGAAGCGCGCTGTGCCTCCCTGCGTTCTATTGACACTAGGCCTGATCTTGAGGAGCTTTTGGCTGGCAAGGAAGAGGTGATTTTCAAAAAGCTAGAGCAAGAATGTCTAAGAGCCATAGACGAAGATAAGGCCGACGTTATTGTCCTTGGCTCCACCACTATGCATCAGTCTCATGCGTATTTGCAGGAGGTTTTACCCGTGCCGGTAGTTAATCCGGGCCTGATAGCGTACAAACTTTGCGAAGTGTTTTTAGAAACAGGATTGACACATAGCAAGCGGGCGTTCCCGACACCCGAGATGCCCAATGACGCAATGATTTTATCCAGAATACCTAACCAATAGACAGGCTTTGCCACGAGGGGTTAAATGAATACTCTGCCATATGAATACTATATAGACATTGTTACCAAGCGCTATTTTGATGGAGTGGACCGACACAATCTTGATCAAGTTCTAGATTGTTTTCATTCTGATGCGGTGCTTACCGAAGTTACCTCTATGACCGTGCATGAGGGTAGAGATGAAGGGATCGCTACAATGTTTAAGGGCCTTTTTGAAGGCTTCACGCATATATGGCATGGTAACTTTGTACATACTACTGATGTTGAAGCGCAGTCAATTTGCTCTCAGTTTTCAGTCGAGATTACGCCTCCTGATGGCACTGAATTACGTTATGAAAACTGTAATCGCTTCTATTTGCGCGATGGTAAGTTTACAGAAGTTTTCGTTTATATGAGCGGCGATAACTTACTTAAATAAAGGTTAGCGTTGTCAATAGGTCTAACCAATCACTTAATAATTTTATGACCGACTTAGGGGGTCACAGATGCAATATCAATCTTCACTCGATCGGCAAGGGCTCGTCGAGTTAGCGCTCGAGAAGTATTTCGCTAGCGTGGACGCTAAGAATCTGGATGCGGTAATGGATTGTTTCCACGACAATGCTATGTTGACGGTTCAGAATGTTTTCGTTGTTCACGATACAAAAGACGCTATTCGTAGAATGTTTGTCGATTTTATGGATAGCTTCGAAACTATTATTCATAGAGATTTTGTATGCACTATAGATGAAAAAAATGGTCGGATAGTGGCTTCATTTGTAGCCGAGCTGGTTGACTCAGACGGCAATACAACGCTGCTTCATAATACCAACTTCTGGCGTGTTCGGGGCGACAAGTTTCAAGAGGTGTATGTCTATATGAGTGGCGAAAATCCGCTTGTTTAGTCACGGGACTGATGTCTGTTACATCAGTATCTTATTTTGAGTTAAGTAGACACTTATTTAATATTTGCAACGGGAGATACAGATATGATTGAGTCAAAATTTAGGACGGTTGTTCTAGCAGTAATGTTAGCAGTGCCAACTACTGGCGCTTTTTTAGTATCGGGATTAGCTTACGGTCAGCAGTTAGAAGAAATTATTGTTACTGCAAGAGCTAGGGCAGAAACGCTGCAGGACGTCCCTGCGACGATTACTGCATTCACCGAAAATCAAATCGCCAACATGGGCATTGCGCGCGCGCAGGATTTTATCGCTATGACTCCGGGTGTGACCTTCACTCAATCAGTAGAGACGGGCGACAGTTCGCTTTCTATCCGCGGAATCTATGGTGCCCGTGACGGCGAGACCAACTTCGCGTTCATCGTCGATGGAATCTTATATACCAATCCGTCTGCCTTTAACCGTGAGTACCCCGACCTGACACAGATCGAAGTATTAAAAGGGCCGCAGGGAGCGCTATATGGACGCTCTGCTGCTGGCGGCGCTGTGATTATGTCAACTCGGAGGCCCTCTGACGAGTTTGAAGGTAAGATTAAGGTGTCTGCTGCTGAGAATGCTACCTACACCGGGCTGGCTACGATTGCGGGGCCATTGGGTGAAAATGTCGCTGGCCGATTGACTTTGGATCATCGCACAACCGATGGGTTCCAGAAAAATGTCTATCTAAACGATAAGGTTGTAGATGATTATGAAGAGACTGGGATCACCGCACGATTAGTGTTTGATCCTAGTGATACCCTCAGCATAGATACCAAGTTGCGTTACTCTAAAGTTGAGGCTGGAGCAATATCATTTAATGCCGCCTTTGAGCTTCCGTATTTTGTTGGCGCACTTGAGGGTGTTCGAGATTTCGGCGTAGTTCCCGAGGCTGCCTCCATAGATGTAAATGACTTTGAGTTCGTCTACTCTCCCAATGTTGATCCTGAAAATGAGCAAGAGACCATAGAGTTTTCGATTAAGGTGGATAAGGAATTAGATATCGGCACATTGAGCGCTTGGATGCTCTACTCTGATATGGAGCAACATTTTATCGCTGACGGAACATCGGGAGCCTTTAATTTTTATGATGCCAAAGATCACTGTAAGCAGACTGCAATTGAGCGTTCTGTCTTTCTTGGGGATGCGACTCCGATGGCGCAACCGACATTTAACCTCGCGGGCTTCGGTCCTGGGGGGAATCCGTTCTTCCCACCTTATAGCCCTACTACATGTGACGGTTATCAGTACCAAGAGCGCAATCAGGAAGACATGAGTGTGCAAGTCCAGTTAACATCTAGCGGTGATGGACCACTTCGCTGGCAGGTCGGCGCGTACTTTTTGAATATTGAGCGCAGGGTGGGTGTGGCGCAGCTTGAAGATGACAATCGTGCCTATCTTCCTAGAAGTTTTGTTAATGAGTTAACTGATGCATTGGTGCTGGATGACTTTACTACCGATGTTAGTGCGGTATTTGGCTCTATAAACTACGACGTTTCGGATCAAATGGAGTTGGCGTTTGCAGTTCGCTATGACCGGGAAAAACGCGAGGTCGAAAATAAGGTGCCCAGCCCAGCAGATGGGTATTTATCGACTAATATCGATTATTGCCAAACCTTTTTTGAGGGTGGTTGTACGCTTAACGGTGTTCCACTTACGGGCACTCCGTGGAATCCCGCTTTCATCGATTTAGACACAGGAGCCGTTAGCGCCACGGTATCCGACCGAAGCAAGACGTTCGATGCTATTCAACCTAAGGTCAGTTTAACCTATGATATGAGTGACGATACGACACTGTTTGCCTCTTGGGGTGTAGGATTCAAAACTGGGGGCTTTAACAACCTTGGTGGAACAGCGACAATCGAACTATATTTGGTTAATCCGGATGGCTTGCCGATTGCTGCGCCTGAGGTTTACGAGGAAGAAACCACAAGTGCATTTGAGGTTGGCTTTACCTCAAGCGTTCTTGATGGAAGCTTGCAGCTAAATGGTGCGCTATTTCACACCGATGTGGACGACATGCAATTCTTCGAATTTTACGTGGGTCCCTTTGGTTTGATGCGAACGGTTCAGGCGATCGACGAAGCTACGGTTAAGGGCTTTGAGATTGGAGCTTCCTGGCAAGCAGCAGAGTCTCTCCGCATAGATGCAGGGTATAGCAGGATTGGCGGTGAGATCGATAAGATGACCGTCCGACCCTATGTCGCGGGCAATGACATTCCCAACTTGGCGGAATACACAGCAAACATCGCGCTGACTTGGGAGCAGGATTGGGGCAATTTGGGTCTTATGGCGAGAGTTGAGTACGAGCATATGGGTGAAATTTTCTATCACGTCACGCAAGGTAGTGACCTTGATGTGCCGCGAGCGGGAGACTTTGAGGGGCTTCCACTGGAAGTGCCAGCTGTTTTGTTTGGTGGCCTGGGAACAAGCCTGAGCAATACTCAGGTGGATTCACGCGGTATCATGAACTTACGCGTCGGCGTCAGTGGCGACAACTGGCGACTTTCTGGCTTTGCGCGTAACCTACTTGATGAGAAATTTATTGCTGAGGTGATTCTAGCACCAGAATTTGGTGGCGGGTTTGTTACTCCAGGCGCACGGCGTTCTGCAGGTGTAGAGCTCGAGTTTATGTTCTAGCCTTAGCCGATTAAAAAAACCGGGCAATGGCCCGGTTTTTTTAATCTATAGCGTTAAGACAATCAGTATTTACCCGGCGGCCTATATGGGTCGATATTCCCCAAACTATGCTTCCGTGCGGGTTTTGATGCCGATCTGTAATCACTTTTCAGCCTCATAGAGCTGTGATGCTTTCTTGCCATATAACTTTTTCTAGATATCCTTGGGAAGTCAGCAAAAACATGCTGCTATCTAGACAAATTTAGTATTAACGCGGGTAGTATGTGCGCGGCGATAGACTAAGCTTCGAAGTACATGGCACCGGTATATCCCCATCTTCGCCTGTAAGTCTGCCGCATAGCCTATGCGCAACACTAATATAACGGTCTCTCTGTATTTTATTGACCGCTATCCGCATGATACCCGGAGATTTGAAGTGATTTATACTGATATATTGCTACTTCGTTGCGACATAACCTCAAGGTAGACAATTGAACTCACGACCACCATGATGCCCAGTAATTGAAGGGCTGTAATTTCCTCATCTAAAAAAACCACTGCCATTACGGCCGCCGCTGGAGGACCAATCGTACTGGCAAATGCGGCTCGCTGTGAACCGATACGTCGTAAGCCCTCGGCTATAAGCGACAGAGGTACAATAGTAGCAACTAGTATCAGGCCCCCTAGCCAAGCCCAGGCTTCGGCAGACAAGCTTAAATCGATCCAACCATGGCGAAGTTCATAGTGAGCCGCAAAAGCGGCACCTGCGGCACCCATGGCTAGCAAAGTAAACATCGCGCTGCCCATTTCAGGGCTCAATTTGGCATTGACTAAAAAGTAAATCGCAATTGTGGTTGCGCAAAAAAAGACCCAGAGCGCACCTCCAAGATCAGTATTTAGCGCGTCTGCGTCAATGCCTATAACTAACGCAATACCACTAAAGGTCGTTAATAGGGCCACCATGGTCGATTTGGTCAAAGACTCAAGGCCCAGGAGTACACCAAGCAAGACGACCAGCGCGGGGTAGGTAAATAGAAGCGCTCGCTCGACACTGGCGTCAATAAGGGTAAGGGCGTAGAAATTGGCCATGGAGCCTAAGTAATAGCAAATCAGGCCTGCGCCTATTGCAGCGGCCACATGAGACCGTTTTAGACGGACACCACCCCGAAATGAACCCGATACAAAAGCAATGACAACGAACCCGGGCACGGCCAGTGCGGAACGAGTCGCTGCTACCGTTTCAAAATCGACTCCTAGGCTATACAGCTGCTTGGCAAAAATACCTTTACTAGCGAGCATTATTGACCCAAATACGACCAACAGATAGCCAATCCATAGGTTTCGTGATGCCGCGGACCTGCTATTGTTCTGCAGAAAATTTTTCAGCGTTACTTAGCTCCCAACCCGAAAATTATCTCATCGGTAGTTCACAGTCGTGGCGTTAATCATTGCAATATGGCTAACGTCGTTTCTGGCATCATCGCTATTTGTGCCG
>Ga0209709_10002878_pt1 | contig 14612 bp, 14 predicted proteins | sample ArcticOcean_MG_C_2_FD_187435 | JGI IMG/M metagenome (GOLD analysis project Ga0209709, IMG submission 187435) | Marine microbial communities from western Arctic Ocean - ArcticOcean_MG_CB4_136 (SPAdes) (version 2) | ecosystem: Environmental > Aquatic > Marine > Oceanic | place: Arctic Ocean... | reverse complement strand
CCTTTATATAATCGTAGGGTTAGGGAGTTACAAGTAGTAAAAGAAATGAGTTTAAAAGAAGCTGAATCTTTTGCAAAAAGTGAGTTTGCGTCTTCCTTGGCAAATAAATTCTCTAGTGATGATTATGTAGGAAATAATGCTAAAATTAGAGCAATGACAGGTCAAATATTAAAAACAAGTATGGATGTTGGAAATACTCAAGAGTACAAATTTTTAAAAGGAGATGCTAGAGTAAAAACATCTATTAATTTACAGCTATTAGGTGTAGAAAAAATGATATATGATAGGATGAAAGAAAATACATTAATACCAGACACTTTTTATAATGCTATGAAATCAAGAGTCCGTAAAATTTTATCTGTTGCTGGTTATAATGAGGAACAAATTATTGTAGTACAAAAAGAGTTTGCAAAACGTGTAGCACTTTTGAGAACGGATTAATTTTATGCCTACTATTGATGAGATGATAAATGAACTAACTAATAAATCTAATGGGTCAGACGTAGATACAACTAATAATCTTGTGTCTAATCAAATGACTAGTAATATAAATAGTAAAAATGTTTCAGGTAAGGGTGAAGCGGCAATAGTAAAAGACACCTATGTTCCAAATGGAATAGATGCTCTTATTAGTGGCTTTGATAAAGAAACCGAAACTAGTGTGCAAACTAGAAATGCATTTACACCATATAAAAGTAAACAAAAGAAATGGTCATTTTCTAGTGCTTTTACTGATGTTGATACGTCAGGTCCTAATACTTTTGTAGAAAAAGCAAATAAAATTAATAACGAACCCTTTAAAGCAAAAGATAACTTAGAGATATTTGAGTATAACAATCTTAAACCAGATAAAATAACTAAAGAAATACTATTAAAAGATACAGACTTTTTAGCAGATGCTCGTACTCAGCTTCAAGCTAGACACTCTAAGTCCGATGAAGAGCTAAATACAAATGATAAAATATGGGAAGCTTGGGTAGAAAGACAAAGGTATTTTGATATGGGTCACGAAGCTACAATAGCTTTTGATTTAGACCATCTAAAGGGATCGGATGATAAATGGATAACTAATGACAGAACACACCGATACGGAAGACTGTTAGATGTTTGGGAAAAATATAAAGGAGAAGATACATCTTGGAGAAAACTTCAAGATTATGCTGGTGCCGCCGTCACATCTCCTAGTAATGTAATTGCTTTTGCTGCATCAACTTTTGGTGGTGCTAAAGCTGTTAAAGCACTTGCTGCTTTAGTAACGCAAGGTGGTAAAGTAGCAGTAAAAGCATATTTAAAAACTTTTATGATAAATGCTGCAAAAGTTGCTCCTTTTGAATTTGGTGTAGGTTTTGCTCAATCTAGTGGTAAAGAAACATTAAGAAGTGAATCCATGATGGAAGCTTATAGAAATGATATTGTAGGATTTGAAACAGCAGTGCAAGGATTTGGAGGAAGCGTATTTGGTGGTTTTGGTGGTGTTTATAATACAAGAAGTGTCAGTAAATCATTAGACTTACAAAAAGCTTTTTCTTTATCTAAAAGGAATATAGCTGCTATAGCAAAAAGAAACACAGATGACTTTTTAAAAACTTTAAAAACTAAAACGGACAAAGAATTACTAAAAAATACTAAAGCAAGATTAGCTGCATTAAGTCCTGAGTTAACAGCTATGGGTAAAGAATTTCGTAAAAATGTATCATCCGACCCTAATAATTTTATTGCTGGACTACCTATTGAATTTCATAATAACTTAGTTGCTGCTGCAGTAAAGCTATCTAAAATAATAAAACCAAGAGAAGGTGAAAGAATAACCTCAACTATTCATAGAGCTATAACAGAGGGAGTAGAACAAGTTTATCCTAAAGGGCATAAACTAGCAGGTCAACCAAATGGACAAATGAAAATGTTGTCTACTGAAAAAATAAGAAAGATATTAAAAGATCACAATTTAAATACAGATCAATTTGGTTTAATATTTTTGAGTGACGTTTCAGACGCTGGTAAAACTTTACGTTCTATGCGTACTATTAAAGACAGTTTAAATCCTCCAATAAACCCTTTAAAGGATGTGTTAAAAGACTTAGATACATCCGGCATTACTAGTGGTTTAAGTGAGGATGTAATAGAGAACGTGTGGTTACAGAATGTTAAAGGAACTAACTTTGTAAGAAATTTCTGGAGTAAATTAGATAGATTTAAACTAGGTTCTATGACATCACAACCTCAAACAACTATGCGAAATAACATGAATAGTATTTTTAGAATAGGTACAGATACACTATATTATGCTTTTAATCAAGGTATGCAAGGAAAAAATCCTATTAATAGTAAGACTTTTTCTATGTGGAAGTATATGATTAATTCTGGCGATGCAAAAGTGTTTAGAGAAATATTTAAAGAGGAGTTTCCAGAGGAAAGTGCTTCTTTGTTTAGAGAAGCAGCTGATTTAGCTATACTATCTTCCAACGATGGTGTGATTACTAAATATACTACAGGTAAACTAGCTTATCTTGGTACAAAATTAAATGTTCTTAATACTCTTTCGGATAACTATTTTAAACAAGGAGCTTTATTAACTTTTATGAGAAGAGGATTTGATAATCTTCCCTATGATAAACTACCAGAGATGACATTAGTTGATAAGAAAATACTATTAGCTCAAAAGATAAAAAATAAGTATCCTGATATTGATGCTGCTACTGCTTTTGTAGAAACCTTATCCCCTAAAGGACTTAAAGAAGCGTTCTCTATAAATAAAATTGCAGTTTTTAATAAAAAAGCCAATGAGTATCAACATGATTTATTTTCTCTTATAAAAGTAGGTAAGTTAAATGAAGTACCAGAGGAAGTTCGTAAGCAAGCCATACAAGATACGTATGAATTTGTGTACCAAGCTAATTTTAAAAGTGATGGTTATTTAAATTGGATGAATAAGGGTGTACAAAGAGGGCATAGGAATCTTCCTTTTGTTATATCTTCTCTTTTCCCTTTTCCTAGATACACAGCCAATCATTTAAAGACTGTTTATAATCACCTACCTTTAATAAATCTGCTAAAAATAGAGAATATAGGAAGTGACAAGCTGACAAAAGAAGGTGTTGGTTCTTTTGCTAGATTATTAAAAACTGACCCTACTACATTTAAAAAAGATATGGCTAGGGGTATGGTAGGCACAGGATTATTTTTAGCTAGTTTAGAGTGGAGATATAGACAAGGAAACACTAATGCATGGTGGGAAATTAAAAGTAAAAATGGTAAGTCTATAGATGGCAGAGCTATTTACGGTGCTGTAGCTCCCTATATGTTAGCAGCAGATATAATGTACAGGTATCAAACTAATACTCTTCCTACTAGTAAAGATGGGTGGAATGAGTATGGAAAACAAGCAGCTCAAGCGTTAATAGGGGTTACCATAAGAAGGGGAATGGGGTTAATATTTTTAGATAAACTTGTTAACAGTTTTGATGAGAACAATCAATCTTTAGGAAGAAACCCCATAGAAGAATTTATATCTAATACAGCTCAAGCTTTTATGATTCCAACGCAAATAGTTAATAACTTTTTAGGTTTTAATAGCCAACAAGCTCGTAGGGTGCCAGAAACAAAAGATGGAAATACTAATGTTCTTGACATTATTTTATCTAATGGACTTAGAGGTGCACCAGATTTAGAAAAGGTAGATATAAAATCAGGCATATCAAGTGAATATACTTTCCCTAGTCTAACCACAGATTATAAAACATTGTTTTACAAGTCTGGTACTGGCGAAATAACAATAAACAAAATGTTTACTGATGTACCTGTATATGACAGACAAACAGTAGACGTTATTGAAGGTCCTATAAAAAATCAATCTCCTATGTATAAACTAGCTGGGTTTACACAACGACCAGCTAAAAATTTATTTAAGAAAGAGTTAAGTACATTAAATATACCAACAAGAAGTCTATACAAAAGAGATTATGGTAATAATGAAATTGAGTTAACTGCAAGAGATTTATTAGGAAAAGATGGAAGTCCTTTTAATTTAGCACTTAAAATGGCTAGATACATTAAAGGTGATCCATATCAGAATGTTATTAAAAATGCCCTTAAAGTTAATCAGGAACGTGGTAAAAATAAAACTTTTCTTGGTCTTGATGTGAATGATGCAAAAACTTTAACTGCAAAGTCTCCATTGAAATTTATATTTGGTGAGAACTACGGTGGAAATGCTCCTGTTCAAATAGCACCTTCCCAAAGAACTCAACTACTTGTGAAACAAGCTAGAGGTTATATCGCAGATGCTAGAGCTTATGCAATGGCTCAGGTATCAAAGCTAGATGTGTTGGCTGGACAACCATACACAGTAGAAACATTAAAAAATTGGAAGAGTGTGTCGGCTACCAATAACTCTGCTACTAATGAATTTTATAGACAAACAAATGAGTTTGTGTACGCACCTGATAAAAAACTTGTTGAGCCTTCTAATGTGTACTTAGATAGAAATTATTTTATTATTAAAGGTCCTTTAACCAAAACCTCTTGGGCTAATAGAAAAAATGTTTTAGTACAATACACAGAATATGCAAAGTCGTTAGGTAAGAAAGAATTTGGACAGTAATGAAATTTTATGGTACAGAATTAAATGACAAAGAATTAGACGAGACAGATAGCTTTTATTCATCAGTAGATAAAGTAATAGATGCATTTGTTAAACCATTTGAGCAACCTAATTTATCTAAGTCTTTATTTAAAGCTGCACCTGATGTGTTTAATGATCCTATTACAGGTGGTTTTAATCAAACAGTTGTAGGTGGAGCAGTTGATGCTATAGATTTATCATTGCGAGTTTTTGAATCTGGTATTATGGGTACTACTACAGCTATAAATGAAACAAAGAACTTAATCACAGGACAAACAGATGATCGGTTAAAACGTGATATGTTGGGTTTCCTTGAGACAGCAGGTGTTGGAAATGCTATGAGAGGTCCTATGAAAATAAACCAATACATCAATCAACTAATAAAGAGTGGCAAGAAAAATGAAGCAGCTAAAGTTATGTTGTATGCAAGTGATGCATCTAAAGGTAATAACTTTAAAGAAGTACTAGCTATGACTGCTAAACGTGAGTCATCTCCTGTGAGACAAGCTAGTGATACGGAAAAAGCTATACCTGTCATGCCTGTGAATCAATCTAGTTTAGAAGCTAGGGGATTTGACTATCAAGCAGGTGGTAGATATATAAACCCTATAACTAAAGAAGATTTAACAGGTAAAAATATAGGAAGTGCTAACATAAAAATTAATCCTGAAAAGGGTATTCAGGGAGGAAAACCACAGGCTGATTTTATTGTTAAAAATGTAGGAGTATCTGAAGTTGGTTCTAAAGGGTTAAACATTTTAACAAATTTAATAAAACCCTCTAGTAAAGGCAAAAAGGCAGGGTGGTTTTTTATTAATAAAAACAAAGACATTGATGAAAATATTAATACACTAGTTGCTGTTGTTCAAGATAATAAACACTATTACACATTAGAAACAGACTTTTCTAAAGGTGCTAACTTAAAAACTTATCCTAATCAGAAGCATGAACCTAGATTAAGACCTTCCGTAAAAGGAAACTTAGAGTTTGGTAATATAGTAGCTAAAATTAATATGGGCAAGTACCCTGATAAAATAAAAGGTAAACCACATCCTATGGCAGGTAAAGATAGAATACATAATTTGTATGATAAAATAACTGCCTATAAAGATGGTGGTTTAGTTAAACAAAAAGGATTAATGGCACGTGCCTAACGATCATCACCTGACCCTGACAGTTTACCACGTTCTTTCCTACTATGTAGTTTCTCTAAGTTCTCTTTCATAATAGTATTCAATGGAACTCCCACTTCCTTTGCCATCATAGCACAGTACCAAAGTACATCACCTACCTCAGATGCTATAGCAATCTTCTTTAACTCAAAGCCTTCCACATCTTCTCCGTCACGTATAAGTTTCTTAACCTTACCTGCAACTTCCCCTGCTTCACTTGTCAAGCCTAGAGCTAAATACTCTAAGGCTTTTTCTTTTGGGAAGATAGCTGTTTGAGTTGCTTGGTATTGATACAACTCAGCAGTCATCACTTCTACTATTAGTAGCTCTTCATTCTTTACTTTATTCTGCATGTACTCTCTCGCTTCTTCTTCTAAATTCACCACTTTTAACCCTCTCTAGTATCTGAAAATATGAGGTGTTAAAACCTCTAAGCCACTCTCTCGCTTGCATCGTATTGGGGTGATAAGGATTATTTATCTTACCCCTTTTACAATCCGTTATGCCTTTAGTAAATTGTATCTTTAAAGGTGCATCATACTTACTTAGATTTGGATTGCGTTTTCTCTTCTGCTGTAGCATTTTCTTCTCTCCTCTCAAAAAACCTAACCAAGTTATTTAATTTACCATTAGCATGTTCTAATGCCGATAGCTCTTTATCTATAGTGTCAACAATAGTAGGGTGGTCTCCTACCCCTACAGGATTAGTTATCATAATTTCTATATTAGCTATGTGACTATTAACTTCTCCTAGTAGCTTACTCTTTAGTGCTCCTATTATCATGTCTCTCATTTAAGTTTCTCCCTCTTAGGCTTTATGTGTAGCATCTCTTTTATGTGTAACTTTCTACCTTTAAAGAACACTATAGTATTAATGCAAGTGTTGATGGTAATGGCAGAAATTAACCACCATTGCCACCATAACATTTCAGGTGATTCTACCATCAGTTAGAAGTGATGTCAACTATTTCACATGCATCTGCTGTACAAGCTAACTCCCTTCCACCACTAGTAGTATCTTCTTTTTCAAAGTCTTGTAACTTAGACCAATCAATAGATGATGGCATTTTTTTGTATAGCTTCTCATACTCCTCACCTTCTATATCTTGATATGGTGCTTGCTGATATGTATGCTCACTAAATGGTAAGAATGATATACCTGACACCTCATCAAAGTTAGTGAACACCCATGCTCCAACATCCATCCACTCATGTTCCTTAACAGATATAGTAACAGATGGTTTGTGTTCGCACCAATGCCTTTGATAGACTAGCCAAAAGTTTAACTGCTCTATGGCTGACATTGCTGTCCTTGTGATTGCACCTGATGGTGCTTTCATAGGGAAACTAAACACAGTTGTACTGTCAGGCTTCATAACATCAGGTTCAGCAGGTATGCCACTCTCTTTCATAAACTGTGTCAATGGGTCTTTGTTGTCACCACGAACAGTTCTAATGTAGTAATCACTATGTCTAGCATGAATACCTGATGCACTGTCAACTAATTGACTAACTGTACCACTAGGTTTGATACAAGTGATGGCAGTTGACTGTGGTATGCCTAATTCTTTAGCAACTTTCTTGTTAGTATCCACAGCTATCTGTCTTAACTCTTGTAATACATCTTCTAGTTCATAGTAATTGTTATTTAATACAGGACAATCAAGTATACCTGTTAGGGAAACTCCTAATAGTCTTTCTTCTTCTGTATTATCCTTCCATATCTTACGTAAATACTTGAAGTTTGTAAGTGTGGATTGGAATGTACCAAGTATAGTAGCTATTCTAACTTTCTCTTTTAGTGTATCAAGGGTGTCTGTCTCACGAGCAACAACCTCAGTAAGGTTACAGAACTGATATGGTCTAAGAATAATCTCACTACATGGATTGCATCCAAAGTAATGATTAGCATCTCGCCTACCATTCTCTAATGCCTTGACTTTTGCAGCCTGTCTGTTAAATATGCCACGTTCACCTGACTTAGATTCGTATAATGCAGTCCACTCTCTCATAAACGTACCCATCTCAGGCTTACCCTTAAAGGCTACAGAGTTATTTGCTAAGGCTCGTTGTCCTTCATTCTCCCACCATTGACCTGACTTGGCATGTCGCATTTGGTCATCACCTAAGTTAGACAAAGAGATGAGGGCAGAACGTCTGACACCACCTACAACTACCACTTCACCAATCTTACACATGATGTCGTGACACTCAATAGGAAATAGTCTTCTACCTCTAGCACCTTTAAACTTCTCAATGCAAAACTGAAACAGTTCTACTAATGGTGCAGGTCCAGATGCTCTACCACCAAATGTTTTAAGTCTTGCACCTGCTGGTCTAACCTCAGACATATCCCATGTAGGAATCTGCCCTGCATATAACATAGCAATAAGTTCTCTTAATCCTTTTGACCATCCGGGTCTGCTATCACCTACTTTAATAATGGTACTACTATCATCAAAATGCTCATTGACTATAGGTAACTTGTCTACAACTTCTCTCTCCACAGAGAAGCCTACACCTGTGCCACACATTAATACATACATACATTCGTCAAAGGATCGTGGGCTATCTACAGGTATATAACTACAGTTGTAACCACCAACATGACATCTATCTAGGGCAGGTCCTGATGTCATTAAGGCTCTCATGCTAGGCATAACACCTAGATTCATTATCTGTGTAGACAACTTTTCCTTGAGTGCTTTAGTTATACTATAACCATGATTAGTTTTTAGATGACCTTCCATATAGTCAAAGTATCTATCTATAGTCTCTCCCCAATTCTCTCTACGTTGTTCTTCTTCCTTCCACCTAGCATAGCGAGAGAGTGCTATAAAGTTTTGGTAGTCCGTTGGTAAATAGTTGCTTATCATATCTTACTCCATCAATATCTTAATATGGGAAATCTTAACACCCTCTAAATCGTGAAACAGTTCACGCATATAATCCTCAAAGTCTTCTGTAACATCTCCGTCAGCAGGAACAGGATATTCTTCAGGGTCTACTTGTAAAGTAGCCATAATTTTAACTCTCATTAGACACCTCTATAAGTTTATTTAAGTACCATTGTGCCTTCTTTAAGTCCTCAGTACCATTCTTATACTTATATCTCCATAGATACTTAGCAATATTACCTTGTAAGTATGCTTCAAATCCATCACCTAACATAGCCTGTAATGCATCAATACACTCAATACCTGATTCATTATAATGGCTAGGGTGATTGACCATATCTTCTTTAGTAGAACCACCTAGATAATTAACTTCTTTAACTAATTCTTTTTTATTCATCTTACCTGCCATCATTTTCATATACTCCATGTGTCTTAGCATTATGCATTACCATCTGTATCTGTTTCAAAAGAGAGTACCACAACATTGTCATGTCTGTCAACTACTTTACCTTTAGGTGAGGGTACTAACTCATTTCTGTTAGCTTCATCAACTGCCCTTAATCTCAAGTCTTCATCTCTTTCCATCAAAGGTACTGTGGCACACATAGCTCTACAGAAATCTAATACACCATAGTAATCATCATCGTCTAATGGGTTGTCCTCTGAACTCATTATAGATATGTAAACTTCTCCTGTCCATTTAAAATGCTTGTCAATCTGTGGTCTTACATTAACCACAAAGTCTTCATCTCTCATCTTACCCTTTACTGTCAATTAATTCTCCTTAACTTATTACCTGCAAATTTGATAAACTCAGGGTGTTTATTCTTACCCTTTTCCTTTAGCCAATCTTCAGGTATTATTCTGTCATGGTATTTAAATCCGTGCTTAGTACACCATTGACCATAAGAAGACTTAGAAACTTTACTTAGTTTACTTCTACTATTAGTAAACACAAAACGTATGTCTAACTTAGGATGTTGTTTCTTTATTAGTATATGTTTTTTTCTATCTGCTGTTACAAATCTACCCTTTGTTTCTACTATAATGCCATTGCTAAGTATAAAATCAGGGGTGTATTTGCGATATGTTAAATCTTCCCACTCTATCTTAATAGTTTCGTAATCATATTTATGTTTTAATTCAGTAAGGTAGAGTGAGATAGAATGTTCTAACCCACTCCTATACCCATACTTTAGTGCTTCTTTTCTTACTTTAGGGATAGCCATTTAAGCTTCCTTTAGACTTACATACTGTACCATCTTAGGCTCTTTTGCCTTAGACATCTGTGCAGGTAACTCTATTAAGTTCTCCCAACAAGCAGTTCTATAAGAACAGAATGTGCAGTTCTTATTTAGTACTATGTTACCTGTCTCTTTTCCTCTAAATGTTTCAGGCTCAGGCTCAAAGCAACGTACTAACTCCTCTGCTTCAGCTTTCTTGATACTCTCTCTTATTCTATCAAGCTCGTAGTCCATCTCAATTCTAGCAGGTACATACTTAAAGTGTCCATTGGCTTTGTTTAACACCCACCAACCACCTGCTTTTTTACCTGCAGCTTTTGCATACCCTGCAAGTTGTCCTACATAACCAAAGCTATCTCCTGCATGTAATGATTCGTATGAATCAAACTTATACTTGTATGACCAATCAGATGCTGACTTAATATCGTCTACTGCATCATTTATAGCCAAGTCATATGAACCTGATATAGTATGGTTCTCATCAAGCTCAAGCTTCACAGTGTCTGTGTCCTCAAACTTAACATTAGATTCCCTTAGTACTGCCTTAAATACTGCTTCTACTATATCCCCAATCATCATGTTCATTACAAAGGTAGTAGGTTTAGGTAACGCAGTCTCAGGTTTATTCTTCTCAAACCATAGTTGGCATGAGGGTCTACCTATATTAGACATACGTAACCTAAACTTTTCTTCTCTCTTCGTGTTGAACTGACGATTCAAAGCATCCTTAATATCAGTAGCCACTTGCTCAATATTATCTTGGCTCATAGCTGACTTACCACTTGTGGCATTTTGCAGATACTGATGAATCATCATTTCAGCAGGGTGGTTCATTATACTTCAGCTACATCTACGTCAATGAAGTCGTTCACTGTGTCTTTGTCTGACTGACTAACAGGTGCTTTAGCTTTCATATCCCACTCATTGAATATATAACTATTATAATTATCTATCCATGCCATGAAGTTAATGAACGTATTTTGGTCATCATCATTCACAGTAATACTGTTCTGTAAATCTAGAGAGTAGTTAGGCAAGTAAAACTTAGCACCACTAGGTAATGCTCTTTCCTCACTAGTAAGCTCTATGTGATGTTGAACAGGTAGTCTCTTTGTCTGAGAGAACTTAGTAAAAGGTTCTCCCATAGTCTTGAAGGCATCACGATTGTCTATCTCCCATATAAAAGGAGTAACGTCTAGTGAAACTTTATCGCCCTTCTCATCAACTGCATTAGGCATGTCAATAAGACCAAAGATAACTCTTACTCTCTTTATTTGCTTGATTACTTCTTGTGTAGCAACAGGCAATCCCTTAAAGTCTTTGATGTAACCTGATGGTTTACCACAATTAAAACCACCCTGATTGTCTTTCAAATCATTGTTAAGATTATCTGCCATGAGTGTCTTATGATAAGTACCCATTGGCTCGCCTGATTTAGCAGACATATTCTTAACAAACCTTTTGTACATAAACCTCTGTATAAATGGTCTGATTTGAACTTTTGGTGCATATAAAACAGGCAGATCAGGTCTCTCTAACTTAAAAGAGCCACCCTTAACTACTACTGCTTCAATGGATTCTCCACCAACCTTCTTAACTCCCATGATATTATTATGATGGAGTCTAAATCTAGGCAATGGGTTAGCTTTACTTGTATCTGCTGACCCTGTATCACCTGCTATACCCATAGCTTTCGCCATCTCTGCATAGTTGTCCGTGTCTATTGTCGTAATTTCATTGCTCATACTATTACCTTTCTATGTAAGTTTCACAGTTATATCATATAACGTCTTTTGTGTCAAGCCAATTATCACCTATTTTTGATTCTAATAACAATGGCACATTAAATGTAATATTAAACTGATTCTCAATCAATCTAATCATAGAACTATTGACTATCTTAATAACATGTATCACCTTTTGTATCTCGTCAGGGTGTACGTCAATCACTATGGAATCATGTACACTATTAACTATACAAGACTTCAGGATACTTAGCTCATTCTCTATCTGTATAAGTATCAATGGTACTATATCAGCAGTAGCAAAGGACTGAACAGGATAATTCTTTATCTGAGTAAAGTGTGACACCTTACCAAATGCATTTCTCCTTACATCAGGGAACGAGAACTGTCTTCCTGATGGTGTAGTTATCTTGCCTGTACTTATAACTTCTTTAGCCAATCTGCCATGCCATGACTTGATTCCTTGATACTTTTCTGTGAAGTGTGTGTAGTACTCAGCTTCTGCTTTTGTTCTTCCAAACCCTGTTGCTCCATAGAGAGGTGCAAACGTGTGTGCTTTCGCATCTTGGCGAGAAGTCGGTTGACCTGCATCTGTAATAACTTTAGACGTATACGAGTGTACATCAAATCCAGTAGTGACCTCTTCAATAGCGACTCCATCTTGTGATAAATAGGCTGATACTCTAAACTCTAGTTGAGCAAAGTCAGCTTCAAGTATCTTACCACCATCCCAACGTGATACAAATACTTTCTTAACAGGGAACGTACCACCTCTAGGCATGTTCTGCATATTAGGATCAGCACCACTGAACCTTCCTGTGGCAGTTCTATGTTGTAGTAAACGTACATGTAACTTACCATCAGGCTTAGTGTGTGTTATTATACCCTCAACGAAAGAGGATAGGTATGTGTCTAATGCTGACAATCTCTGTAAGTCTGTCAAAAAACTGACAGCATCATGTAGCTCATTCTTTCGTGCTATACCTTGTAGTGTTAATAGATTAGTTTTATTCACAGTAAAGCCATTGGCACTAACCCACTTAGCAGTAGGAGCAGAGAACTTTAACCCTGCTACCAACGTGGAAGGAACAAAATGATAGCCAATACCATTACAAGCATCACATCTGTTGGTGTTAATAAAAGGAACTCCATTCTTTCTAACCTTTCTTACTTGACCCCCACCTAGACAACCTGCACATCGTTGTGCATCAGTCTTGTACACTATGTCTGACTTTTCTTTTACTTGTTTCTTATATTCTTTAGTGTCCATGTAAGGAGAGAACGTATTAGCCCATTCAACTTTATCTTTAGGCTTTCTACTATAGATAACCCATGACATCTGTTCAGGACTGTTGAGATTAATAGGTGTATCTCCCATTAAGTTAGTCACTTGTTTAGTTAATCGCTTCTCTGTCTCAGCTTTCTCTTTCTCAAACTCATCTCTAACTTCATTAAGCTTGGTAACATCTACTGTAAAACCATTCTGATATATCCTAGCTAGAGTTACTGCTACACGATTAGTTAACACTACAGTATTCATTAAACCTGAATACTCTTTTGTGTTTAGTTTCTTGTACAAGACATCTGACAATTCTTGTGTAGCTTTTAGATCAGCAGTCAAGTAGTCAGCTAACTCTTGTTTAGGTATCTCATCAATAGGTACTTTATTCTTAAAGTATTCTTTCATAGTGTCTTGCTTCTTAGTCTCCAACTCATACCTGTTGGCACAGGCTTCTAAGGACAATGGTTGTTTGTTACCACATTGTAATACATACTCCACTAACATAGTATCAAACACTGCACCATCATACTTGAATCCACATTCCCATAGCCATAGTAAATCGTGTACTATGTTGTGTCCTATAAGTATAGTAGCTTCATCTAGTATCTCTTGTACTCCATCAAAGGTATCTCTGAATAGAGTTTCTTCATTACCATCAGTTAAACACCCAACCATTACTAACTTATTGTCAGATTCAAATGGATCAAGATGTAACTTGCCACCTCTATGTGTAACTGTATTCTCTACATCAAGTGTTAATTTCATTATTAAACACTCCTTCCTCTCTCTGTGTTGCAGTATGTTCAGCATGGCAATTAGCACATAAAACTCTACACTTTCTCATCTCTTTTTTTACTGAACCTATACTATACGATTTCATTTTACTTATCTCTGCATGTTTAGTAGTAACATCTAAATGGTCAAAATGTAAAGCATCACTTTTCTTTTTATAGCCACATAGGGTACATCCTATAAACAACTTAACTCTTTTAATATAGTTTCTTATTTTAACAGTCTGACTGTACCTTCTTTTTTTCTTCAGCTTTCTTTGATTAATAATAGATTGAGGGGATAACCACCATTCTTTTATCTTATTATTTCTTTTATAGTAACTAACAAAAGTATATCCATCACTCCTTACTTCCCCATACTTAGGTGATAAGTTCAATTCCTTAGCAACCTCCTTACTTATGTACTGCATTTAATCTATCCTTGTGCTTCTTTAAATATATAACAGCTTTTTTAAGTCTTGTCAAGCTATCTGAGAAACCACCTAGTCCAACATTACAATGATGACACAACCATCCTCTAAACGAAAGTGAATCATGGCAATGATCTAACACCCAACTTTGTAGTCTAGGCTGACCATATTTACCTATCTCTTTTAATCCTCTATCGCATATAGGACAAGTATAGTCTACATCAGGATATCTATTCTCTCTCCTTAGTTGTTTAACTAATGCAGACTGATTCCTGTTACAAGTTCTACATGTTCTCTTTATCTCAGTCTGTTTCTTATCATCCTCTGCACTAGCATACTTCATTGCATTGAACTGATCTATAGGTTGTTCTATGTCACACTTAATACAGACTAAGCTATCCTTGTATTCAGTCACAGGTGTAACATTACCAAATAAATCTACATCCATCA
>Ga0209709_10002874_pt1 | contig 14636 bp, 14 predicted proteins | sample ArcticOcean_MG_C_2_FD_187435 | JGI IMG/M metagenome (GOLD analysis project Ga0209709, IMG submission 187435) | Marine microbial communities from western Arctic Ocean - ArcticOcean_MG_CB4_136 (SPAdes) (version 2) | ecosystem: Environmental > Aquatic > Marine > Oceanic | place: Arctic Ocean... | reverse complement strand
ATCACTTGTAACAACATCAAACGTGGTTGCTGTTCCAAAATCTAAGACAATAGAATTTGTCTTATATTTTTTAAAAACTCCAACAGCATTAGCAACTCTATCTGATCCAACCAGATTTTTGTCTTTAATAGCTAATTTAACAATTTTATTTATACCTTTGTTTTTTATTTCCTTTAAATTGATGTGGTAATATTTTTTTAGAACTTTTTTTAATTCTTTTTCATAAAGAGGTACAACACATGAAAATAAAGCGATGTTCATGATATTTTTTTTTTTAAATATTTTGCTTAGCTCTTTCTTCAAGAAATTCTGACTAATTATTTTTTTACTGTCTAAATATAGTATTTTATTTAATTTATAAGTTTTTACATCTATTAAACAAAGTTTTGAAATTGTATTTCCAATATCTCCTATTAATATATACATATTATCAATTTATTTTGATGCTAACAAATCAGCTTTTTTTTTATATTTATTATATTTTTTTAAATTTAAATTTAAAAAAAAATTTTCATAAGCTGCTGCAATTAACTTAATTATTTCTTGAACTTTAATGTTTTTTTCTGTTTCCTTAAAAAGATTGGTAGTTTTATACTTTTTAATAAATGGACTTGATTGAGTATTTAAACCAATACCTACTATAAAAAATTCCTTTTTTTTAAAAGTTATTATTTCTTGGAGTATTCCACATATTTTTTTTTTTTTAATCAATATTTCTTTTGTTATTTTATTTTTTTTTTTTTTAATCAATATATCATTTGGTAGTTTAATTTTTATATCTTTAATATTATAAATATTTTTTAAAACACGTGACACAATGAATGAATTTATGATAATAAAGTCTTTAAAATGTGGAATATTTTTCTTAATAGGAAAAAAAAACGAAGCAAATAAATTTCCTTTATTGGAAATCCATTTTTTACCATACGTTCCTCTACCTTTAGTCTGTTCGCTTGCATGAACGCAACCTACTGTTTTATTTTTTTTTTTAATCAATTTAATAGCCACATCATTTGTACTTGTAACTTTTTTAAACTTAAAAATTTTTATTTTCATTGATGAACTGTGATTGAATTAATTATATTAAAAATTAGCGAAGGGTACATAAAATAAATTAGAATTAAAATAGTTGAAATTATAAGTGAAATTTTTAAGCCCCAATCATCACTCATTTCAAATGGTTTTTTTGGTTTATCAAAATAAATAACTTTAACAACTTTAAGATAATAAACAGCTGATATAACAGTAGTTAACAAACCAATTATAGCTAATAAATACATCTTCGATTCTATCACACTCATAAAGATGTAAAACTTGGCAAAAAATCCTGCTAGAGGAGGTATTCCTGCTAAAGAAAATAAAATTATAATAAAGGCTAATGATAAAGCTGGGTGGTTTTTTGAAAGACCAGATAGATCATTAATATCTTCATAATAAACATTTTCTCTTCTGAGCATAAAAATGCAACAAAACGCACCTAAATTCATTACTAAATATATTGTCAAATAAACAATTGTACTTTGCAAACCTGAATTTGTGCCAGTTGCTAAACCAGCTAATGCGAAACCCATATGACCGATTGTGCTGTAGGCCATTAATCTTTTGATGTTATTTTGTCCAATCGCCGCAATAGAACCAAGAAGCATAGAAGCTATTGCTAAAAATGTAACTATACTTTGCCACTGATCAATTGCATTTATAAAAGGATCATACATAAATCTTATAAAAACTGAAAGGGCAGCAATTTTAGGAACAATTGCAAAAAAACTTGTTACAGATGTTGGTGATCCTTCATAAACATCGGGTGTCCACATGTGAAAAGGGACCGCAGAAATTTTAAATGCTAAACCAACAATTATAAAAACTATTCCAAAAATTGACCCGACATTACTTGTATCTAAATTTGCTCTAATTACTTCAAAATTTGTTGAACCTGTAAAGCCGTAAATTAAAGAGCATCCATAAAGCAGAAGTCCTGTAGCTAGAGCACTTAAAACAAAATATTTTAACCCAGCCTCAGTAGATTTTTCTTCATTTTTTTTAAATGAAGCTAAAATATATAAAGATAAAGATTGAAGCTCCAAGCCTAAATAAAAAATAATTAGATCATACGAACTAATCATTAACATCATACCTAAAACTGAAGAAAGAATAATTATAGGATATTCTATTTTATCAATATTATTTATTTTTATATATTGATTAGACGAAATTAAAACAAAAAAACAGAATAACAAAGTTGTGGCTTTCATAAAAATTGAAAAATTATCAATTATAAAACCATTGTTAAAAATTTTCACTGTTCCGTCATCTTGATTTAAAACTAGAGCAAATATAAAAACTAAACTTAAAATAGCTAATAAGTTAACAAGTTTAAAACTTTTTTTGATAAATACACCTAGCATTAATAAAAACATTATCGCACCTGATATAAATAACTCTGGTAATATATAAAAAATTGTTTCCATTTATTTAATTTGATTTTCTAAGTGATAGTTTAAATCTATTTGGTAATTTTTAATAAGCTCATTTACTGATATGTCTATAGTGCTAAATAAAGGATCTGGGTAAAAACCAAAATATAATATTAGAAAAATTAATGGTGCGAAGATATAAATTTCAGCTTTATTTATATCCTTCATAACTTTCATTTGTTCATTGATTAAGCGACCAAAAATTATTCTTTTATAAAGCCAAAGCATGTACGCAGCTGCAAGAATTATTCCTAAACTTGCCATTATAGCTGTAATTACACTTGTTTGAAAAACTCCAATTAATATTAAAAATTCTCCTACGAAACCACTTGTGCCTGGCAATCCTAAGCTAGCTAACGTAAAAATCATTAGTATGAAAGCATACTTAGGCATAATATTTGCTAATCCACTGTAGGACGAAATCATACGTGAATGATACCTATCGTAAATAACTCCAACACTTAAAAATAAACCCGCTGATATCAATCCATGACTTATCATTTGAACTATACTTCCATCCAAGCCTTGTTTAGTTATAGAAAATATGCCTATTGTAACAAATCCCATGTGAGCTACTGACGAGTAGGCAATTAATTTTTTCATGTCGTCTTGCATTAATGCTACTAAAGAAGTGTAAATTATGGCTATAACACTTAATGTAAAAACCATTGGGGTAAAATAATATGAAGCTAATGGAAACAAACCTAAGGAAAAACGTATAAATCCATATCCTGCCATTTTTAAAAGAATTGCCGCTAATACTACTGACCCAGCTGTAGGAGCTTCAACATGCGCATCTGGTAACCACGTGTGTACAGGCCACATTGGCATTTTTACAGCAAAAGAGCTAAAAAAAGCAAGCCAAAGTAAATACTGATATTTTTCTCCAATTCTTAAGTCTAATAAAGTGACTACATCTGTAGTGCCTGTAATCCAATATATAGAAATAATAGCAACTAACATTAAAACAGACCCTAAAAGCGTAAATAAAAAAAACTTAAAACTAGAATAAACACGTTTTGGGCCACCCCAAATACCTATAATTAAAAACATTGGAATAAGGCCACCCTCAAAGAATAAATAAAATATTACAAGATCTAGAGAACAAAACACTCCTAGCATTAAAGTTTCTAAAACTAAAATAGCAATTAGAAATTCTTTAATTTTGAATTTTAGACTATTAATGCCAGAAAAAATGCAAAGCGGTGTAATTAATGTAGTTAATAAAATAAATAAAATTGATATCCCATCAATACCAAGTTTAAAATTAATAAAACCATCCATCCAAACTTTTTCTTCTACAAACTGAAAATTAGACGTTGATCTATCAAACGAATACCAAAGAAACAATGAGAGTAAAAAATTTGTTACAGAGGTAAATATTGCTACGTATTTTGAATTTTTTTCAACATTTTTATCACTTCCTTTTGTAATTAAAATAAACAAAGATCCAACAAGAGGAATAAATATAATTGTAGATAAAATAGGAAAATTCATTAATTAAAAATAAAATAAGTTAATAAAATTGTAAAACCAATTAGCATTGCAAATGCATAATTATACAAGTATCCACTTTGGAATTTTATTGCTTTATCAGATAAATTTTTAACTACTTTTGCAATTCCATCAGGACCATATTTGTCTATAAAATCCACATCACCTTTTTTCCATAAAAATAAGCCTATTTTTTTTAATGGTTCTACAAAAATAAAACTATATATTTCGTCAAAATACCATTTGTTTAATAAAAAATTATACAAAATTTGATTATTAAAGATAAAATTTTTTAAAATTTTATCATTTTTTAAAAACAAGTAATATGAAAGCGGAATAGCTAAAATAACTATTGTTGGTGTAGTATAAATTAACCAGTTTGGTGGATGATGATAATTATATGTATTTAAGAAAAAAATAGAATTATTCCAAAACTCAAAACTATTAATACCTATAAATATATCTTTAAAAATCACCCCCGCTAATATGGCACCTATGGTAAGTAAACCTGAGGGTAAAAGCATTATCAAATAAGATTCGTTCACTGAGGTTATTCTTTGTTTCTTATTATTAAATTTTCCATGGAAAGTTTTAAAAATTAATCTCCATGAATAAAAGGCTGTCATAAATGCAGTCAAAACACCGATTGTAGCTGCGGTATAACCTAACGTAGTACCTTTTAGGTATGCAAATTCAATAATTGCATCTTTTGAATAATATCCAGATAAAAAAGGGAATCCGGTAAGAGCTAATGTTCCAATTAACATCAAAGCATATGTATAAGGAATTTTTTTCCACACTCCTCCCATCAAACGAATATCTTGTTCATCCTTAAAGGAGTGAATTACGCAGCCAGATCCAAGAAATAAAAGGGCTTTAAAGAACGCATGGGTAAATAAATGAAACATTGCAACATGATATGCGCCGATACCTGCAGCAAAAAACATATAACCTAATTGACTGCAAGTTGAATATGCAATAATTTTTTTTATATCGTTTTGAACAAGAGCTACACTTGCAGCAAAAAAAGCGGTGATCATACCAACTATTGCAACAGTATTTAAAGCTATCGGCGAATACTCAAAAATAGGTGAGCATCTTACAACTAAAAAAACCCCAGCAGTTACCATTGTAGCTGCATGAATTAATGCTGATACTGGAGTTGGTCCTTCCATAGCATCTGGTAACCACGTATGAAGCAAAAATTGTGCAGATTTTCCCATTGCTCCAACAAAAAGTGTTAAACATATAATTGTAATTAAGTTTAATTCAAAACCCATAAACAATAGGTCTCTATCTACAAATAAATAAGTTTGCGCAAAAACTTGGTTATAATCTAATGTTCCATAAAAGAGAAAAATTAAAAAAATACCAATAGCAAAACTAAAGTCCCCTACTCTATTTACAACAAAAGCTTTTATTGCAGCTGAGTTTGCTGTAGCTTTTTTGTACCAAAAGCCAATAAGTAAATATGAGCACAACCCAACACCTTCCCAACCAAAAAATAATTGTAAAAAATTATCAGCGGTAACAAGGGTTAACATTGCAAAAGTAAATAATGACAAATAAGCCATAAACCTAGGCTTGTGAGGATCGTGGTGCATGTATCCAATTGAATAAAAATGAATAATTGATGAAATTAAGGTCACCACTACCAACATAACAGAAGTTAAAGAATCGACATATATTGACCAATGAACAGTAAAATTTCCTGAACTAATCCATTTAAAAAGTACGCTATTAGTTGAATAATCTTGAGTTAATACTTTATTAAAAATTATAATTGATAAAATTCCAGATATTGAAACTAACGTGCTAGTTAAAATTGAACTATATTTTTCACCAATTTTTTCTCCAAAAAAACCAGAAATTATCGAACCAATTAAGGGTAAAAATACAATTGCATATTCCATGTTACCCTTTCAATGAACTAATTTGTTCAACATCAATTGAACCTTTGTTTTTGTAATAAATTACTATAATGGCCAACCCAATTGAGGCTTCAGCTGCAGCAACAGTTAAAATAAACATTGTAAAAATTTGTCCAACTAAATCTTGCAAATAAATAGAAAATGAAACTAAGTTTATATTTACAGCTAAAAGAATTAATTCAATAGACATCAATATGATAATAATATTTTTTCTATTAAGAAAAATTCCAACTACTCCAATTGTAAAAATAATTGCACCTAATGTTAAATAGTGGCCTAAACCTATTTCAGTCATCAAGTTTTACTCCCATGTCATTTTCAACTTCAACAAGTGAAACCGCGCTCTCTTTGTCTCGTTGTATTTGTTTAAAATATTTTTGTTTTTTTACATTTTCACGTTTAGAAAATGTTAGTGTAATAGCTCCTATCATTGCAACCAGTAATATCATTCCTGATATTTGAAACAGATGAATATAATCAGTATACAAAACATTACCTATTGCATGAGCGTTTGTTAAATTGTTGTTTGCTTCTTCATAAGATAAAGGTAAAAAGTTATTTTTATACTTCCATCCACCTATTACTACCAATAGCTCAAGAAAAATAATCACACCAACAAGGGATCCTACCGATACATTGTTAATCAAACCTTTTCTGGTAATTTGTTTTGCTGTTAGCTTGGAAATATTAAGCATCATAACTACAAACAAGAATAAAATAGCAACGGCACCTACATAAACAATTAACATAATCATTCCCAAAAATTCCGCACCTATCATTATAAAAAGTATAGATATACTTATAAAAACTAGTATTAAAAAAAAAACTGAATAAATTGTATTTTTAGAAATTGTAAGCATCACTGCCGCAAATACAGTAATAAATGAAAAAAAATAAAAAAATATAGTATGTGCTAGCATTTATCTAAATGAGGAATCAGCTTTAATATTTGCAGCCAAAACAGTTTCCCATCTATCTCCATTATTTAAAAGTTTTTCCTTGTCGTAATAAAGTTCCTCTCTTGTTTCAGTAGAAAATTCAAAATTTGGACCTTGAACAATTGCATCAACTGGGCATGATTCTTCGCATAAACCGCAGTAAATACATTTTAACATATCTATATCGTATCTTTTTGTTTTTCTACTACCGTCGTTTCTAATTTCTGATTCAATGGTTATGGCTTGAGCCGGGCAAACAGCTTCGCAAAGTTTACATGCTATACATCTCTCTTCCCCGTTTGGGTATCTTCTTAGGGCATGCTCACCTCTAAATCGTGGACTGATCTTACCTTTTTCAAATGGGTAGTTTATGGTCTTTTTTGACTGAAACATTTTTTTAATAGCAAGAAATAAAGCTGAAACAAAGTCTGCCATAAATATAGTTTTGATTATTCTGCTAATTTTCATTAAATCTTCCTATTTAGGTAACATCTCAAAATAAAATAAAAAACTTGCTGTAATAACAACCCATACCAATGAAATTGGAAGAAATATTTTCCATCCTAATTTCATTAATTGATCAAATCTATATCTTGGCACTATTGCTTTAACTAATGAAACTAAAATAAATAGTCCAATAATTTTAAATATCATCCAAAAAACTCCGGGTAACAAACTAAACGGATAAATATCTATTGGACTTAACCAACCACCTAAAAAAAGTATAGAGGCTAGCGCACAAAGAAGTAAAATATTTGCATACTCACCAAGCCAAAACATTGCATACATCATACCAGAATATTCTGTTTGATACCCAGCTACTAATTCTGATTCTGCTTCTGGCAAATCAAATGGTGGTCTGTTTGTTTCGGCTAATGCTGATATAAAAAAAATAACAAACATTGGAAAAAGTGGGAAAATAAACCACACATTTTTTTGCGCAGAAACTATGTCATTTAAATTAAGAGATCCTACACAAAGCAAAACATTAATAATAATAATTCCTATTGAAACTTCATAAGAAATCATTTGAGCCGCCGATCTAATAGCTCCCAAAAATGGGTATTTTGAATTTGATGCCCACCCTCCCATTATTATTCCATAAACGCCTAAAGATGAAACTGCAAATAAATATAATATTCCCACATTAATATCAGCCAAAACCATTTCTTCACTGAACGGTATTACGGCCCAAGCTATTAAGGCTAAGGTCATAGTGGTAATTGGAGCTAAAATAAATATAATTTTATCTGCGCTGGCTGGAATAACTATTTCTTTAAAAATGTATTTCAAAGCATCAGCTAAAGATTGTAATATTCCAAAAGGACCAACAACATTAGGGCCTTTTCTTTTTTGTACAAATGCCCAAACTCTTCTGTCTAACCAAACTACTAAAGCCACAGATACAAGAACTGGGATAAGTAAAAATAAAATTTTATAAGTTTCGTTTAAAAATGTGTTTATATAAATCATTGATTTGTCTTTTCTACTCCTATGTAAGAATAATTTTTTGATATATTTCTACATTCATTCATAACGGTTGAAGATCTAGCTATTGGGTTTGTGTAATAATAATCAATATGTTTTATTACAATTTTTTGATTTATAAATTTTATTCTTCTATTTGTTAATTTTTTACTCTTAATTTTCGTTTCAATTTTATTTAAAATATCTTTTTTTAAATCATTTATATCTTTATAGTTAGGCGTTTTTTTGATTATTTCAGATACATCTTCTATAATTTTCCAATCGTCTTTAGCTTCACCAGGGGGATATGAAGCTTTGTAAGCTGATTGAAGCTTTCCTTCTAAATTTACAAATGAAGCATTTTTCTCTGTATAAGCTGCTCCAGGTAAAATAACATCTGCAATTTCAGCACCTTTATCACCATGACTTCCTTGATAAACAATAAATTTGTCTTTTTTATCAAATTTAATTTCATCTGCTCCTAATAAATAAATAAACTTAAATTCATCATTATCTAACTTATCAAAGAATAAAAAATTATTTTCTTTCTTAATGTTATAAAAGCCAAGATCAATAGCTCCTACTCTAGATGCTTGTTGAGTTAATATGTTAAGGGCTTTCCAGCTGTTTGTCATAAAATTGTTATCACTCAAAAAAGTTTTTAAACTTTCGAAAATATATTCACCTGCTTCACCATTAAGAGCTGACTCTCCAATAATTACGACAGGTTTTTTAGCTTTTTTAATTTTTTTAGAAATTTCACTAGAACCTGCAATAAGATTTTCAATATCTGATGTATCTGTTCCAACTACTTTATATGGATAGGTTAAATCTCCAGGATCACCGATCGAATATACCTTAAGTTTATTTTGTAAATAAGCCTTTCTAATTCTGGAATTTAGTATTGTAGCCTCTAATCTTGGATTTGTTCCAACTAAAAGAATAAAATCAGATTCTTCTATTCCATTAATTGATGAATTAAAAATGTAATTTATTCGATCATCTGGATTTAAATATGTTCTTTTCTGGCGACATTCAAAATTATTTGATCCTATAGAGTGTTCAAGTAGAGATTTAAAACTTAAAATCATTTCTAAATCTGCTAACTCGCCTACTACGCCAGCTATCTGATTTGGTTGAAATGATTTAATCTTATTAACAACAATTTTTAGGGCATTGTTCCAAGATGTTTTTTGTAATTTACCATTCTCTCTGAAATAAGGAGTATCTAATCTTTGTTTTAAAAGACCGTCACATGCATACCTGGTTTTATCTGATATCCATTCTTCATTAATATCTTCATTTATTCTTGGAAGAACTCTTTTTACTTCCCATCCATATGTATCAACTCTAATATTTGAACCTACAGCATCCATTACATCGATTGTTTCTGTTTTTTTTAAATCCCACGGTCTTGCTTCAAAAGCATAGGGTTTTGAAGTTAATGCACCAACAGGACATAAATCTATAACATTAGCTGACATTTCGGACTCCATAGACTTTTCTAAGTAAGTGGTAATTTCCATATCTTCTCCTCTACCAATTGCACCTAACTCTGGTATTCCAGCAACTTCAGTTGCAAAACGTATACATCTTGTACAATGTATACATCTGGTCATTTGAGTTTTGATTAAAGGTCCCATGTATTTTTCTTTAACTTGTCTTTTTTTTTCTGTGAATCTTGAACTATCTAATCCATAAAAAAGAGATTGGTCCTGTAAATCACACTCACCACCTTGGTCACATACTGGGCAATCTAAAGGATGGTTTGCTAATAAAAATTCCATTACACCTTTTCTAGCTTTTTCAACAAATGGAGTGTTAGTTTTAATATTCATGCCATCACTTGCTGGCATCGCGCAAGACGCTATAGGTTTATTGGAATTTTCCATTTCAACTAAACACATTCTACAATTGCCTGCTATAGAAAGTTTTTCGTGGTAACAAAATCTTGGTATCTCTACTCCAGACAGTTCGCACGCTTGCAGGACTGTCATACCTTCTTCAAACTCTATTTCTTTATTATTAATTATAATTTTAGGCATTATCTTTTTCCAGTAGGTGTTGATCAACAAGATAAGGAACATCAGGTTTTTTTCTTATTATTGGTTCTTCGTGACTTCTTTTTTCTATTTCTTTCCTAAAATGACGAAGCAAACCTTGAACAGGCCATGACGCACCTTCACCAAAAGCACAAATAGTATGGCCTTCAATTTGTTTAGTTACATCATGCAATAAATCTATCTCTTTATAAGTAGATTCTCCGTCTGCCATTCTTTCTAACATCCTCCACATCCACCCACATCCTTCTCTACATGGGGTACACTGACCGCAGCTCTCGTGCTTATAAAATTTTGCAATTCGTGCCATGAATTTAATTATGTCTTGATCTTTATTAATCACGATAATACCGGCTGTTCCTAAACCACTTTTTGCTTTAATCAGTGAGTCAAAATCCATTGTGATAGTTTCGCATATATTTTTAGGTAATAATGGCATAGAAGACCCCCCTGGTATTACTGCTTGAAGATTATTCCATCCACCCACAACGCCTCCTGCATGTTTTTCTATTAAATCTTTAAGAGGTATGCCCATTTCTTCTTCAACATTACAGGGATTATTTACATTTCCAGAAATACAAAAAATTTTTGTTCCCGTATTTTTTGGTTTTCCAATGGATGAAAACCATTTGGGACCTCTTCTAAGTATAGTTGGAATAACAGCTATTGTTTCAACATTATTTACAATTGTTGGACAACCATAAAGACCAACGAGAGCTGGAAAAGGAGGTTTGAGTCTAGGTTGGCCTTTGTTACCTTCTAAACTTTCAAGAAGTGCTGTTTCTTCTCCACAAATATATGCACCAGCACCATAATGAATGTAAATATCTAAATCCCAACCTGTTTTACAGGCATTATTACCTAAATAATTTTTTTCATAAGCTTGGTCGATAGCCTCTTGTAATCTTTGACCTTCTCGAAAATATTCACCTCTTATATAAATATAGCAAGTGTTTGCACTAACGGCATAGCTAGCAATCAAACATCCTTCAATAAGTTTTTGAGGTTCAAACCTTAATATATCTCTATCCTTGCAAGTTCCTGGCTCAGATTCATCAGCATTTATCACAAGATAATGAGGTCTTGATCCTACTTCTTTTGGTGCAAAAGATAACTTTAAACCAGTAGGAAAACCAGCCCCTCCTCTACCGCGAAGTTCTGATTCTTTCACTGAATTTATAATCCAATCTTTACCTTTCGAAATAATTTCTTTTGTTCCAGACCAATCACCTCTTTTTAAAGATGATTCAATTGTCCATCCAAGATCATTATATAAGTTTTTAAATATTCTATCTTCGTCTTTAAGCATTTGTTTCTTTCAAAAGTGTAGTTTTTCCATTAATAGGCGCGTTACCTTTTCTATTTTTGTAAAGATTAGGTTCTGGAAATTCATTATTTAATAATTTTTTTAATATTTCTTCTGCTTTTGCTACATTTAAATCTTCAAAATAATCTTGATTTACTTGCATCATGGGTGCACTTACACAAGAACCTAGACATTCTACTTCTGTCCAAGAGCATAATTTATTTTCTGAAAGTTCATTTTGATTTTGTGATATATTTTTTTTACAAGCTTCAGTTATCTTTTTTGAACCTCTAATCATACAAGGTGATGTTGTGCATACTTGAATAAAATATTTACCTACAGGAGATAAATTAAACATTGAATAAAATGTTGCTACTTCATAAACTTTTATATAAGAAATATTCAAAAAATTCGCTACATACTTGATAGCAGCCAATGGTATCCAATTCTCATTTTGCTTTTGAACTAAATATAATAATGACAAAACAGCACTTGCTTTTCTATCTTCTGGATATTTTGTAATTTCTTTTTCTGCTTTCTTAAAGTTATCATTTGAAAACTCAAAAAAATCTGGTTGTTTTTTTGCAACTTTCTTTATACTCATCTATCTACCTCGCCGAACACAATATCTAAAGAACCTAGTACAGCCGGAACATCTGCTAACATATGACCTTTTAATAAATAATCCATGGCCTGCAAGTGAGAAAATCCTGGAGCTCTAATTTTGCATCTATAAGGTTTGTTGCTTCCATCTGAAATAAGATAAACTCCAAATTCACCTTTGGGAGCTTCTACAGCGGTATAAACTTCTCCTTCTGGTACTCTATAACCTTCTGAAAATAGTTTAAAATGATGTATCAATGCTTCCATTGAATTTTTTAAATCACTCTTTTTTGGTGGAGTAATTTTTCCATCAATAGATTTAACTGGACCACTTGGCATATTTTTAATACATGTTTTAATAATCTTTAAACTTTCTCTCATTTCTTCCATTCTACAAAGATATCGATCATAACAATCTCCATTCTTTCCAATGGGGATTTTAAAATCAAAATTTCTATAACATTCATACGGTTGAGCTTTTCTTAAATCCCAAGGGACACCAGAACCTCTTAGCATGACTCCAGAAAAACTGTGATCTAAGGCTTCTTGCTCTGAAACTATACCTATATCAACATTTCTTTGCTTAAAGATTCTATTATCAGTTAAAAGTGTTTCAAGATCGTCTAATATTTTTGGAAAATTATGGCAAAATAATAAAATATCATCAGATAGACCTAATGGCAAATCTTTATGAACTCCACCTGGTCTAAAATAGTTGGCATGTAATCTTGAGCCAGAAACTCTCTCATAAAAAGTCATCAATGTTTCTCTTTCTTCAAAACCCCAGAGTGATGGAGTTAATGCACCTACATCTAATGCTTGTGTGGTTATGTTTAATAAATGACTTAAAATTCTACCGATTTCACAGAATAAAACTCTAATGTATTGACCTCTAATAGGAACTTCTATTTCTAAAAGCTTCTCTACTGCTAAGGAAAAAGCATGTTCTTGATTCATGGGAGCTACATAATCAAGTCGATCAAAATATGGAATTGCTTGAGCGTAAGTTTTATGTTCAATAAGTTTTTCTGTCCCTCTATGCAATAATCCAATATGTGGGTCAATTTTTTCAACAACTTCACCATCTAACTCTAGTATAAGTCTTAACACACCATGAGCAGCTGGATGTTGAGGCCCAAAATTTAAATTTAGTGTTTTAGTTTTTTTTACCATTAGTTATTTTTAATTTTTTTATCAATTTTACTTTTAATATACTTGGTGCCATCCCATGGACTCTTAGAATCAAATTCTCTGTATTCTTGGTCTAATTTAACAGGTTCTAAAATCACTTTTTTTTTCTCTTCGCTGTATCTAACTTGAGTATTTCCTGTTAATGGAAAATCTTTTCTTAAAGGGTGTCCTTCAAAACCGTAGTCTGTTAATATTCTTCTTAGGTCTGGGTGATCTTTAAATGAAACACCATACATGTCAAAAACTTCTCTTTCCATCCAATTAGCTGAAGGGAAAATTTTAGTAATTGATGGTATTATAGTTTTTTCATCAATATTTAAATTTACACTTATTCTTATATTTTTCTGGTGACTTAGGAATAAATAAATAATTTTAAATCTTTTTTCTTTTCTAGGATAGTCAGCTGCAGTAATATCTATCAACTGTCTAAATTTAAAATTCTCATTAGTTTTAAGATATAGTATTACAGAAATTAAATTTTCAAAATCAACATCTAAACAAAGTTGTCCAAAATTAATTTCAGACTTATTTATTGAAGTTGTTAAATCTGAATTAATTTTTTTTTCTATATTAACAAGAATTTTTGACATTATTATCTTTCCAAATTTCCTTCTCTTCTAATTTTTTTTTGTAATTGTAAAATTCCATATAACAAAGCTTCAGCTGATGGTGGGCAACCAGGAACATAAATATCTACTGGAACTATACGATCGCAACCTCTTACAACAGAATATGAATAATGATAATAACCACCACCATTTGCGCAGCTACCCATAGATATTACATACCTAGGTTCTGGCATCTGGTCGTAAACTTTTCGTAATGGTGGTGCCATTTTATTTGTTAAAGTTCCAGCTACTATCATTACGTCTGATTGTCTTGGGGAAGCTCTTGGAGCTGCACCAAATCTTTCAAGATCATACCTTGGCATTGATGTTTGCATCATTTCTACCGCACAACATGCTAACCCAAAAGTCATCCAGTGAAGAGAGCCTGTTCTTGCCCATGTAATCAAATTTGTAGAAGATGTTGTTATAAAGCCATTTTTGCTAAAATCATCTGAGATTTTTTTAAATTCACCAGGAATTTTTTTGTTATCTTTTTTAAAAATATTCATATCAATCCCAATCTAAAGCACCTTTCTTCCACTCGTATACAAAACCAACTGTTAA
>Ga0209709_10002873_pt1 | contig 14637 bp, 1 predicted proteins | sample ArcticOcean_MG_C_2_FD_187435 | JGI IMG/M metagenome (GOLD analysis project Ga0209709, IMG submission 187435) | Marine microbial communities from western Arctic Ocean - ArcticOcean_MG_CB4_136 (SPAdes) (version 2) | ecosystem: Environmental > Aquatic > Marine > Oceanic | place: Arctic Ocean... | reverse complement strand
TCATGATCTCCGGCTCCATCGGCAAGATGGGCAAGAGCTATACCATTGACTGTAAAATGTTTTCTGTAGAGACCGGAGAGACGGTCCGTTCCAAGAATGCCACCCATGATGGGGATATTTCTGGCCTTTTAACAGAGATGCAGATTATGGCCTGGGAGATAGTGGGCCTTGATGCACCTGGGAACTTAAAGCTGAAGCGTGCCGGCAAGGAAGCGAGCACCACTGTGGCTGTTTTAGACTTTGAAGGTAGAGGCATTACCATGCAGGAAGCTCAGACTTTGACTGATCGTTTTACAACATCTCTCGCTTCTACAGAAAAGGTGGTCATGGTTGAGCGGGGCACCATGTCTGATGTACTAGAAGAGCAGGGTTTTGAAACTGGGGGTTGTGCATCAGATGAGTGCGCAGCCGAAGTAGGTGCCATGTTGGGTGTAGAATATATGATTTCGGGAGCTATCGGGAAACTGGGCGACACCTATACTATAGATGCCAAGATGTTTTCTGTGGCCACGGGTGCAGCGGAAAGTATGAAAAGTATTACCTATTCCGGAAAGGTGGATGGACTCATTATTGAGATCGAGATCCTGGCCTGGGATATCCTGGGGCTGGATCCGCCCCGGGCCTTGAAGAAGAGGCGCAAGAAAGCGTCCGCCGAGCTGGCAGATGATAAGGGCGGCAGCAAATTATTACTTTATGGCCTCATTGGCCTTGTGGTAGCGGGCGGCGGTGCAGCGGTAGCCATGGGCGGTGGTGATGATGCCGTTGGCGGCGGTGCGGCTTCCAGCGCGATTGGTGAACCTCCATCATTACCTACCGTGCCCTAAGGCTTATTTACTATTCGATAAACTGACGTATGATATATCCATATAAATATATATTTAAACTAATATTATTTTATAATAACCGGGCCGATTCACAATACGGGATTCAGGATGGCCTGAATGCGCACTAAAAGCCTAGTTCCACTTTTTCTTATCTCTGTTTTGATGGCATTCCAACCACAAACCACTGCAGAGCTCCAAACAGCGGTAGACCTATGGGTTTCTGATAACACGACAGCTCTAACAACCTATGGTGAAATAAACACCTGGGATGTTTCTCAAATTACCAGTATGTATGAATTATTTAAAGATAAGACAACCTTCAATGATGATATTGGTGATTGGGATGTATCCAGTGTAACGAATATGCAAAGTATGTTTAGGAGTGCTACCAGTTTTAATCAAGACCTATCAGGCTGGGATGTATCCAGTGTAACGAATATGTACAGTATGTTTTGGGGTGCTACCAGTTTTAATCAAGATATCTCAAGCTGGGATGTGTCCAGTGTAACGTATATGAATAACATGTTTTGGAGTGCTAGCAGTTTTAATGGGGATATCTCAAGTTGGGATGTATCCAGCGTAACGAATATGTATGGAATGTTTTTTAGTTCTTCCAGTTTTAATCAAGACCTATCAAGCTGGGATGTATCCAGTGTAACGGATATGGGTTACATGTTTAGGTTTGCTTCCAGTTTTAATGGGGATATCTCAAGTTGGGATGTATCCAGCGTAACAAATATGACTGATATCTTTAAAAGTGCTACCAGTTTTAATCAGGATCTATCAAGCTGGGATGTATCCAGCGTAACGAATATGTTTAGTATGTTTTATAATGCTGATAGTTTTAATCAGGACCTATCTGATTGGAATGTGTCCAGTGTGACGAATATGACAAATATGTTTTTGAATGCAGCTGCCCTATCCGATGGAGCTAAATGCGCCATCCATACATCATTTTCAGATCAGAATGATCTATGGTCCTATGATTGGTCAGATTCATGCTTTGAATATTCATTCCAAAGTAATGATGAGCTCCAAACAGCGGTAGACCTATGGGTTTCTGATAGAGCCACCGCCCTTTCTACCTACAGTCTTATTCGGTACTGGGATGTGTCTCTAATTACAGATATGAGCGAATTATTTATAGATAAAATAACCTTCAATGATGATATTGGTGATTGGGATGTATCCAGTGTAACGGTTATACAAAATATGTTTAGGAGAGCTTCCAGTTTTAATGGGGATATCTCAAGCTGGGATGTATCCAGCGTAACGAATATGTACAGTATGTTTAGTAGTGCTACCAATTTTAATCAAGACCTATCAGGCTGGGATGTGTCAAATGTAACGGATATACGGAATATGTTTTGGAGTGCTAGCAGTTTTAATGGGGATATTTCCGGCTGGGATGTGTCCAGTGTAACGACTATGAATTATATGTTTAGTAGTGCTACCAGTTTTAATCAGGATCTATCCAGCTGGAATGTATCCACTGTAACGGATATGGGTGGTATGTTTACTAATGCTATCAGTTTTAATCAAGATATATCAAGCTGGGATGTATCCAGTGTAACGACTATGAATGAGATGTTTAGAATTGCTAGCAGTTTTAATGGGGATATCTCAAGTTGGGATGTGTCCAGTGTAACGAATATGCACAGTATGTTTAGTAGTGCTACCAATTTTAATCAAGACCTATCAGGCTGGGATGTGTCAAATGTAACGGATATGGGTAGTATGTTTAGAGAAACTACCAGTTTTAATCAAGATATCTCAAGCTGGGATGTATCTAGTGTAACGACTATGTATCGGACGTTTGAATATGCTTTCAGTTTTAATGGGGATCTCTCAAGTTGGGATGTATCCAGCGTAACGACTATGAATGATATGTTTAGTAGTGCTACCAGTTTTAATCAGGATCTATCCAGCTGGAATGTATCCACTGTAACGGATATGGGTAGTATGTTTAGAGAAACTACCAGTTTTAATGGGGATCTCTCAAGTTGGGATGTATCCAGCGTAACGACTATGAATTATATGTTTAGTAGTGCTACCAGTTTTAATCAGGATCTATCCAGCTGGAATGTATCCACTGTAACGGATATGGGTAGTATGTTTAGAATTGCTACCAGTTTTAATGGGGATATCTCAAGTTGGGATGTATCCAGTGTAACGAATATGCAGAATATGTTTGAGAGTGCTACCAGTTTTAATCAGGATCTATCCAGCTGGAATGTATCCACTGTAACGGATATGGGTAGTATGTTTAGAAGTGCTTCCAGTTTTAATCAGGATCTATCCTCCTGGGATGTATCCAGCGTAACAGATATGAGTGATATGTTTTTGAATGTTACTGGAATATCAGATGGAGCTAAATGCGCTATCCATACATCATTTTCTTCAAATGATGCCTGGCTTTATGACTGGTCTGGGGCTTGTGACCTTTATACCTATGTCCCCGATAACAATTTCGAGCAGGCGTTAATTGACCTAGGCTATGATGATGTGTTAAATAATGTTGTGGTGACTGACAGTATCAGCAGTGTTACCAGCTTGGATGTGGAAGCTAAAGGAATCAGTGATCTGACCGGGATTGAAGATTTTACAGCCTTAGCCAACCTGAACTGCGGTAGTAATCAATTAACCAGCCTGGATGTAAGTATCAATACAGCCTTAACCTCCTTGATCTGTTTTTCTAATCAATTGACCAGCCTGGATTTAAGTGCGAATACAGACTTAACCTATCTTCATTCCGATGGCAATCCATTGACCAGTTTAGATGTAAGCGCCAATACTTCTCTTACATCCCTTTTGTGCAATAATAATCAACTAACCAACTTGGATGTAAGTAACAATACTGCCTTAACCGGATTGTGGTGCAATAATAATCAACTAACCAACTTGGATGTAAGTAACAATACTGCCTTAACCGGATTGTGGTGCGATTCGAATCAATTAACCAGCCTGGACGTGAGTAACAATACAGCCTTAACAGAGTTGCGCTGCTATCAAAATCAATTGACCAGTCTGGATGTAAATGCCAATACAGTTTTAGACTACCTCTACTGCAGTGAAAATCAATTGACTACTCTGGATGTGAGTAGCAATACAGTTTTAAGATACCTTAACATAGAAAGTTGTCAATTAACGACTCTGGATTTAAGCAATAATTCAGCTTTAGCAGATTTAAGTTGCGCAAGTAATCAACTGACTAACTTAGATGTGAGCAGCAATACTTTATTAACCTTCCTGAGTTCCTATGGTAATCAAATAAATAGCTTGGATGTTCTTAATTCCACTATGTTAAGCTTTTTGGATATCGCGGATAACCAATTGACTAGCTTAGATGTAAGCGCCAATACATCCTTAACCGGTTTGTATTGCGGTGGAAATCAATTGAATTATTTGAATATGAAAAATGGCTTAACTGATCAGTTAACCACTTTTAACGCACTTGGCAATTCTAACCTTGCCTGTATCGAAACCTTAGATCCTGACTATGCCGCCGCGAACTGGACCTTGGCAAATGGGAATATAGATGCGGGGGTGACCTTTGCGGATATCTGTTATGCATCCAACCCCAGCTACACCTACGTCCCCGATGACAATTTTGAGCAAGCGCTGATTGACCTGGGCTACGATGACACCCTAGATGATTATGTGCTCATGGCCAACATCAGCGGTGTTACAAGCCTAGATATCAGAGAAAAAGAAATCAGTGATTTAACTGGTATTGAAGGTTTTACAGCTTTAACCAACCTGAATTGTGATTTTAATGAATTAACCAGTCTGGATGTAAGCAATAATATTCTTTTAGAATACCTTAATTGCACTCAGAATGAATTGACGTCTCTTAATCTGGAAAATAATGTCGCATTATTAGGCTTAGTTGCCTATCAAAATCAAATTACCAATATTGATGTTACTAGTAACCCTCTACTTGAAAATTTAAACATATGGGGAAATCAGATTCCATCAATTGATTTAAGTTTAAATCCAAACTTAATTTGGCTTGATGTTAATGAAATGCAACTTTCAAGCCTGAATATTTCTGTAAATACTAATTTGCAACAAGTCTATTGCCACAACAATCAATTGACCAGTCTGGATGTGAACCTCAATACAGCGTTAACTAAATTGAAGTGTGTTAATAATCAATTGACTATCCTGGATGTGAGCAACAATACAGCTCTAACCTACCTAGACATAGAAGATAATCAATTGACTTCCCTGAATGTCAACAATAATACAAATTTAACAGATCTTAGATTAAACTATAATCAACTCACTAGCCTTGATGTGAGCAATAATATCGTATTAAGTAGATTCGAAATACATGATAGTGATTTGACCAACCTTGATGTGAGCGCCAATACAGCTTTAACCTTTCTGGATTGCTCTAGTAATAACTTAACTAGTCTAGATGTGAGCTCTAATACAGCCTTAACCTATCTGAGATGCCAGTCTAATCAATTGACCTATTTGAACATGAAAAACGGGGTCACAGATCAGTTATATGAATTTTTTGCCATTGGTAATAACCTGACCTGTATCGAGGTGAACGCAGATGATGTTGCCTATGCCACCGCAAACTGGACCTTGGCAAATGAGAATGTCGATGCAGGGGTAACCTTTGAATTTATCTGTGGTGCGGCAGCACGAACTCAATGGTTTGTGGCCACCACAGGTTCAGACCTTTCCGGAAGTGGTACCTTGGCCAGTCCCTTGGCTAGCATCCAGCTTGCCATTAATTTTGCTACGGAAAGCGATACTATTTCTGTAGCTGCCGGCACCTATGCGGAGAATATCAATTTTGATGGCAAGAATATTGCAGTCATTGGAGCAGACCGGGAAACAACCATTATTGATGGGAACCAGAGTGGGAGTGTTGTTACAATTGAATCGGTGGCCACTGGGAGCCTTGAGAATCTAACGATTCAGAATGGGACTGGTACGGATATGTTCGGCGGCGGAATTTTTATTCAATCATCTGGCGTTGCAATTACCAACTGCGTAATTAAAGATAATACTGCTATTGATGGTGCAGGTATATATACTGACTATTCTTCAACGCTCCTAATGGATGGCTGTGTAGTAAAATCAAATAGTATTACAACTCACGGTTCTGGTGCCGGGATAAATACACACAGTTCTACAGTAACTATAAGAAACACTCTTGTTGCAGATAATCAGGCAGTCCAAGGTGGTGGTTTATATTTTTGGGGAAGCACACCTACACTTGATAAGGTGACTATTATTAATAACAGTGCCAGTGATGTTGGCGCTGGTGTCTTTTGTGTTTATGACTCAGATCCAGTTATAACAAATTCCATTATTCGAAATAATAACGGTCCACACCCAATATACCTTGCTGCGGGTGACAATAATGATATTAGTATTGGATACAGTAATATTTCTTATGGTATGGATAGTATTACAGTAATTGGTGGCTCAACAGTTACAGATCTTGGTGGAATAGTTGATGTGGATCCCATGTTTGTGGATACCGCCAATGGCAATTACCACCTGCTGGCTTCTTCTCAATTAATTAACGCCGGCCACCCGGACTCCACCGACAGCGACGGTACCATTGCCGACATTGGTGCCTATCCATATTTAAACAGCTACAGTGGGCCCACCTGGTACATTACTGAAAGCGGAAACGATACTACCGCCACCGGATCTAGTGAAGATCCGTTCCGCTCCATTCAGGCCGGGATCAATTTCTCATCAGATGCTGATAGTGTTACCGTGGCCGCAGGGACCTATGTAGAAAATATTAACTTTAACGGTAAGAATATAGCTGTCATTGGCGCAGACTGGGAGACAACGATTCTTGATGGAGATAGCAGCGGGACTGTTGTTTTATTTAATACCGGCTCAAACGGCACCGCTTTATTAAAAAACTTTACAATAAAAAATGGTTATGCCTTACCCGAAGGGTCGGGTGGCGGTGTGCGCGTAATTAGCGGTGGCCCAAAAATAATTGAAAATATCATTTTCGAGAATAATTCAGCTTCTCATGGAGCTTCAATTTCAAATGAACAACCCGTAAATGTGGTTATCAATAATATCATTTGTAGAAATAACTATGGACAATACAGTGGTGCTGGTGTTTCTGGTGAGGGATGTGAAATAAACAACTCTCTTTTTTATAACAATTCTGGGCACGATGTTATTGCAATAGATACAGGGGATGAATACACAGCGCAGATTAACAATATAACCATTGTAGACAATGATGCAAGGGGATTGGCAATTAGTGGTGCCCTTAGGGTTGATCTTACAAACTCTATCATAAAAAATAATACGCAAGTAAGTATTAATTCTGGCGGCATTCCTCACCAACTTGTTATATCATATTGTGCTATAGATAGCACGTTTGCGGATCCAAATAGTACACTGGATTTGATCTGGGGCAATGGAAACATTGATGTAGATCCACTATTTTCAGATCCTGATAATGATGATTACAACCTCACTGCCGACTCCCGCCTGATTGATGCTGGTCACCCAGACTCTACCGATGCAGATGGTACAATTGCCGATATGGGCGCTTACTACTACGACCAGGCCGGTCAGCCGGTGCGGGTCAGTAACCTTATTACCACACCTTCAGCAGATAATGTTTCAGTTAAATGGAATGCAAACAGCGCTGCTGCATCCTACAATATTTACAGATCCACAGATGGGAGTGCTGATTTTTATTCTTTAAGTCCCTACACTACAGAATCAGACACATCCTATGTGGATGAGACCGCAGCAGGCAATACGACCTACCATTACCGCGTGTCTGCCGTGGATAGCGAGAGTGATGAAGGGATCCTAGCTTTTGCCCGCCATGGCCGAATTAGTTCGGATAGCACAGCACTTTATGCTCCAGATGTATACCTGAGCCGTACCCTGCCGGCAGATCTGGATGCGGGGACAAACTTTACTCTGGAAGGGTTTTTCCGCTTCCTGGAGACGCCAGCGGAAGAAAGGAAGTTTATTTTCCTGGGGGAAGTCTCTGTTGCCATGTTCCCTGATGAAGCAGGTACTCTATTGCGCCTTATCCACAATGAAAACTCCTATGACGGGATTGTTATTGGCGATACTTCCTGGCACCACCTGGCCTTGGCTACGGATGGCAGCACAACTACACTATGGGTGGACGGCTATGCTGCGGCCCAGAGCACAGCTGGTTTTAATGTAAATGGCGGCTGGTTGCAGCTGGGCAACCCTAGTGCATTAGCGCAAACCATTGAGATGGATGAGGTTCAGCTTTCAAATGTGGTCCGCTACAGCACCGGCTTTATTCCTTCGGCGATAACAAATGATGAAAATACTTTAGGCTACTGGCGTTTTAACGAAGGTTCTCTTGATGCGGATTTTCCAACTGTTTACGATCTTTCCGGTAGCGGATTGCACCTGGACCTCGATGGGGACGGCCAGACAGCATGGAACCCGGATGTGCCTGTAAGGATTGATACAGAAAATGCAATTGCCATCAACGAGATTATGCCCAATCCGTTAGGAAGTGATGGCGGCAAAGAGTGGTTTGAGCTATACAATCGTTGGTTCACGCCCCTCCATTTGAAAGACTGGACCATCCTGGGTGAGGGGTCAAATGAGTCCCATGTGGTCGAGACAGACCTAGAAATTTCCATGGATGCTTACAGTTTATTGGGACAAACACCAGACAGTTCTACTAACGGTGGTTACGTCCCGGATTACGTATATGGCACCACTGTGAGTTTAAGTAATTTTGGGGAATCGTTGGCTATTTTAGATGGGAGTGGCATATCTATGGATTCAGTGGCTTTTGATGATTCATTCCCCTTTGGGTCCGGCGTATCCATGGAACTGATCCGTCCTGATTATAATAATAATGACAGCACCAGCTGGCTGGCTGCAGGCCTACCCTACGGTGCGGCAGGCAATATGGGCACCCCGGGTCAGCGCAATGCTGCTTTTTCAGGGACGATTGCTTTAAATAATACTCCCATCAATTACGGATATGTCACGGAAGGTGCTGAAGCTCAGTTATCTGTTACAGTTTATAATCACGGTGTGGCAGACCTTAGTTTAAACAGTATTTCCAATGATACAGAATTTTTCAGCCTTACGCCAAACGCAGCCGTCATTGTGCCAGATGATTCTTTAATCATTTCTATTTCATTTGCACCGCAAATGGTTCAGGTCTATACCGATACTATTACAATTCTGTCCAATGATCCTTACAGCCCAATAAACACAATTGCACTGACAGGATCGGCTATAAATGAATTTGCGGATATAGTTGTCATGGCAGGAGAAAATGATAGTTTATCTACATTTCAGTTTCCATTTACACGCCTGGGCGAAAGTCGAATCGTAAACATTATTGTCACCAATATTGGGACACCCAATTTGGAAATCGAAGAAATTATCCTGGATGGAGATTCAGAATTCAGTACAGATGCGGATGCAGCCATTTTGTCTTTTCTGGATACAATGAATATTGCTATTATTTACACACCTACAGCTGCCGGAACGAACTCGGGTATATTGACTTTTGGGAGCAATGATCCGGATGAGGCCACTTATGTAGTGAATCTTTTTGGTCAAGCAGCGGAGAATATTATTCTGTTTGTCCCATCAGAATATCCCACCATATCCATAGCTGTAGATTCTGCTTATGCGCAAGATACGGTTGAAGTAGCTCCCGGGATATATGAAGAAATGATTGATTTTGGGAATAAAAACATCGTTTTCCGCGGAAGTGGATCTCCAGAAGAAACAATCATTCAAGGTGATGGAACTGGTCCCGTTTTTTCCATTACAGGCGGTCAAGATAACACAACAATTTTATCCTACATTACCATTAAAAATGGAGGGGGATCAAATGGGGGTGGAATGCTGATTAATAATGGGTCTAGTCCCCAACTAAAGAAAATCCTGTTGACTAATAATTCAGCTTCGAATGGTGCCGGCATTTATTGTGGCGGTTTTTCAAACCCAACATTGGACCATTTAACACTTGTGTTAAATAATGCAACGGGTAATGAAGGTGCAATCATTGCTGTAGCCGGTGGCTCGAGTGTAAATATCAATAATAGTATTTTTTGGGCAAACACAGGTATCTCCATTAATGTATTATCCGGTGAAGAAACAACAACATATTCCATTGTGGAAGGTGGAAACGCCGGGACAGGAATTAGTGAATTAGACCCACAATTTATGGATCCCGTTAGCGCCAACTTCTCTTTACAATGGATATCGCCCGCTATTGATAGCGGGGACCCAACATCAGAAACAGACTTGGATAGCACCGTGTCCGATATGGGTGCATTGGCCTATAATCAAACACTGCAGCCACCAGATCCTGTGGGTGATTTTTCAGGGTCACCAAGTAATGGAGAAGTGCCCCTTTCATGGTCATTCCCGTTAGACCCCAGAGGGAATCCAAATGGAGATATTGCAAGCTTTGTCTTGTACCGCGGTGATGGGCAAGCATCTGCTTTGGATACCTTGGCAATTTTAGATGATAATGCATTATCATATCTTGACCAAGGAGATGAAACACATCTCATAAATGGAATGGAATACACCTATGTAATAATATCAGTTGATACGGCGAGTTTTACTTCATCCAATAATGATACACTAATTGTTATTCCTGCAGGCGGCACTTTAGCATTGATCGACTCAGTGTATAACTTTGGTTCTGTGGACCATGCCCAACAAACCACTTGGGAATTTATTGTTTTCAATGAAGGAAACGGCATTTTATCCCTAGACTCACTTTATACAAGTTCAAGTTGGTATTCTGTTGGACAATCATCAGCCACTATTCTCCCGGGTGAAAGCGACACCACGATCGTTACTTTTAATCCGGACATTACGACAGGTAGCTTGATGGATACACTTATTGTAACCAGTGACGACTTAGAAAACCCAGAACGTCGGGTAGCCCTTTCTGGGAGTAGTCTCTGGCCTGTGGTTGAATTAACTGCCACTGAATTAGGTTTTGGTAATGTACGGGTAGAACAATCAGAAATACTCAGCATTACTTTCTCCAACACCGGGACCGATACTCTTTTTGTAGATAGTATATATGTACTGAATGAAAATTCTGGTTTTGTTCCAGCCTTAGCCGATGGCGGTACATCACGCTCAGTCATTGATCGGTTAAAAAGCAAAGGGTTTGAAGGATTTTCATCCATGCGAATACTTGCGTCAATAGATAAGGGCAGCAAAGAGTCAAAAACTTCCGATCAGGGCGATGTGACAAAACAAGGTTCAGGTTCAGAGAAACAACACAACAATAAGGACTCTTTTACTCGAGATACAAAATCCCACAACAAACCCCTTCCATTGGAAAATAATTCAACATCAGGTAAGCTATCTGCCTTTGGGTTTTTATCAAAAACTGATTTGTCTCGCCTGGTGTTATCAACAGAAATCTACCCCGGCGAATTTTTAAATGTGGATGTGCTTTTCTCCCGACCGGATACCATAACCATCACTGACGAAATGCGCATTACCAGTGATGATCCCCTGGGGAACGATGAATTAAGCGTTACCTTGACCGCACACAGCGTGGCGCCTGTGTTGACCGTATCAGCTGATACATTAAATTTTGGAAATATTTTTTCCGCAACAGATTTAGCAATTCAGATTGGAAATGATGGTACCGATACGTTAAATATTTCAGCCATTGATTTTCCATCAGGTTTTACGGGATCATTAACAGATTCAACTATTATGCCAAGTGAAACAGCCCAGATCAATGTGTCTATAACTCCCGTTGATAATGGTTATTGGAGCGGTGAAATTATGCTCACTAGTGATAGTTATCAGCAATCACAACATTCGGTACAAACAAGCGCTATTTCACTGAACACCTTTATCAACCATGATTTTGATGGTGTATTAATCGGTCAAACTAACGACACCACATTTATATTAAACAATATGGGAAGTACCGATCTTATCATTGATTCTCTGGGGATTGGCGAGACCATGTTTACCACCGATTTAATTACAAATACAACAGTGGCAGCCGATGGGAATATCTCTATAGCTGTTACCTTTGCTCCCACCGAAAGAGATTCCATTTCTGGGAATGTATTGCTTTACACACCGGTTCATGAATTGCCCATTGATATTGGTGCAGTAACCGGCACAGGTTGGGTTTTGCCTGGAGCGGAGTTTGCTGCTAAATCAATTTCAGTGGTTGCGGCTCAAGGACAGGACGGATCATTTAATGTGAGCTTAACCAATAATGGCGATTATCCACTGGATTATTCAACAGAAATCACCGCTGATTATGCAGGGTGGATATGGCTGTCAACAGTTGAATCAGGCCAAGTAACAGGTATAAGCACAAGCAACATTGAAGTGCAAGTATTGCAGACTGCCAATCTGGATCCAGGGACCTATAATGGATCCATCTATTTTAGTACGAATACTGGATCTGATCCCACAATACTCGTTTCTAACACTGATACGGTCAGTGTATTCTTGAATCTTCTTGGGGATGACAGTGATTTGACCGACACCACAATCACCATTCCATCGGGAAATACACCGCCGATTATTGTAATAGACGATAATGGAACCTCCATTGGGCTGATGCTGGATTTTGTCAATTCAGCCGGGGGTACAGTAAGCGTACAGAGTATTGCTACGCTGCCACCCATCGATCAAAGTACATCAGTCAGCGATCCAGATGGTTTAATTACTGATCCGGTTTATCCTGAAAAATATTATGAAATTAATGCAAATATAGAAGGGGACTTTGTTACAGATATTGGCCTGGACTACGGCAGTCTGTCAGGGATTAGCGATCCACAGACTCTTCGCCTAGCCAAGCGCCCCGGCAACGCAGGCCCCGCAGAGCCCTGGGTCATAATCAGTGTAGCGAATACAGATATCGATACAACTGAAAAATTAGTGGTGGCTAATAATCAAACTTCATTTAGCCAATGGGCCATGATCTCTAACTCATCAGATAACAGTTTTACCGATACCCAAGGCCCCGCTTGGTCAGCTCTGACTACAAACCCAGCACAGCCTGGCGTTTTGGTAGATGTAGCTGTAAACGTAAATATGAGCGACAATTCCGGTATTGATAACGTCACCTTATTTTATACACAGGGCGGTAGCAGTCAATATACATCAACAACTATGAGCGCATCTGATGATGCATATAGCGGGACTATTCCAGGCAGCGCAGTTACACAAAATGGAATAATCTATTATGTAACGGCTCAGGATCTATTGGGTTATATCACTACAACTGACACGATAGGGGTATCTGTCAATTTTGCTTCGGGTACTTTAACCACCAATTCTGCCACCAGCAGCGCTTATCCAACCGGTTTACCCATAGATGTTTGGCGGTTAATTTCAACGCCGGCAGTCCTGACAGAAACAAGCACATCGCAGGTCTTAGATGAGCTGGGCACTCAAGATGATGCCACCTGGAGGCTCTTTCGTTATGATCCGGTTTCGGCAACCTATAAAAGCAATCCCTTAGAAATAAATACAACAGAAGCATATTGGATCTACCAAAAAGTGGAAGATAATCTTGCTTTAGCCACAACAGCTGGAGAAACCGGAAATATGTCTAAAACAGATTTGACCCTGGCCACCGGCTGGAATTTTATTGGCTCACCCTATCCCTTCCCCATATCTTTATCTCTGGACCAGGTTCAGTTCTACGGGCCTCTAACCTTTGGACTTAGCGGAGAATCATGGACCCCAGTGGTGACAGAACTGGATCCCTGGAACGGGTACGTGGTCTACAACCGTACATCATCGGATCAAATCATTACACTCAATCCAATCAGTTCAGAACAAGGTTTGGCTGCCAGAGTCACCAACAATGAAAACGGGTGGTTGATTCAAATGAGTGCAGCATCAGGTATTTATAAAGACAGTTATAATCTTATAGGGCAATTAGAAAGCGCATCCAATGATTTGGATTGGCATGACAATCCAGAATTTTTATCTCCAGGGAATTATCTCTCCGTGGCCTTTAATGTGTTACATGAGAATTCCACTATTGCGCTCACTTCGGATCTACGTGAGTTAAGCGAAAATGTGCAGATCTGGGATGGAGAGATATCTGCTTCAGGCTTAACTGAGCCTGTTGAACTCTCCTGGCATGTGGAAAAGGTACTCACGGGTGATATAGCTGTAAACTTGATAGACCTGAATACACGTAGGGTTTTAGACCTTGCTGTACCTGATCTTTATTTATTAGGTGATATAGATGATCGCTACAGCCGCCAGTTCAAAATCGTGGCCGGTGATCCAGAGCAGGTTGCTCTTGCTGTGGATGAGATATTAGTTGCTATCCCGGAAGAGTTATCTTTAGACGGTAATTATCCCAATCCTTTCAACCCTGTGACCACCATCCGTTTTGGGCTCCCTGAGCCAAGGAATGTGCGGGTCACTGTGGTTAATCTTCTTGGTCAGGAGGTTACCGAACTGGTGAATGGTTGGAGAGACATTGGGCGCCACGAAGTGGTCTGGCAGGGAGTGGGTCGGTCTGGTAAAGCAGTGGCATCAGGCATGTATTTTACTGTGTTAAGCGACGGGAATAAAATTATTGTACAGAAAATGCTGCTATTAAAATGACCTTTAACATCATTAAAATATGGTTACCGAGAATTTTTCTAATATCTGTTCTGGTTGGGCAGGGAAACATAACTTTGGTTGTCACAGGAAGCGTTCATGGTCAACTGGACCCATGCGGTTGAAAGAAAAAACCATTAGGCGGTCTGTCTAGAAAATCCACCGTCATTAGCCAAATGCGCCAGGAAGGGAATGATCCTATAAT
>Ga0209709_10002871_pt1 | contig 14641 bp, 14 predicted proteins | sample ArcticOcean_MG_C_2_FD_187435 | JGI IMG/M metagenome (GOLD analysis project Ga0209709, IMG submission 187435) | Marine microbial communities from western Arctic Ocean - ArcticOcean_MG_CB4_136 (SPAdes) (version 2) | ecosystem: Environmental > Aquatic > Marine > Oceanic | place: Arctic Ocean... | reverse complement strand
AGTCGCTTTGACGACTGGCCTTGCCCTTGGTGGTGGCTTAGAATTGGCCTTATCATGCGATTACCGAGTTGGAACCCGTCGAACACAATTCCGATTCCCTGAGACCTCTATTGGAATATATCCCGGCCTTGGTGGCTCGCAACGACCAGCTAGAATCTGTGGAATACCAGCAGCACGTTGGGCGGTCCTTGCAGGGAACTTCATGGATGCTTCTACTGCTGCTGACCTTGGATTGCTCACGCACTTGGTTGATGTTTCTGGTGTGGGTGCTTGCGTCGCTGAACTTGCCAAAAACGGCAAGCCAGCCAACAAATATCCCGGTCAACCCGCTCAACCAGAGAGCGCAGTTGCTGCTTTTGCCACTTCCTTTTTCGCCGATGAAAACATGGCTGATTTGATGGCAGGAATCTGTCCGACTGGATTTGATTCAGAGGACCGAAATGTGGGGCGCCAACTCAAATCCCTCTCTCGTACAGCACCAATTGCTTTGTCGATGGCTAGTGCACTGATTGATGAAAGCGCCAACACCAACCTTTCAGAAGGATTACAGTTGGAACTTGACAGACTCACTGAAATCTTCTCTACTGCAGATTCACTTGAAGGATTATCTGCATTGATAGAAGGTCGAAAGCCGACCTATTCTAATGCGTGATTAAGCCCATTGGTTTTGTATTGCAGCCATCTCTTTGATGAGTGCAGTAATATCAATCGATTCTTCTTGCTCGTGAGCGAGTTCGATTCGGTTTTTGACGGCTTCAACAAACTCATCTTCGGGCGGCGTCTCGAGTATCTCTTCTATGAAATCTGCAAGTGAGGTACCTTTCCCTTGTGCAATAGCGATTCGTGCACGAATTTTTTCAGCGTCATCCTTTGGCTTCCGGACACTGCTCATTGTACCACCTCTGGCATATCTAAATGATTGGCATACCAATCTTCCCATTGAATGACATCCTCATCTGACCATTCGTTTAACGGACCGGTTAATGAGATACGTTGCGTTTTTTCTGACAACGGTAACATGGTTGCATTATGTGCGCATTTCACGCCAGGTGATCCAAGTACCATCGCCTTCTCAACAATTCCGAGTCCGATGGATAAACTACGGGTATCGGTCCCTGACCAATAGGCAGCAAATCCAGGGTGTGTATGGACCCAGAGTTTGAACGGTGCGATACAACCGATCGGTGGAGAGAGTTGGACTTGTCCTGAAGTACCCCAATCGATAGAGATGATACCTTCTGCATCGATGAGGACTGATGTTTCAAGACCGGCAAGGTAGGAGATGGCATAGACAACATCCCAACGACCTTGTTGCGAAGCACGATGTTGAACATCAAGGAGAACTTCATCATCGATTTGACGTTGTTGTGCTTTTTCAGTAACATGTGCCCAAACCTCTTGAGTAATGTCGAGTTGTTCTAAAGCAGGAATCAAAATCATGCCTCCACCTCCGTTGAATTGTTTTTTATCAGTGGAAATTCAAAACTTCCATAGGTGAGACTACCCATGGATTGAACTGGGCCACGTCTGTCACGCAGATTCTGAACGAGCCACTGAGCGCCAAAGGTACCAGCGACCGAAAATCCAAATTCAAGATTACCAGCATCCAATGCACCCTCGACCTGACAACTCATTGGTTCATGGTCGGGTGTCATTTGTTCAACCAATGAAGAATCGGAATCTGAAGAAAGAATCATCCAACCATCAGCCGAGCAACGTAGGTCAATCCATGGAATATGAAGGGCATGAACCAAACGCCTTGGGTGAGGGCGATCAACACAAATAACAACCAAATCGTAACCTTCAAGCTGCTGTGCAGTTCTCAGATTTTCGTTCACTGAGATGAGTTCCACGTATTCCGTTCTTTCAGCATACCTGTTGGAAAGAGCGGTAACTTTGTGGAGTCCTACATTCTCTTGGGTGAAGCGTTGATGGCCAAGATTGGTCGTTTCAACAATGTCTCCATCCATCAGTGTGACTTTCGCTTTCAACTGTATGCGTTCTAATGCAGGTACAAGTAGGTCGACAAGAGTAGTTCCGATACCGCCGGCACCGACGATAAGCACATTTTTTGACAGCGTTTCTTCGTTCACACTAAGAAACAATTCCACTCTTAATAAATAAAAAATCAAAGAACGAGCATTCGCTCGAATGCAGTAATCTGTGTCTCGAGAGTGAAGTGTTCTTCCACATAGGGCCTTCCAGCCTTTGCCCAAGTCTCTCGTAGAGCAGGGTCTTTTGCATCCAGGTAGGCTACTTTCCAAGCACCCAGGTCATTACGAGCAAGAAGCAATCCCGATTCAACAGGTGCCATGGTGCATGCGAATCCGCCTTCATCGACCATGAGTGCGGGAACACCGATGGCCATTGCTTCGATAGGCGTGAGTCCGAACGGCTCATGATGCGCATGGCTCACCATCGCTCGTGCTCCACGAATCAAGGCGCACAACTGAGTTTGAGAAAGGCGCGGCATACACATGACTTCAACTCCAATTCGCTTTCCTTCAGCCAGTAAAGCATCTTTGTCAGCTTCATCTCCACCTCCAACTTGAATCAAAGCGAGTTGAGTATTTGCTAAAGATTGTAATGTTTCCCAAGTTCCTTTTACGTGAGAAATACGACCGACAGTGACGATGTAGTGTTCGGGAATGCCATCAATTCCTTTGAGAGCATCCCTTTCTTCTTTTGTCGGTTGTTCCGGCCAAAGGTTCCAGTCGATGACATGCATGATGTGCGTGGCTTCAAGTGGACAATCGTTGGCATCACGTTGAGGTGGTTGACCGTTTTGCTTTGACGTATCACATGCTAAACCATAGACGGTATTGAGTCGTTTTTGAATCCACATCGAATTTCCTGAAATGGAAGACTTTGGCCGTTTGATGAGTTTTTTGACATAGGCTCTGTCACGCTTACGTTGACGGGTAAACAACATTTTTGTCAGCCACAGTGGTCGCTTTGGGGTGCCATCAATATGGCGATGAAGCACATCTTCATACAACCACCTTGGAGGTTCTAAGCAGTGATAATGCACGGGGAGGTGGGCAGGAATCAATGGAAGTAGTTCAAGCGAGCCCCGACATACTGAGATGTGAACAGCATCAAATTCATCCCATGGAATCTCCATTTTTCTCCACATCTTCACAGCAGAGGTACTCGCTTTCGCCATGATTTCGGCAACGGCACCATTCGGCCATTGCATTGTGTTATCAGGCAAAAACAGTCTTACTGATGCATCATCGAGCAACGCTTTGGCATCTTCTGTGAAATCGAGACTCGCCAAACTTACTTCCCAGCGCTGAGATGTCGCTCGAATGAGTTGAAGTAGTTCGCGCTCAGCACCACCCAGTGAAGCGAATGAACCACGAACAATGAGGACGCGTAGACCGCTCTTCTCCTCATCCTTTGAAGCAGCCATTGACCTCGACACCGGGCGACTCACCTTCAAATCCTCCCTTAAACGATAGAATTGTGATACAGTTTGGATATACGACCACACGACCGATTGAAAAAGGGAGGGGCCTACGGCAAGTCATGAGCGGAAAGACAGCCATGGTTACCGGAATCACTGGTCAAGACGGTTCGTACCTCGCAGAATTGTTGCTAGAAAAGGGCTACACCGTCTATGGTCTAGTTCGTCGAGTATCCCAACCGACCTCGGGACGAAGCCTCATCAATCACTTGATGACCCACGAAAATTTCAATTTGGTCAACGGTGATCTTGCTGACCAAAACTCAATCGATAATGCAGTGGCTATGTCCCAACCAGATGAGTTCTACAACCTTGGTGCAATGTCCTTTGTTCCTGAATCTTGGCGCTCCCCAATGATGACTGCAGATATCACTGGTTTAGGTGCACTTCGTTGCCTCGAAGCCATTCGAAAGCATGCTCCAAATTGCCGTTTCTACCAAGCGGGTTCATCTGAACAATACGGTAAAGTTCGAGATGTCCCTCAAACTGAAAACACACCTTTCCATCCACGTTCACCGTATGGATGCGCTAAAGTGTTCGCTTTCGAGATTACCCGTAACTACCGTGAATCCTACGATATGTTTGCTTGCACTGGTATTCTTTTCAATCACGAAAGCCCACGGCGTGGACTTGAATTTGTCACTCGCAAGGTCACTATGACCGCTGCACGTATCGCTCATGGATTCGATGAATGCCTTTGGATTGGTAATGTTGACGCCAAGCGCGATTGGGGCTTTGCTGGAGATTATGTCGAAATGCAATGGCGTATGTTACAACAAGACACTCCTGAAGACTTTGTAGTTGCAACAGGCCGAACACACAGTGTTCGAGATATGATTACTCTCGGTTTCTCGCATGTGGGTATGAACCTCACATGGTCCGGCGAAGGTGTTGATACCATCGCAACCGACCAAAACGGCAACATTCGAGTCCGCACCAATCCCAAGTTCTTCCGTCCTGCTGAAGTTGACTTGTTGATTGGAGACCCTGCTCTTGCCGAAAAAGAACTTGGCTGGGTTCCGGGAACTACCTTTGAAGAATTGGTCCAGATGATGGTCGATTCAGATATGTCTCTTGTCCAAGAAGCAGTGAAAGGAGGCTATGCGCCTCCAATTCCACCAGAGTGATTCGGAGGCCATTCAATGGCTCAACAACCTCCAATACTCTACTCGTTTCGACGTTGTCCCTATGCAATGCGTGCTCGAATGTCAATCGTTCGAACGGGATATGAAGTCGAACACCGAGAAGTCATTTTACGATATCGCCCAGAGCACATGATGGAAATCTCACCCAAGGGCACGGTACCCGTGCTTCTTTTGGAGGATGGAACGGTTATCGAAGAAAGCCTTGAGATTATGCAACATGTGTTAAATTGGACACTTTCAGAAGAGGAACAGCATTGGGTTTCGCGTAATGATGATGAATTCAAGTTCCATTTGGACCGATACAAGTATCCGAACCGTTACGAGGATGTTGACGAGATTGAGCAACGTACTGCAGCTTCATCCTATCTAGTAGATTTGGATGCTCGACTTGAATCTGAACCGCCTATCAGTGAAGCATTGAGCGACGCTTTGTTTCCCTTTGTTCGTCAATTTGCCAACCACAACAGAGACTGGTTTGACGCACAAGATTGGAGCAATGTCCACTCATGGCTTGTAGGCAACCTCGAAAGCGAGGCGTTCAAAGCGTGTATGAAAAAGCACAAGCAGTGGTTTCAGGGCGATGAAATCGTTTTCTTTCCGTAGTCTTAGCAGTAGATTTGGTGTAGTGGGTACCGTTATGTTCCTATGCGAACACAAGGGCTCCCGTTTAGTTTACTTCAATTCTAATGTAAATGACTATATCTCCTCTATATTAGTGAGGGTTTATGTCAAACATGGCTTCAATGCATGGCGTGAGGAATGGACTTGCATGTGGCCTCTCTGCATTAATCCCAGCAATTATTTTCCTATTGTACAATTTTGAGAGCACACAAATGGAATATTACGGCGACTTGGAACCTTTTGTTTCCCTTTTCCCAGCATTCATTTTCATCACATGTCTGATCTCTAATGCATCAATAAAGGAGAAAAAAGAAATTTTTCAATGCTCATTATTGTGTGCATTGTGCGGCATTCTGCTTTGGAATTTAATCTTCCAAATGTTTTTTTCTACTCATGCAGTCTTGAATGATTATGAACCAAGTTTCAAAATTGTTGGAGCAGGTGGGGTCATTGAAGCACAGTCAATGTCCTACGCTCTGTTAACTGCAATACTTTCTGGTTTCATTAGAATCCTGAACCTACAAGATAATGAAGATTCAATTCCTTCTCAGAACTTACCTCCAAGACCAAACTGGGATCCAAGAATTGAGAATTTACGGGGAGAATTAGCAAAAACAAACCAAGCAGTTTTACAAATAAAAAAGGAACTCTGGCAAAAAAGGTGAGCTGGTTAATTTCAAACCTGAACAATCCTTACCCTAACAATATTTGGGAATATTCAAGGGTTCTTCATAACACCCATGTGGATATTACAGACGAATACAACGGTTCGCAGTCCGTCCTATACAACCGTACCGTTATGATTGCCCGCATGCACAAGAGGGCCCATGTGCACATGTCTGATGCAAAATATTCCACATAAACTCCAAAGAGATTATATTCGCGGGTTATTATCCTCCACTATGGCAGATTTGACGGAACTGATGACGCTCGGCGCAGTGGTGATTTTGATTCTTGTTGTGTATTTAAGAACACGGCATTCAGACCAACTCATCCCAGTTTTTGAATCAAATCAAATGGTTACCGAAACCTATCAGACGATGCAAGAGGAATACAAAGATATGCATGCAGTGCTTTCTAATGTCAAAGAGGAAATCACACGTTCAACAGAAGGTCGGAAGGAAGTGATAGGTTTTAGCCGCGACCTACGTGATGTCTTAATCAAGCCAAGTATTCGTGGCGATGCTGCAGAAAAATTGCTCGAAGACATGTGCAGAAGTTACCTCCCTGATTCAGCGTGGGAACGGCAAACGGTCACGGGTGAGGAAGCCACAAGCCAACAGGGTGGTGTTGATGTGCTGTTGAAAACCGGCTCTTTGAATGTCCCAGTAGATTCTAAATTTCCAAGAGAGGCCTGGAAGCGATACATCAACCTCATGGGAGAGCCTATGAATGGTAAAAGCGAATCTGAACGAGCAAACCATCGAAATAACATCAAGAAGGAGTTTGAAGGTTTCCAAAAGGCCGTGATGACCAAGGTAGGGGAAATTCAAAAACACATCAATCCAGGCAGCGGAACGACTGACTTTGCACTGATGTTCATCCCAACGGAAGCCATGTATTATGCTGTTGTGTCGGACAAAAACGGCATCAATGAAAAGAACATGATTGCACGGAAAGGAAACAATGTTCAGTTCCTAGACGCCATGCTTGCTGAGCGGGTTGTTCCTGTTTCCCCTTCAACCTTCTATCCCTTTATCGAAGTCATAATGGCTGGCATTAGAAGCATGAAGGTCGTGGAAAATCTCGAAACGCTCCAAACTCGTTTGACCCGATTCGAAACAAAAATGCGAACATTTGCATCTGCCTACGATAGAATAGGTGTGACTCTTGACGAGGCGAAATTAGCATGGGAAACCACCGGCAGCCGTTTCAATGATTTGAGAACTTTGGGGGGAAGTATCACCAATGCACTTGAGGACGTCGAAGTGAAAGAGCCGCTCTTGGAGGCTTCGGGTGATGATGAGGCAAGTGACGATGAGGTAAGCGGTGATGAGGCTAGCGACGATGCAACGTCCACAAAAACGCCTAGTGAGGCCAAGAACACGGTGAACATAACGGATGAGAATATCTGAGACCTTTGATTAATTGCAAAATAATTGTACTGACTATCAAATTTTCAGGATCTATGCCGAGTGGCCTCGAGAAAATCTTTTCAAAGGGAGTTTATGTAAAAGATGTAATTAATTCAAAGGAAAAATAGGTCTTTCTTGTTGTTAACTATCATATACACAACGGGGCCCCTTGCATACGCAACGATTTCATTACTTGATTAAGCACTTAAATTTCTAAGATATTGGAGTGATAGTAGAAAATATACGTCACCCCAAACATAAGACCCAGTTCGACTGTCTGCATTTACATTGTATGTTTGATCTAAAAGAATCCCGGGATTAGAGGAACCGTTTGAAAGATGATTCCTTACAAGCGCCTCCATTGTTAATGTTGCATATTCTTTGTACAAACTAGATTTTATGGGATCAGTTTCCGATTCTGCCAACACTAATAACCCATAAGAGAAAATGGCAGAAGCGCTCGTATCTAACGGTATATCATTTGAGACTCGGAATAGATCAAGGTCCCAAGTTGAGATACATCCACTTGGAACATTTTCGATGAAATAATCTGCAGTAATTCTGGCACTTTCAAGAAAAGATTCATTCCTTGTAATCGCGTATGCTTGTGAAAAACCAAGTACTGCCCATGCCTGTCCTCTAGACCAAGTGCTTTCTGAATTAAACCCCTGCCCAGGAATGATTTCGATAGGCTCGCCAGTTGAGGAGTTAAATGTCATTCTATGAACTGTTGAGCCATTTGGCCTAATGAAATGGTTTTGCAAAAAATTTAGATGGTCTAGACCATACTGAGAAACATTGGATTTCGTATTATTTGTAAGATGCGGAGATAATAGAAGAAGTTGGTTTGGCGCCGAATCGATAATAACGCCAAAATCACCTGAATAATTACCAGATTGAATTGCGCCTATCGAACTATTCCATCGCGTCACCAAAGCATTGGCAGCATCATTTATTCCGTGATGATATTTATCTTTCATGGTGATATCAGTTTCAACTTCTACTGCAATTGAAAGTGGCATTCCTTTCATGAACCAAAGGTCATGAGAATTTGGATAATATGAACTCTGAAGGATTTCTTCAGTCCAGTTGCGTGAGGTGTTAATCAAACTTTGATTAGATGTTATTGATGCCATTATCCATAACTCCGCTGGGAAAAAACCGCTAGTCCAATACTCAACATTCGTAACTTGGTATGAACTCTCATTCTCGAATGCTCCAAAGGGGTAATTCGGATAATTGAGTATCGCTGAACTAATTTTTTCTTCTGCAAGGGATAATGTTGAATTGATTTGAGCCATGCTTAGGTTTGAACTCTTTTCCTCACAACCCTCCTTCCCTTCATTTAATTGAGTCTGATTTAGCAAAGAATTAATTTCGTCACTCTCATTTCCACTTATGCATCCTGATAATGAACTGGAGAATATAACTAAAATGAGAAAAATCGCCCTCACATTCATAGAATATCCTATTTGATGGCTAAACATTAACTTACCCCACAATATAATGTTCAAGCATCGTCTACGAAGGGTAATGCTCAAACCCATGTGTTCAAAGTTAGTGTTTGCAAGGGGTTGCAGTGGGCCCTTCACAACGCTACCCACTGCTTAGTTAGCCATCTGAAGGTGTTTGACCGATGGGGCAATCCCCAAATCATCAGGGAAAAACATGGTTGGTTCTGGAATCGGTATTGGTGTAATCTCTTGACCAACCAACGCCACTCGACTTGGGCGTGAATCCGACAAAACTTTGCGCCCAGTAAGGGGGGCGATTTTGTTTGAAAAGTCCATAATGTCCTCATGACTCGGCATGTTTTCAACACCTAAATTTTCACGGCTGTGACCGACAAAGACATAGCCCTTATTTTCTATAAAGTCTGGGTCTGCTCTCATATCAAGTGCTGCAAATTCCTTGATATGCTGGTCGGACATGTTGATGCCTTGCATCAATGTATGACGGCAGACAATACGGGTGTCAAGTGAGGGAAGAAGGTCAAGAGTTTCTGAGAATTTATCCCAGGCATTGGTATTCCATTTTGGTTTACACACTTCATCGAAGACCTTCTTGTTGGGTGCATCAACAGACACATAGAGTTGAGTTGGTAAAGTATCGAGTTTCTCGATGACCTTTGGAAGCGTACCATTAGTTACCAGCATAGTGGTCATCCCGTGTTTGTGGCACAGGTCCATGTATTCAGAAAGCCGCGTGTAAAGGGTCGGCTCGCCATTGAGCGAGATTGCAACGTGCTTTGGGTTCTGAGCATCCAACCATTTATCACGAGGAACTTTTGGATTGCCACCAAAACCAGACAAAAGACGGCGTTGAGCTCGAACGGATTCATAGAGTAAGTCCAAGGGGTCTTGGTCGGTTAATTCCAGTGTATCCATGTGTGGTTCTCGCCAACAATATGTGCAAGCAAGGTTACACTGATCGACAACTGGTGACATTTGCATGCAGTTGTGACTCTTGACGCCGTAGAATTTCCCCTTGTAGCACTGGCGGTCACGTAGCAGTGATTCTTTGGTCCAGTGGCATGTTTTGACACCGCCATGTTCACCCACAATGTGGTAGCGTTGTTTCTGTAATTTGGCTTTTAGTGCAAGGTCCATTCCAGCCATGAGGCTCACTCCTAGTCCGAATTCCACTGTTGAGATGCGAGTGCAACTCCTTCGGGAACAGGCTCGGTTAGCCAATGCTAATGTCAATCCGGTTTCAACTTCTCGCTTGGAGCAAAGGTCACAATCACTTATTGATTATCGGCAAAAATGCATTTGCAGCCTTTTCAGCAGCATTAGCAACATCGTCTAAACGTTGTAGGATTCGATACATGTGCATGGCGGCAAGAGGTTTGTCATCCCCCTCAGAGAACACATATGCCGCAGCGGTACTTTCGCATTCATCTGATTTGTGTTCAAGAACATTAACTTGAAGAATTAAATCTCTGAGGGCTATTTGTTGCTTCGGGGCAAATCCGGATTGAGTCAAAATATTGAGTTGGTCCACTGTTTCAGAATACTTCTGAACTGTTAAGTGAACTGATTCAGCCATCGTCTTCAAATTCGCTCTTGCTTCGTCATCCACCATCAATTCTCTAAATGAAATTTGTTCGGCAACATTTTGTGCATAATCAGCTATTCTATCTTGGCGTGAAAGCATATGCAAGAAGGTATCTCTACCGATTGCAATCCTAACCCCAGTTCCAATGTGATTACGCAAATCTGTTTTGATATTATCAGCATCTAATTCTGCAGAAATTGTTTCAGAAATATACTTGCTGGCATCCTTTCCTTGCGATGCAACAGTTACTGCGGTGAGCATATATTCAACAGTCTTCTCAACAGCCTTTGCATGCTCATAAAACATATCAAACGGTGTTGAATCGAGAGTGTCATAAGGGGTTGTATCTACCAAGTCTCCTTGATGCTCCTCTTTTTTGTCAGGACGCATAACAACCGCTACAGTTAATCCAATGGAGGCTAATGTTACGATTGCTACATTCATCGGTGTTCCTGCGAAGAGGATAACGAAAACCACAGCTCCAGCACCGGCTATTGGTAGACTTGCCACCCAACTAGCGGCAATTTTTCCAAAGACTCTGAAATCAACAGCTCCTGCACCACCAGCGAGGCCAACACCAACAACGGCACCGACTAACGTGTGTGTTGTCGAAATAGGAACTGCCAAGAACGGCATTGAAAAAATGAGTACAGTTGTTGCTGCACCAAACTCAGCAGCAAAACCTCTAGAAGGTGTAATGTGAGTTATTTTCTTACCGATTGTGTCCATGACCTTGTAGCCCCATGTTGCAACACCGATGGTAATTCCAATACCACCTATTAGCAAGAGGAATAACGGGACTCCAACATCACCATCGGATAAAACTCCACCTGCTGATGTTGCAATATCCCATATTGCTGCCATTGGCCCGATTGCATTCGCAACATCATTTGCACCATGTGCAAATGCCACATAACATGCAGTAATAATCTGCAGCCAAATGAAGACACGTTCACTCCCTTCCATTCCTTCTTCTTTGAATTGATAACGCCTAAGGACAAGATACAGAACCGTGCTCGCTAGAATTCCGATTGTCAATGCAACCGCTAAACTGTTGATTGGAATCCAGGCACCATCGGCGAAAGGATTGAACGTCGTGCCTTCTTTTGCGGGCAACCATTTGGCTTTATCGATGTATCCTGCATTATCAAGATTTGAATAAAATCCTTTCAGGGCTTTGAATTGGAATGCCAGACCTAAAACAAAAAAGGTAGGTAAAGCGAGAATAGGTGCCAATCTTTTAGTTTGCCCTAGTGGATCTTCATTGTTGAAAATAAGCCGTTTAATCACGAAAAACGAAATAAAGGCAAGAACACCTCCCAATAAAGGAGAAGCTACCCAACTTAACACGATTTCAATTACTTTGGACCAGTTTACAGATGAAGGTTGGATGTATAACCCCATGCCGATGACGCCACCAACAATGCTGTGTGTTGTTGAGACGGGCATGCCAAATCGAGTAGCAATTGTTAGCCAAATTGCTGCAGCCAATAATGCGGCCATAAAACCATACATCAGTTTTTGACTCAATTCGTATGAAAACTCACCACCTCCAAAGTCAAGAACACCCTTTCGAATGGTTTCAGTAACGTGGCTTCCAAAGAATACAGCACCCGAAAACTCGAACACAGCGGCGACAATAATTGCTCTTCGTAAGGTCAATGCGCCTGAACCAACAGAAGTCCCCATTGCATTTGCAACATCGTTGGCGCCAATATTCCATGCCATATATGCACACACCACAAAAGCGGTTCCGAGGAGTATGGTGGTTGGTTCCATTGTGCTTACTAACAAATGTAGGTATATATTCAAACCCATGTATATTCTATATAGATGTATTTAGTCGCGTGGATGATACTATGGGCCTTGGACCAGGAGAACAGGAAGTTCGAAAATTGCAAAGTACTGGTGGAAGCACATTCACTGTGAGTTTGCCAAAACCATGGGTCGTTGAACAACAACTGAAATCCCGTGATTCTTTACGTGTCGATTGGAGGCCCAGCGGTGCTCTTCGAATTACCCCGCTTAACATGGCAGAAAATTTAGTCAATCATATCACCTTTGATGCAAGTAGCATTCCGAAAAACAGTCTACACGACCACTTGATGGGAGCATATATATCCGGTGCTGATTCCATTTCGATCATCTTTGATACGGCTTTTCGGAAAGAATATTCTGCTCAGGTTAGAAGATTTCTTCGCAGTACGAGAGGTTTCGAAATCTTCGATGAAAAAGACGGACTCATCGAATTGAAATGTCTGATAAATGCAGGAGACATGCCATTACATGCAAGCCTCAATCGAATGTATCTCCAAGTCACCTCTTTGATACGAGATATCATCAGTGTTTTCGATGGTGAAGATAGGGAATATATATCCGATGCTGATGAACGAGAAAGCGAAGTTGATGCGCTTCTCTACCTCATTGAACGCCAAGTACGAATCTTACTTGGCTCACATTTCGTTTCAACAAAACTCAATCTCACTCGTATTCAAGCACTTGAATATTCAAATTTAGCTCGTTCACTCGAACGAATGATGGACCATGCGTACACCATCGCACAATTGGTTCTAGAGAATCCTCGAATCACACGTAAACTGGCGGAAGCAACTTCCTTGGAGCAACTGCCTGAATGGCAATCCGCTCTCAAAGAATTAATGATTAATATTCGGACACGAGATTCAAGTCGTATCGAACACGCCCGTAAAAAACTGAAAGATGCGCAGCAAATCCTCGTTCTTCACGAGCAAGATTTACTTGCAAACCATCGTCAAAATGAATGGATGGCGTTCGACTTAAGTTTATCCGAGTCGGTACGAAGGTTGTGTGCCTATTCTCGAGATTTCGGAGAAATTTTGCTGAATATGAAGGTTTTTAGTGAAATTCAGAGCAGACAAAACATAGTGTAATAAATTATACTTAGTTTACTATTAACTCCTATGTGTTGGCAAATTTACCACGCGTTGATATAGGTTCGGTTCCAAAATTACACTACAGGGAAACACCTGTAGGCGGCCATATCATGGATAAAAATTTAGAAACCTACGTAGACGAAATTATGAATAAACAAGAACATCAAAACGGTATTTTCACTCACACGAGTTTTCTGCCATCTCTTTTTAGACGTAAGAAGTGATTACGAGCCATTTTGTTGCCTCAACTGAACATTATTTGGTAGGGCAATTGATACATCAATTGATATATCAAAAGTTCTCGATTCTGCTTATTGGTGGATTTTATGCTTCAAGTAAGTGGGCTAATGAAGACTTTTGGTAGTGGCTCAAATAAACTCCAAGTCCTCAAAGGCGTGGATATGACCATCAAACAAGGTGAAATGGTCGCTTTGATGGGCCCCTCTGGCTCTGGTAAATCGACTCTCCTCAACATCATCGGTGGATTACTGGCCGGTGACGGTGGAGAAATTGACCTTGATGGACAAAAGTATGGTCAGAAAAGTCCCGCAAATGTGGTCAACATTCGACGTGAATATGTTGGTTGGATTTTCCAAGATTTCCATTTGCTGGAAAACCTCACCGCTCTCGATAATGTTGCCATCGCATTGGAATTAGCAGGGATGCAGTCCCAAGAAGCGGAAGAGGCAGCCCGAATCGCCCTTGTCAAAGTTGGACTTGAAGACAGAATGGACCATATTCCCGACCAACTCTCAGGTGGCCAGCAACAAAGAGTTGCAATTGCACGAGCGATAGCAGGCAATCGCCCCTTCCTTCTTGCCGATGAACCGACAGGCAATCTTGATATTGCAAGCGGAAAAGAAGTGTTGAAATTATTCAAAGAACTCTGCCACGATGAAGAGAATCCAATTTCCATTCTGATGGTTACCCACGACCCTGATTTAGCATCAAAGGCGGATCGAATGTTACTGTTGAACGATGGGAAAACCGAGGCTTCTGACATCCGCACTGCTTGGGGCTTGGATTTTGACGAAGAAAATTCTGGAGGTGAAGAAGAATGACCAAAGGAGATCACTCTTTACAATTGGAACCTTCTGACTTTGCACCTTCACAGAGTTTGCCAATGCGACTTATGCATAAAGTGACTGAGTCACCGGGAAAACTTCGGCTTGCTGGTTTGAGTGCTTGGCGCGGCAAAGAACGAGGCTTAGCAGTCATTGCCGGTGTCTTCCTTGCATCTCTTGTTATCACCACCGTTCTTTCATACGGTGTTGGTCTTTCACAACTTTTCTTTGAAGAATCTCTCAAGAATGAACCGTTCGATGCGAAAATCGAATTTGCTCGAACTCCTGTAGAAAATGC
>Ga0209709_10002867_pt1 | contig 14656 bp, 10 predicted proteins | sample ArcticOcean_MG_C_2_FD_187435 | JGI IMG/M metagenome (GOLD analysis project Ga0209709, IMG submission 187435) | Marine microbial communities from western Arctic Ocean - ArcticOcean_MG_CB4_136 (SPAdes) (version 2) | ecosystem: Environmental > Aquatic > Marine > Oceanic | place: Arctic Ocean... | reverse complement strand
CTCAGAAGGGGAGATTCCACTACAGAACCAACTCGCCGTATCCATTTGCGAAGACCTCAAGAGCAAGGGACACAAGTTCAGTGGAGGGTACCTCGAGCGTCCGAAGGAACGAGTAGTCCTAAGCCTGCGACGCGTTGGATGGGTGGCCTGCTACAAGATCAAGCTCGACACAAAGCGACACCTAAACGGTCTGATCAATCAGATGCACAAGGATTCATACCGCGTTGAGAGGGTTGCGTACGCGCTCAACACGCTGTTCGGAATGGACAAGACGGTGGGGTTCAAAGCTCACAACCCCGACTACGACTGGATGCCGCACCCGAATTGGGAAACCGCCACAAACAGCAGTAATCCAAACTTCAACGTTTGGGTCAAGTTCGTCAGCGCCGAGGACGGTCCTTTCCGGGAGATGATGACACAGGTGTACAACGAGGGGGTCTTCCTGGCCTGGAACAACAAGATGGCGTCGATGGCGGCAGCAACAATAATCCTCTTCAGTGTTATGGAAGCCGCGATGATTCTCGAGGCCAAGGACAGGGGGGGGGGTTACATGGGAGCCTTGTTCTCTACTCTGATGAGCCACGGCCAGGCAATGTCTGCAAAAGCAGCAGAGTACACAAACTGGTTCTTTGGCAAGAACAAGCCGCCCAAGCCATGGGACAAGCCACCGCCGAAAGGAATGGACGCGGAAGCCAAAGATGAAATCAACGACGTCGATCGGGAGAACGTCTTTGCAGCCTATCATACCAGAGTGTTGGAGCTACTCCACATCGATGCAGAGATAGAACGCATCGAGAGCGAGGCTGCCTCCGCAGGACTCGGCAAAGACACTACGCTTGTCCTGAACGACCTCAGACGCCAAAAGCTATATTACGAGCGACGCATATCTGCATACAAGAAGGCCATCAAGGACAACAAGATCCCCGAAGAGCTCAAGGCCGAGCTCGACTCTGTGCGTAAGTCCAGACCCAACGCGAGAACGCTCATGCTTGCGAAGATCATGAAGGAAAACAAGGAGGCTGTAGCCCCGACCGTGGAAGATTTCCACTCTGGTGAAACGGTTAGGCAGGCGTCCTCCATCGCTTTTATAAGCGCTGGGATTGCAAAGCAGCTTCCTGGGGTGTCGTTCAACACATGGCTTGAACGCATCGGTCCAAATTTTAGAATCTACCAGGATGGCATGGCTCTTGGGCTAAACGCCACGCATGTTCTCAATCACGACAACGCCGGCATGGAGAAACATTTTGCTGATCTCGCGAAAAAGGTTGCCAATCCACTTGAAGCCGACGACTGGGCAGGAATGCTGAGTGGCATGAAGGTGATGTATTGGGACGACGACAGAACCGAGGCCCAAAGAAGATACGATCTATCACAACAATTTTTGGGATGGTCTGAATACTACGGGACCAGGAAGCTTGCGTCGTATGTGGTCAACCCAGACGGAAGGCCTGAGTGGAAATTTCTAGACTCGAGCACATGGCATTCTGCTCAGTCTGTTTCAGCGCGCATGCTCAGCACGACAGCTCTCGCGTTTCTCAAGCTCAAGGTACCTGATCAACAGAAGCTAATTGTGGCAGGCATCATGCCATACTACAAGCTCGTCAACGATGCCGATTTCAGGGAATCGGAGTCTTTTGCTGCTTTCCTCGCAAAGCCGGCTGTTAGACAGAGGTTGGTGGAAGACATCAAACTTGCGTATGGTGTCACCTCGGAGGAAGACCTTCAAAAGGATGGCGTCATAGACGAGTTTGTTGCAATCGTGGAGCGAGGTGGAATCTACCTCGTCGAGGACCTCAGGAACCTGTTCATCAACGGGTTTGTGACACAATTCATCAATGGAACGAAGGACGTCGACTGGGGAACGTTCGACCCAGACGACTTTGTCAAGAGGATGTCAGACGGGAAGGACATTGGAGGCAGAAGGGTGTACACATCGACTTCATCTTCGTTTGCAAGCATGTCCATGATAGAGAGACCAAGGTCCAGCGCGACGGATCTGTACTACAGTGCAGGTAAGTACCTGGTCGAAGGGGTTGCCGCTGGGAAGATTGACCCTCCTCCGCCTTCAGCACTCACCTACGATTCGTCGCGCAAGCCGTACAAGATTGGGTCTGCCGATCCGAACATACGCAAGATATTTGACGGCGTTCAGAGTGGTATGGCCACTGATGCGGTAATGACGTACTTATACCATACTACCGCCAGCAAGATGAACATACTGGAGCAGAAGCATCTGTCAATGGCCGGCGTGTTCCTGCAGAAAGTGGGCTTTGGTGCGGCAATCGACAAGGCTGTCAAGGACGGCAGAGACCTTGGCGACAAGGAGGATCTTTGCGGGGTTCTTCTGGATCTCAATGGAGGCATCGGCCGGGCAGCGTACGTGATCTGCATGGCTCTCACAACAGCAAAGAAACCGGGCACCGCCGAGCTGATCTACACCGAGGAAAACGGAAAAATCACAACCGACGTCGGAAAGCTATCGTTCAATTTCGGAGAGATCCCAGCTGGGGCGCCGTTCAGAGAGATCGGAATCGATCTCAAAGAAGTGTTCGATGCGTTGCCAGAAGCCTCAAACCGCGGCGAAGACATGAACAACGCTCTGAAATACCTCTTCAACACTCCCGCCAATTTTGACTGGGAAGCCTCACCAGACGGTGGGTTGTGGAAGATTGCAGTGGATGACCGAGATGCGTGGAAGGCACAGGAGAAGGCAAACAAGGTAACCATAGAAAATGGTTTCAAGGCGTCGAGGACGCTGGGCAGGTCGTACCAGTCTGCGTCTGTTCAGCTGTTCCTTCAGGCGTTTGGAAGCGTAAGCTTGGACAAGCTGCCAATGCAGGAGCAACTCGGGTTCCAGGGCGCTGGCACAGTTGTTCCGGTCGGCCCTCTGCCAGACCTGACCGGCAGAGGTCTGACGTTGACCACTACTCCAAATGGCAACTTTGCGCCGCGCCCAACCTACTTCGCCGACGAGTACCACCCCCAGTTTGACGGCACCGATCTGTCTACGTCAATCTCAAACTTCTTCGCTGAAGGGAACGCAACCAACAACCAGAATGTGGACGAGCTTATGCTGTCAAGTTTGGCCCAGCTTAGGGACATTGCATCTGCACCGGCCGCCGACTCTGCTTCTGCGGAGGAGCCAGGAGGGTCTGGAACGTCTACTAGGCCGTCGGGCCCACCGGCAACACCCAGTGGTCTTCCACCTTCACCGCCACCACCAGGCCCTCCTCCGGGTGGCCCTCCCGAAGCACGCCCCCCATCTGCACTATAATGATGGTCATCATGCGGAGCAGTGACATTGTCGGCTATGTGGCCAAGACACATCGTTACTACAGTCACGCAGAGACCATGGGAGACACGCGTATAAGCCTCAATGGAGGATACGGAGGATAGTCGACGCATGCACAGTTTGTCCCCAAATTCAACACAAACAGTCTAGTGGTTGTCCTTGTAGAATGACAAAGCCACGCTGTTGGCCTTGACGCATTTCTTGGTAAGGTTCTTGATGTACATTCCCGCGAGCGTGCGCACCCTCGAGAGGGCGACGTACGCCTGTCCGCACTCGAACGTGCGAGAAAGATCAATGCACGCGCGATCGAAGGTCGCGCCCTGCGACTTGTGGATCGAAACAGCCCACGCCAGGCGTAGGGGAATCTGGTACCGCGTTGCCACCACCTTCTCCTTCTGAATGACGGAGAACTCGTTCTCCTGCGTGCATCCGGTGACGAAGCTGTGCATGAACTTGTGCGCGTTGTCACTCTCGTCGCCGTAGTCCGTGAACTCCACGTCGATGTAGGCGGTGATCCTCTCGGGCTCCGACACCCGCACCCGAACGTCCACGACCTTGCCGACGGAGCCATTGACGAGGCAGCCAGCTGCCCCGGAGATGTTCTTGAGGCACATCACCTGGGCGCCGGCCTTGAGGAAGAGCTCCCGCGGCGCGGTGACCGACGTCATGGCCCGCTCGTCGCCGGAATCCACGCACCGGAAGGGATGGATTTGGGCGTGGATCTTGGCCATCATGCAACGGTTGTGGTGGTCGGACTCGTCGTTGGTGCTGAACAGGTTGACACAGTCCTGGTGGGGCTCCCGCGCAGAGTTCTCGTTGATGAACTGCACGTCTTCGTCCGTGATCTGACCTTTGCGTACGCGAGAGAGGGCGTCCAGTAGCTTGCTGTCACACTGGCGGTGCACGGTGGTCAGCTCGTGAACCTTGACCTTGAGCTCCTCCCACGACTTGCTCTGGAAGACAAATCCCTTGGACCTGGCGTTCACAGCGGGAAGCTGGAGGAAGTCCCCGACCAAGATGAATTGGACGGGGAGGGTGTTCCCGGCACGTTCTCGGATGCTACGTGTGACAACCACCAACTTGTCGAAGAAGTCTGCATCAAGCATACTGACCTCGTCGATCAAGACGCGGTTGGTGTGGATGATCCGCTCCTTGGTCACCTTGAGCTTCTGGGAGTTTAGCATGCCGATGTAACGCTCCACCTTCTCGTTTCCAACGCCAAGTCCGAAGTACGAGTTGACGGTGGTTCCGCCGACCAGCGCCGCGGCGGCGCCCGTGGAGGCTGTGATTGCTATTCTGCTTGGCTCTGACACCGCGCGGATTGCGCGCACGACCTGGCTTTTTCCCGTTCCCGCGACACCGGTGATGAGCATGCTTCGCCCCTCCATGGCCGTGCGAAACACTTCGAGCTGCTTGGAGTCGAGCTTGAGAATGGATTCAAGCACCTTTCCGGTGACCCGGCGAAGAGTCGTGCATGTCCGTCCTAGAGTGCACGCAATCTTCACCGCGCCGTACGTTGTTCTTCCGTTTATCAACGAAGACCCGACGATGATCAAGACGTCGTCGTCTAGAAACTCAGATATTGAGGGGCCTCGGACACGCTTGTGTACTTCCATACCGAACCATTATTACTGGTACAAGAGACATGACTGTGTATTTCATGGTCATTTGTCACAGGGCGCCGACACACACGATCCTTACACAATCGGCGCCCTGGACCTAGCTTGTTTTGTACGCTATCATGTGAACCATTCGGTTGAAAATATAAGAAATATGGTTTCTGTCCTCGCCTCGGTAGCTGTAATCAGCACAGTGCTTTCGAGTCCAGTAACATGCATTCCCAAGACGAGGATCGACGTCCTTGTCGGAAAGCTCACTACTGAGTACGACGTTTACAGACGCATTTGCGAAATTAAGCAGTCTGCCAGAGTAATTCTTCACCGAGAGGAAGTCGAGTTCGACGTAACTGTTGTTAGATCGGATGACATGGACGCGTCAGTTCACATGTCAATGTCCTTTTCAGCTGCAGTAGGGGGGGCTGTGTATTGATTTTAAGGAGGCTTCAAACACATGTACCACCAAGAGGGACAGTCCAGGCCCTGGCGAATATTGATGGAATCGCGCAGAGTAATCACCTTCTGCACATCCTCTGGAACATTCGATCTATAAATGCGCACGACCTCGTTGTTCGTCTCTTGGCCCCTGGCAAGCACACGCCCGCCTGTCCGGGGTCGATCCATGGCGATGATGAAGCACTTGCCCGGGCGGTGCTCTCTGTCCGCGTCCAAAAAAATCGACTTGCTGCGAATGTCGCGCTTGTTGTGCGTCCTGCCTCCCATTCCGTAGCGGACTGCGCACTCGCGCAGCGTGTACCCCTCCTTGTTGACAACGGTAAAACTCCAATACATCCACGCAAGGCCGCCTTCCTCCCATGTGTATGAGATTGGCATGATCTTGTTCTTGCCGAGGTCCTTGGTGGTGGCTCCAACAGTCACGTTGTTGTCTTGGTCGTACTTGTAGGACATGCCCTCGCGCAGGCGGAAGCCCTGGCTGATCTCTTCGTGCTTGTACGTCTTCCCCGGGCTGAGCATAGGAAGGTGGTTCCAGCTTGGCTCTTCGGGCTTCTCGCGCACAGGGCTGGTCCTTGGAGTCGCACTGCACGGGCGCCCGGGGAGCTTGCCGGCGTCAAGCCTGAGCTCGTCGATGCGCTTTGCCAGCTGCTCCTGCGCCTCAACAAGCTTCTCCGACAGAGGCCCCTTGTTTTTTCGGTGGTTGATCTTCATCGTCTGCTCCATGGCCCACTCCAGCTGCTCCATAGCCCCCAATGCGATCTCCTTTTCGGTACCCGGACCGGTCGGCTCCCGGGAACCAGTGGCGGTAGGCGAAACGTTGGGGGCCTGCATCTTCTCAAACATACACTATGTGCGACAGGTTTGCCAAGTATAATTTAAACGTACATCTATTTGACTTTCACATTCTATGGTCAGAGGTCCCGGGTGCCGATTGTTTGGGCGCCGACTGGCGTGGCAGGAGCGCGCGATTCACTGCCTTTGGGACCACCACGGACGCGGCAGTCGCCATCGCTGCTTTGGCTGCGACGTAATCCTCGCTCTTGAGCTGCATCTCCCGCGTGCGCGTTGCCTCTTCCTCCTGGAAGAACTGCGAGAAGCCGTACTCGCCGCGCCCGCGCCTCTCCGCCGTCATGGGGGTCTCGATGGAGGTGTACAGGTTCTTGGAGATGAGCGCGTTCATGTCCCACGCATTCTTTTGCATGACCGCCCCGGCAATCTTGTTGGTGCGTGATCCGTATGCGACCTCGTCCCCCTCAGTCTGCACGGGAGAGATCGACTTGCTTGTGCGGTTGTTGCCCTCCTCGTCTAGGATGGTGGCGTCACTGGACACCCGCAGAGACATGCCTCCCTCGTTGATGTAGGCCTTGCACTCGACACCCTCTATGAAAGATCCCATCATCGAAGCGAGCAACTGCCTGTATGTGTGTGGCTTTACTCCGATGAGAGCGCCCCGCTGGAGGATGTTATGCTCGTCGTCTCCCACGAATACGGGGTCGATGTGGTGGCGCCCGACGTGCATTGGACTCGAAGCGTCGGATGCTGGGTAGGCATCCGGTGGCTTGGCTGCCCCGTCGGGGGAGTAAACGAGCCAGCACGCCCGCGCTGCGTTATCCAAGCACTGCCTGAACTGGGAGACGATCTCGGGAGTCAGCTTGTGACTTCCCTTGTGCGTCAGCACGAGCGTCAGGAACGGCGCGAGACCGAATGTCCACGCGCAGCGGGTGCCGTCCGACCTGCAGAAGGCCGACCAAAACTTGCGCGCCTTCTCGAGCTCCTCCTTCTCCAGGCCTACAGATTCCAACTTGATGAGGGAAAACTCCTCGGACTTGATCTTCCGCTGGCAGTGTGGCACCGCCTTGGAGAAGGCCGGGAAGTATGGGCTCGCGGCCACGACCGTGCACTTGGGGTAGAGAGTGTTGATCAAGACGAGCGCGTCTGCCGCCCAGGCCAGCTCCAGCCTTCCAACGTCGCCGTTTACAAAGTCGCTCACCAGGACGTGAAAGGCGCTCACACTCTCGCTTGGGGTGCTCCTTGGGCACGCCTGCTTGACGATCAGAGCGACCAGGTTGATGCAGTTGAAGAAGGAGTCGACGTTCTCGTACGCGTTGCTGAAAGGGCAGTCACCGGTGGACACTTGGCACGGCCTGCGGAACAGAGGCTCCTTGACGATCGCCTGGTCCTCTGGCGTTGAGTCCACCAGGTAGGCTCGTCCGGTGGCGACGCTGGTCTCCATCTCGTCTCGGAAGCATGTCCGCAGGGAGGCGTCGGCAGTGGGCTCGACGTTGGGTCTGAGGGCCTGCGCACATAAACAAGGAGCGCTATCCTGATTCAGCATTGGGCTTACCCACATGCGTGGTCATGCCAAGGGTCAAGGAAAAGGATAGAGTGAATGGTTGGACCAAGAATACAGCGCCATTGTAGCATTGGGTTGTATGAGAGTGGGGAGTACTACAGGGTTAGGAGAGACACGGGGATGATGTAACTTACCTGCGTGAAGGCGGAGAAGGGCAGACACATCACAGAGTCCACCGTGTCGGATGTGGTGCGCCCGTTCATCTCCCGGGAAGACTCGATGAACTCGCAATAGTCGTTCAGCAACGTGTGAACTCCAGGGATGTAGTTGTGCGGTATTCCGCGGACGGCCGTGGGAACCGCCGAGTAGTACCTGGGACGCTTGGAAGGACCTCCCTCGCCCTCCGCGCTGCGCTTTCGACTGTCCTCTGGCTTGGAGAACGTAACCCAGTGGGTGTTTGCAAAGGAAATCACTAACTGGTTGGCAGCTTCCTCGGAAAGCTTGCAATTGCCTGTGCACGCAAGAAGCACACCATCGCCAAGAACGCAGCAGTGCACAAAGCTCCCACCAAAAGACACTGTGGATAGTCTGATCAATCTCGGAGTTGAGCCTCTTGCATGGGGAGGGGTGTGTCTTTAGTTCGAGTATAAGAATATTTGAGCGCACCATGTTGTCTCTTGTCGCTGCGGAAATTGTGCGCGAGCAGCCCCGGCATGGTGAAGCCGGTGTCCACGCGGCAGCCGTATGTTCCCGAGTAAAAGGTACCATCGAACGACCTCTGGATGTTGTTCAAGCCGGCAACGTAGCAGTCCTGGGCCGAGAGGAGGAACAGCTTGCTGACGTCAGCGACCTGCCAGGCGCAACACAACAGGCGCAACACAACAGGCATCATCGCTATTCAAGGGCTCCTGTTTCGCCAGCTTGGCGTTTCTCCACCCAAGAAGCAAACAAACTCGAATGTGTGGACTGCAGAGTATTGTGTGGTGTGTGGTTAGATTTATAAAAGCGCGTACCGATATTTTCTTGGAGCTGGCGATGGCCGCGTTGGCGTATCCTGCGGTGAGCTGTGTCGACACGTTGCCGATGAAGGAGGCCTGGGAAGAAGCGACAAGCAATGCCGACCGGGCCTGCAGCACGAACTCCGCTGGCTGCAGCTTGGTCTTGAGCGCGTCGAGAAGCTCCGGGACCCTCGTGGCACAGTCGCCGCACACGTGGATGCACAGGGAAGCCTTGGCGCTCTTTGTGCGCTCCCCGGTGACGCGCTCTCCCTCGACGCGCTCTATGTCAAAGTCGGTGATGGTCAGCAGCGGCAGCGGCTCCGTTGTCGTGATATCCGGCACGTCCTTCGCAAGCTCCGTCGCGTTGGAGAAGCCGAGGTGCTTGATGCACGGGTCGTTCTTCCTGGACTTACCAGCCATCCAGCGGCGCAGAGCCTCGTTTGCACAGATTCCAACCGCCAGGGGAGACGCCGGCGTGCAGATGGGCTCTGACCTGGTGGCGTCGCACTTGCTGACTGTCATCAGACTGGGCATCCGCTCCACCGCAGGCAGAGGGATGGAAGAGACGCGCGCGTGAGCGTCTGTGATCTCCTTGACCATTGACTCTGCAGCGGATTCGTGCGTGGAGTTCATGAGGATATAGGTGGAGAGGCTGATGAAGCTGCGCGTTGTTCCCGTAGCATGGGTCGGGACGGCGGTGTCCGACTCCTCCTCCGCAAAGGTGTCCATGATCCCAATGTCCCGGGCACCTCGAATGTTTGCACCCCCCCCTCCCTGCTTCGCCTGCGTGTTGCCCTTGATGCGCTGTGACTCGTAGTACCTCTCAAAGACGCAAGGAAGCGACGCGTTGGTCTCGTTCGAAGGCATCAACTTCTTGGCCGCCATGCTCCACGCAATGGCTATTCCTGTGTCTTGGTGAGGACGCACGCTTGCTGGAGGAAGAAGGCACGCATGGATGGCGCTGCTGGCAGCCTCCTTGTCGATGCGAAGAGTCCCGCATGCAGTGCGATAGTCTCCGTCAAAGTCGGTGCGCGCACGAAGCAGAACCATGCCTGGTATGTCGGTAACCTTGCGTCCCACGAAAGAGACGAGGGCCTGTGCGCTCTTCAGGGCGTTGTTGAGGCTGACCTGCTGGAGGATCGTGTTCTCCGCCACGTCAGTGCCCTCCGCCTGTCTGGCGAGTGTGCACAGGGCAGCATCCCTGACCGTTCGCTTGTTGTGCGCTGCGAGCGTGTGCAGGACAGACACGTCTTCGGACTGAAGAGCTGCGTGCCAGAACTCGAGCAGAAAGCGCGAGTCAGGAACCCCGGAAGCGCTGCACCCCCTGGAGCCACGCTTGTACCGGACATCCGAGGAAGGCTCGCCTTCGGACGTCTTCGCCTTGTCCGACTTCTGCCGTGCGCGCCTGCGTATCTCCTCTCCGCCGTAGCGGTCGAACGCTATGGCAGACTGAACGTCCAGGTCTGTGAGGCCCGAAGCGCGCAGGATGTCCCTCCCGCGAGGGTTGCTGCTGAGGTAGACAACAAGCACCCATGCGCACCACACCGGGTCGAGGCTGCACTCTCCGACGATAGACTTGCAGATGTCCACGAGCATGTGGTTGCGCGTTCCCATGGCGTTGCTGACGATGCATTCGTCCAGCTCCCGACGCGCGAGGCCGATGCACGACGTCAACAAGGACACGGACGAGAGCTTGACCGGGGAGGAGTTGTACACGAGCCTGACTGTCGACGTGATTCCAAAGAAGGTATCGTCGGATATCCCGGACAGGTCGGCGAGTGCCAGAGCACAGGGGTTCACCGAGTTGGTGGCGATCGGGTTGACGACCATGCAGCCGCTCTTTCGCAACCGGAACCGCGCCTCCGCCATGACCAGCGCGGAGGAGACCACTTGTGCGGCAGCGGCCCTGTGCACACGACAGACATCCGCTATCAGCCAGACTCGGATGTTATCGATTGCGTTCCATTCATTTGCAAGGAATCTGCCATTCTCAGCCAACCCATTCCACGTGTGTGAAGATGGTGTGTGCATGGGTTTGAGTAGCCAAACACTCACTGTCCGATAGATTTGCAGTTAATACGAGTCGTCTGTGATTGAGGCACAGCAGCAACATAAGACACAGCACGGATTCGTGTGTGTTCCACACAACACGGATTCGTGTGTGTTCCAGAGGCATGAGCACACCTGATTCGCTGCTCCTTGGGTCTTCTTGCGGCCCATGACCTGCGATTAGGCGGTGCGATGTGTCGGTGTTGTGTTCATGTTAATGGGTTCAATTTGCAAGCTTACGGAGGAGTTCACCGCGTTGGACTTGAGGGAGCTCTCAGCGAGTCGGTCCCAGAGCATAGGTGCAGTGAATCCTCCAAGTAGAAACGCGGGCTCGGTGTTGGTGGTGTCGAGGTCCTTGCCCTTGATAGCCTGCAGCAAGACACTTCCAGATCAGAGAGTGGGGTGCAAGTACTAGGGTTCGGGTCTTAAAAGTGTACCGCCAGATGGTTCATCTTTCCCTGGTCCCTCAAACTCGTGCGCACTCCCGGGCCCCTGCCTCCCGTGGAGATGTTGAGCTTGTGGCTCCGGAACGCCTGGTAGTCCTTGGGAGCCTTCTCCAAGTTGAGTCTCTTGATCTCTTTGAGTCCGTCAATGACAACTCCATACGCCACACTTCGCGCGTTCTCCCCCGGGTCGTTTGCCCGGGCCGCCCTAGATGCGCGCGGGAAGCTTGCCTGCGTCATCGTAACCCTGCCGGCGCGTCTGGATCCCCTGTGTGCTTCCTCTGGTTCTTCCTCTGGTTCTTCGGACCGCGGAGCCGAGAGGCCGATGATGGTCTGACTAGGAGAATCTGGTTCCTGGGAGGAGCCGGAAGCCGCTCCGGCGGGTGCAGGACACCCGCCGACATACGTCACGCTGGGAGATTGAGGCCCGCTCCGCAGGGACGGTGACCCTGGCTCTACGGAAGAGCGCAGAAGCATTTTGGGGCTTGTATTTAGAAAATGAATCATATAGATTTGACCGATGTGATTATGGTCAAAGGTGGTATACAGACGCACCGGCGCCCGGGCTATGTCTCTTGACTTTGCCAATGTCATGCTTGAAAGTGGCAATGTAACCGATTGAGCACCGGGGCGCGAACTGTTCACTCTATCCAGGCAAAACACTACAAAACACGACAAAACTAGATGTTGGAATGTACAGTCCTAAAATGAAGACTTTTTGTGTGTGCACTACCGGGAATGTGTTCATCGTTTATGCAAGTGAGATCTAACGGATAGTTCAACAATTCAACGCGAGTCCCCCACACGCATGCGAAGTGCCTGTCCATGCGACTTGAGCGCCTGTCTTTTGGAGGAGGCCCAATGGCGAGCGTACTCCTTGACGACTTCTGGATCGGCAACGTTCTTGAAGATGTTGAAGCTGGGGTCCGACCCGCACCCGAGCACGTTGCACTCGGTGTTCATGCACTTGCAGCGGTGGACATGGAGTCGCACAGCATGCTGCACGGCAGTGGTTCCGCCCACCCTGAAGCCGTCGCCGTCCACGAGTAGGAGCTTGAAGTCGGCCGATGGCTGGGCACAGTTGAGCTGCATACCGCTGTAAGCACCTCTTGGAACATCAATGTAAACCCGGGTGAGCTGTCGCTTCGACTTGTCGTACAGCGTGATTCTGTCCTTGCTGCTGCACCCTACGGGCACCGTCATGAACTCCACCGGCTTGGAAAGAAAGCCGTACGAACCATCAGTTCCAGTGGCGCACTCTTGAGGCGGAGGGGGGCGCTCTTCAGCTGTGTTGGATTCCGGAGCCGTGTTCTTGTTGGTCTTCTGTTTCTTGTAGGAGGGGCCAGTTGCCACCCAATCGCTGTCGGCGGGAGGCAGGCGACGCTGGCCGTCCGAGGCGGTGCGGACCTCGGGGCGCGCGGCACGCTTGTTTCCCACCCCGCTGGTGTACACATTCGAAGGCGTGCAGTCCTCGGCCGTGTTGTCGCTTTCGCTCACGCCCAACCTTTTGAGCGAGTCTTTGAACCTGCGTAGGATGTCCCCGCACGTTGAGTTTGAGATGCGCCCCAAGAGCGACACGTCCAGCTTCAGCACCCCGTTCTCGAGTCTCATCAGCGGCGCTGAGTTAAGAAGCTGTTGGGTGTCCCTCTCCAGAGTGAACCTCTCTTGCCAGATGAGGCCGGGCGAGGTGGGCAGGTCGGCGCCCACATTATCGGCTCCCGGGGAGTTGACGCAAGTGACACACGTGAGCCTCATCCTGTGGAGTTACCGCTAGTAAGTTGGGTAGATCTGCACCGTGCAATTGTGGGCGTTGGTCTTCCCCGCTTCTAGGTCGGCGCCCGGGAGTCGGCACACCGGACCTGTGCCCGCGGAAGATCTCGTCAAGGTTCATGGGCGACTCACCGAGTATGCCGCTTACACTGGACTCGTTTTTCAGTAGATCCGTTCGCATCTCAATGTGTTCTGACAAACGAGTCGACGTCCATGCCATATCGCGGGCGTTTCCTCACCTTCCGCCGTGTGTCTGATCATGTACAGTCTACTGTAAATATGGCCAGTGAGCACGGAATGTAGCAGAAAGGATGAACACCACCGTATTCAACGGAGAGTGCAGGTCGGCGGCTGCACTGCGACTTGCAAGCAGCGGCGACGAGGCACCGAATCAAGTGTGGATTGGTATCCTTCTAGGAATAGCAGGCTCCATTGGAGTCAACGTCGGTCAAAACATCCAGAATGCTGGGTGGGACAAATCTGGCGCACGGGGGTGCACGTGGAGGCTCACGGGGCTTGCAATTTTTGTAGGCTTCGCCATCGTCAACTTTGTGGCATTCGGGTTCGCCCCCGCGTCAATACTGTCGCCGCTGGAGGGTACCCAGTTCGTGTCCAACTTTCTGTTCAACCTGTGGGAAGGCGACGATATTGTCAAGCTGCACTTTAACCGCATCTTCATCGGGACCGTCTTGATTGCAGTAGGGGTCACCCTTCCTGTACTGGGGTCTCTTGACAGCCCTGTTGCCAACTTTGACGAGGAGGCGCTCAAATGCATGTGGAGTGGCACCGGGTGGTTGATCTTCGCCGGTTGCCTGCTTCTCATCGCATTCTCCTGCACGATCGCCTACTTTCAGATTCCCAACCGCACCGCGCCGGAGGGGCGGTCGCGGGACACCACACTTCAGACGCTCTACACAATTCCATCTGCTGTTTTCGGAGCACTTGGTGTAATAAATGCCAAGGTGATCTCGGAGCTCATAGACATCTTGTTCACTGACATCACACAGAACGACGACTGGGGTTTTGCAAGCTCTTGGATGCTGTGGTCCGCGACTGTGCTGGCGGCATTCGGAGCGTGGGCACGTTTGTACCATCTCAACGAGAGGGTGCGACGTTGGCACGTTTTTGGTTTCTTCCTGTTCATGATCATAGCACTGATTGCCCTGTGGGCGATCGTCATCACGACTCTCTTCTCGACGTGGTTCCTCTGGACGACCATCGCACTGATCGTTATTGGGTTGGGAGGGTGGGCCAACCGACTCAACGAAGGACCCAACAAGTTTAGAAAGCTGACCATCATTCCGCTCATGAACGGTGCTTACATCCTCTTGTCTTCAACCGCTGGTGCGCTCTTCTTCGAGGAGTTTCAAGACTTCAAGTGGTGGGGCCTCCTCCTGTACTTTTCCGGAATGGCAGTGCTTCTTGTGGGGCTGGTGCTGATAGTCCCCAGCGTGAAACAAGACGACTCCGACACCACGCCCGAATCGTCTTCCACCTCGGTCCGTATTGGAGCCGGTTTCCTCGGAGTTATCAGCTACAGTACCAACAGAGTACACGACGCGCACGAAATGCCTGCGTTGCTGCTCGCGCGATAGGTTAGCCGGCGCCCATGGCTAGGGACCCGGTGTGAATGTTCACACCCGGGAGATCGCATCTCGCCCAATTCGAGATACACAATCTCGCCTGTTTTGTGTGCCACAAAGTCCACCTTTGGTCCACCTTGTGCGCGGAAAAAGTCC
>Ga0209709_10002860_pt1 | contig 14683 bp, 20 predicted proteins | sample ArcticOcean_MG_C_2_FD_187435 | JGI IMG/M metagenome (GOLD analysis project Ga0209709, IMG submission 187435) | Marine microbial communities from western Arctic Ocean - ArcticOcean_MG_CB4_136 (SPAdes) (version 2) | ecosystem: Environmental > Aquatic > Marine > Oceanic | place: Arctic Ocean... | reverse complement strand
GTTTCTCATACCATATTTTGAGACTAGATCCCTAACCCCATCCCATTCTTCTAATGTCTCGAAAGACTCCCTATCTTCTTCGACCCCAAGAGGCTTTCTTTCTGACAGCAACGTACAATAGGTATCAATAGGCAGATTGCCCTTGTCCCATTCTGACCCACCAAAAGTAGGGTATGTTCCCCTTTCCTTTGCTAGGATTGCAGACGTCTTTATTGCATGAAGAGAAATAAATTCCTGTACTTTGTCACATAGTTCAATAGCCTCATTAGAGTCATAGAAAATACCTAGCTTATGAAGAAGGTCGTGAGTTCCCATAATGCCTAGGCCGATGGGCCTATGTTTTATATTAGAGTTCTTTGCTTCCTCTGTGGGGTAGAAATTAATGTCTATGACATTATCTAGCCCTCTTACTGCGACCTCGATAGTCTCTTTTAGCTTCTTCCAATCGACTGTTCTTACTTTGATATGATTTGCTAGATTGATACTAGCTAGATTACACACAGCAGTCTCTCCTCTCTCTACTACTTCTCCCTCATGATATGTGGTGGGCTTGGTATGTAGAAGTATCTCTGTACATAGATTAGAGGAGTGCACTATTCCAGCATGTTTATTCGAATACCTTATGTTGGAGGGGTCTTTGAATGTAATCCAAGGATGGCCTGTTTCAAACAGGGACTTAAGGCATTTTTTCCATAGGTCTTTAGCGGGAATCTTAGTGAAACTCTTGATCTCTCCTTCGTCAGCTATCTTTTTATAGTAATTGTAGAGTTTTGAAAACTTATTACCGTATGTCTCATGCAAGTCGGGACATTCTGATGGGTCGAATAAATACCAATCCATTTCTTTAGAAACATGTTTCATAAACTCGTCACAGACCCATAGCGCAGTATTCATATCGTGACATCTTCTACGATCATCCCCAGTGTTTTTTCTTAGGTCTAGGAAGTCCTCAACATCTAAATGCCAAATTTCTAGATACGCGCAGCCAGCGCCCTTTCTTTTTCCCCCTTGATTGACTCCAATTAGAGTGTCATTAAATATTTTAAGCCAAGGAACAAGACCTGAGGACTGACCGTTGGTGCCCTGTATGTATGATCCAGAAGACCTAACCGGAGTCCAGTCCACACCAAGTCCTCCAGCGTACTTAGAAAGTCTGGCTTGTCCATGAATGGTGCCAAAGATACCGTCTATCGAGTCGTCAACAGTACTGAGGTAGCATGATGAAAGTTGAGATCTCTGTGTTCCGCTATTGAATAGAGTAGGGGTAGACGGGGAGTATCTAAACTCAGACATCATGTTGTATATTTCAACAGCCTTCTCTTCTTTATTTTCTTCATTAAGGCATAGACCCATCGCTACTCGCATATAGAATCCCTGAGGGGTCTCCATTCTTCTTTGCTCTATGTGTATAAAATAACGATCATACAGAGTTTGGATTCCTAGATATTTGAAAAGACCATCTCTCTCTGTAGAGATATTGCTAGCCAGAAGGTCAAGGTCATAAGACAGGAGATCTTCACTGAGTCTTTCTGCCTTTACTAGCCTCTTGATGTTTTGAACAAAGGATTTTTTATATTGCTGCTCAAACACCTCACTATCGACGCCCTCTCCAAAAACTTCTTTGTATAAATTATTAAGTAGTAGCCTAGCGGCGACATAAGAATAGCTTGGCTCTTTCTCAATCTTAGACCTAGAGGAAAGAATTAATGCCTTATCTATTTCCTTTGTTGTGATCTTGTCATATAGTTGGAGGCTGGCGTCTAGTACTATTTCGCTAACGGACACATTTTCAAGACCCTCGCATGCTCTTTCGGCACACTCATTAATCTTATCTAAATTTAACTCTTCTAATCTTCCATTTCGCTTTTTAACGGTCTTGTTATTGTCTCCCATATTGGCTCAGCAAACTTTCAATTTAAATGTGTGATTCGACATTGTAACTATTTCAATTGTACCCGCATAACTGCTATATTCTGTTTACATAACATAAAAAAGCTCACCCTTTTTTTCGGGTGAGCTTAGGTGTTTTAAAAAAGCGACACTTTAGATAATTCTTTTGCCTGTTCACTGCCCGTAGGGAAGGTTGTTGTTTATTCTGTGAGCCTAATCAAAAGAATACTGAGTAACCAGAACTGTGTCGCTTTAGCGAATTGATTTTTATCGCTCTTTTAATGTCTGGTTGTCAACAATATATACACCTACTTAAAAGTGGTCTATTCTTCTTTTTCTAATTTTTTGTAAACGCATTCGCAATAACTTTTGGAAGCAGCATTGTGCTTTGGGTATGTGATCATAACAAAGCCTCTGCCGTAACAAAGTCTACATTTTTTCTTTGCTTTTTCTTGAGCGATCAGAGAGTCAAAGGCAATCCCGAGCCCTAAGTCTAAATCCGTGATGTCCATTTTGGTTTCCTTGGTTAAAAAAGTCTATAAAAAAAAGGGAGCGAAACATCGCCCCCCTTTAGTGGAACAAAATCCATTTTATTCTGTAATTCTAAGCGAGTCGCCAACAATCCAACTAACGCCAATTGCGGCAATAGTGTTTGCTGTTTCTTCTGGAATTCCAAAAGCGTCGTTCATAACTACTACGACAACGCTACTAAGGGCCAACCAAAAGCGACGTGATTTTAATAAGCTTTTTAGCTTTTCAACCATATGACATCTCCTTTAAAAAAAATATTGACATAATATATTATACCTCGTTTGTTAGTCTTTGTCTAAAGAATCATTGATTTTTTCTAGAGTTTCTACAATTTGTTCGTGTCTTTTGTCTTGTCTGACTTGTACATCTTCAATTATGTTCTCATAATGCTCTCGTTGTAGATTAAACTGCTCGGTAAAACTTTCCTGCATTGCCCCAACTCTCTTTTGATGATTTGGGAAAACGACCCTAGTTGTGTACCAAAGGTACCATCCTAAGAGTCCTGTAGCAGAAATTGTCCCCCAATCAAAGTTGGGTATCGTGTCTCCAATAGCCACCAATATCGGTGGTAAAAAGGCTAGAAGTTTCATTGTTGCTTCTCATTGTTGTTAGATTAAAAAAAAAGAGAGGCAAATTTCTTTGCCCCTCTAATTAAAAAGACATTACCATAGGTATCTAGGCTTGTAATCCAAGTTAGTTGGTTCTCCAAGACGACCTTGGTGCTGAGTAAGTTCACCCGGTCTTGCCGAAGACGGGTTAGCTGCGTGGTCAGTTCCGCTAGATTTAAGCGTTGAAGCATTGTCAACACCTGCGCTAACGTTGTATCCACCAGACTCAACAACAGATGGTGCAGATGACCAGCCACTGTACGGATTCCAGTCTCCTGCTCGAATAGAGGTCTTGTACAGACGAACCCTTATCGTGGCAGCTTGATGTATAGCATCGCCCTGCGCAGAATCACTAGCTCCGAATAAGATAGCATTGTTGGCAGCGCCACCAAGGGTGGTTGTAGCCTTCATGATATCTGAAAACTGAGTTTGTTGATTCCAAGTTCCAGCGCCTGCTTGGTAGTTATTCACACCAGACACAATGGTGGTGATGGGATTTCCCTCACCCAATGCGTTTGAAGAGAAGCTACCAGTTTCTGCAATTGATCCACCAGCCCTGATGTTACCCTGATCGTTATCAACGTCAGTTGGATAACCGTCAGTGTAGCTTCCCGTAGTGGCAGGGGAAGACGTGATATTAGTAATAAAGCTCATTTTTATTAACCTTTTTAGTATGAGCCAATATTAACCCTATAGTTCCTAACAAAAAATAATCCTATCCAATGATAGCTTATACACTAAAACTAGCTAGTAAGTTAAAAGAATAAAGCCTTAAACCAAAAATATTTGATTTAATAGCATTGCTATATTGGCTTTCTAGCCAAATATGTCCATTGAAGATGGTTTTTATGTCTGTTTTTTCTTCTATGGAAGAACAGAGGACTAAATTGTCGTACATGTCGTCGTTATGAAATCCGGAAGCAGGCAGTATGTAGGGGACTCCCAAGTCTTGCATGAACCTAGCCAGAGCTAACGAGTCCTTCAACGCATGAAGGTTATGCTGTATCATCATTCTTGGCTCTGCACCATAGTCTTTACACATCCGCATAAAGGTCTTTATTTCAGACTCTATTTTGGAATATTTTCTATCTCTTACAAGATAAGGATTAATCGGGATGTCTATGAAGTCTGCCCCTACTTTAAGAGCAACTGAGACTTCATGCTGCCTTATTTTTTTATCTGAGGTTCCATTAGGAAAATCTATTACTGTCGCTATATCTATGGTGGTTTTACTAAAGTAGGTAGCTATTTCTTTTAGCAGATAAACAGGAACCGCCACCCCTGAAAACCCAACAGAGACAGCATCAAAGACCTGTCTTGTTTGACTCTCCATGTCATCAAAATGAGAATTGTTATAGTTGCAAAATTCTAGATACATTATTTACTATCTTATCTACTGTTTCAAATCCTTCTTCGCCTACAATATGATCACAAAAACCATATTTAATACTGTCCTCTGATGACATCCACCAGTCTTCCTTTGCTTCAAGCTTCCTTTTTATATAGCTTTCTACTTGGGATATCTTTTTTCCTTTGAAAAATTCCCCAGTCGCTAGACACGGGTAGGTATACATCTTGTAAGTCCTAGACCTTAACGTTTGATCCCATTGGGCACCAGACAGAACCTGCTTATAGGTTCCTTGCGTTGAGATATATCCCTCGTGGATCATCCAGTCACAATTGGGCATTGTTATTCTCTTACCATGAGGATACACAGCCTGAGGGATTAAGCTTGCCATAGAGGCGGCTATTCCATATGATATTATTACGAAGTTGCATGAGCTATATTTGATAGCATCATATATTACCATACCTCCATACCAATCTCCTCCCGTGCTGAATGCGTGCAGAACAATAGGGTTTTTAGAGTCGGCTTCCAATAGTCTCAGGCTTGTCAGGAATCGCGTAGCAGTCTTTGTGACTATCTCTGGCTCTTCAGAGTCTAGTGGTACTAAGAACATCTCTCTGGTTCTTCTGATGTAGCCGTTTAAGTCTAGGTCTTCTTCATTTTTCTTCATTAGACTGTCTCTAATAGAGACTTCCTTACTCTAGACATAACTTCTCTATCTACAAACAGTTTTGCAACAGCTATTCTGAAACGGTAAGGAGTTAGGATGTCCATAGTTTCAATCCCCGCGACAGACCCTATCGTCTTGCAATGACCCTTAAGTAATTTAAAATTAGTATGCCCCACCCAAAATTTAAAGTGACTGCTTGCTAAGGACTGTTCTGTTAGCGGCATCATCCCGAAAGGGGTCATGATAGTTTTTATAGAGGGTACATTCGCCATGGATTCTAGCTTTTCCATAGTCTCATGATCTATTTCATATTCTAAACCTGCAAGGTCTTCAAATTCTTCTATAGCTCTATCGATCTCATCCATTTCGCTTTCATATGCGTCAACCCATTTTTCCCAGTAAACTTCATGTTCTTGTGGATATTTAAAAGAATTACTCATGACGACCTCTTTATTTTTAATCTAGTGGTCTTGGGAGTTCAATCCAAAAACATCAGAGGGGTTGATTGCCAGTTTATCATATTCGTCTGTGAAGCTGTCCTCAGAAGACAACCACTTCATGTACACCTCGTGTAAGAAAGAAACTCTTTCGCTGTCAGAGAGTGCCCAGTTACCGTAAGCCTCGGTGAAATACTCCTTAAGGTTTCCAGAGTTAATTAGAAACAGCAATAACCCTAGAGTGTCTGCTGTCTCATCGTCGAGATCTTGAACAGAGACGACGACATTAAAATCACCAGATACTCTATTAAGTCTTATTTCTATATTCGCAGAGCAATCGTCATCCGGTATAAATCCTTCCTCCTGTGTGTCAAATACATCACCCTCAGGAGCTTGCCTTGAGAATAGAGACCGAATTGCTTTTAAGTATCTTATCATACTATATTATACCCCATAAAAGAAGAGGGGGAGTACAGAAGTGGCAATAACAGCGTAAACGTCTATAGTTACATCTTATTTTGGTCAAAGAAAAACCATCTTTTATAGTGGTTTATGTCTCTACCGCTATCTAGATTGATAAGGTATTTCAACACCTCATCTAAGGATCCGAAGATATGCTGGTGAGGGAGCATAAAAAACAGCCAATTGGGGGCATTCTTCTTCCCCTGTTGACACCATATTAGAACTGGCTTTTTCTGACTGTTGGCAACAGAGATCTCTTCGTATGTTCCACAAGCATGGACATCTGTGTCTATAGACGCTATAATAAAATCGGATATATCAACACATCTTAAATCAAGAGTTCTTATTACTGCATAGGAATCTCTTATCTTAGAATATTCCCCTCTGTTCTTTAGCTGTTCTACTCTTTTCCTCGTCTCAATATCCTCAACCCCTACGTCCGCAGGTTTATCGCAAGGATTTAAAACTGTAATACCCATAGCCTTCAGGATAGGAGATATTCTATTTCTCCATCCTGTTCCGCCATCATGCACACGATCCATTGCTCCGGCTAGGTAGGTCCGCATACCACTTAGTTTACTAGGCATTAATTGCTTTCTTGACTTTTTCTGCCGTGTTTAGCCAATTAAAATTTTGAGCCGACATAACTCCGTTGTGGTTAAGTATTTTTTTATCAACCTTCCATTGTTTGTATAAGTCCCTGAGGGCTTCTACCATATCACTCTTGATTTCGTCTAGAGATGCCCACTCCCCCTCTCCCCCTTGGAAGAACACTCCGTCTCTTGCATCTTCAAATTTCGAAGGTTTAAATTTGATGCTATTTTCATCGGTGCAGAACTCTGTATGTGAAGAATAGTCAGTTGTTATGACAGGCTTTCCACAAGCCATCATCTCTAGCAGCTCTAAATTCCAACCTTCCGCCCTGCTCGGGAAAAGGCCACACGATGTTTGGTTCATTATCTGGGCAAGTTGGCGGTGGTCTGGAACCCTATTTATTAGATTTACTCGAAAGTCTTGTTTGTAATGATTGTTCCACTGCTGATTATATTCTGGGGGAGCGACAGGGTTTTGACACATCATCCATAGTTCGACATCCTTATTGTCTGGAAAGGCTGCCCGAAAGATTTCAAGTATGACGTCATGACCCTTCCTTGTCTCCCATTTGCCACAGTTAAATATGATAAATTTCTCTTGTATTTGACCCGTAGGGAAGAATACTGTATGGTCTACTCCCAAGGGTGCGACATGAACACTCTTGTGTCCTGTCTCTTCCTGTACTACGTTCTTTGCCCACTCAGATGCAACAATAACTTTTTCACACTGGGACAAGTTGTGTTTTTTTATATCATTCATCTTGTTGAGTTCAAAGAAAGAGTATGCAATCAACTCTCCCCTTCCTGCTCTAATGCCTAAGTCAAATTCGTGCCAAATTTTTAGACATGGTGCTTCTGAGTCAAAAGAAGAGCGAGACCCGTTGATCATCTTAGCAAAAGAACTATATTCTTCTTGCGACTCAAACTCGGGCTGCCCTATTGTAAACAGAGATATATCAAAAAACTTATTTAAAAATGTAGTTGTATTCTTAGCCGCTACGCCATAACCAAGAGAGTTAATAGGGGCCATCACATTAAGATTCTTCATAGTATCTGTCTTCTTCCTCAATCACAACGAACCAAAAGAGAATGTCCATTATGTCCATTTGTATTTTCTATAAAAAAAGGACCCGTTTTGTGTTGTCATCACTTTATCGTTAGGAACGGGTCATAAACCTACGGAATCGAGCAGGGATGAAGCTCGACTGTTTTGTTACTCCTATTGTCTACAGATAAGAACAGCTAACTTACTGTATGGGCGACAACAGAAACCCTAGAAGGGAGTGTCCTCATCAGCACCGGCACCGGCGCCAACAGCGGCTCCTGCGGATACTGTTTGCTGAGAACTGTTTTTACTTCCTCCGTTTGGAGTCAGATTAACGTTCTCTGCAACGACGGTAAGCTTGTTACGCTTAACCCCTTCGTCGGTCTCCCACGAATTCAGCTTTAAGCGTCCTTCGATCATAACATGACGACCTTTAGTCAGGTACTGAGACAGAGACTCTGCCTGTTTACCCCATAGAGTCACGTCAACAAAAGTTGCTTCCTCTTGACGTTCTCCGTTTTTAGACCAAATTCGGTTAGATGCCACGCTAACGTCGGTGACAGAGGTGCCATTTGGCGTTTGTCGTAACTCACTATCGCGAGTCACTCTACCTGTAACGATTACTTTATTGATATCGCTCATATAATTTCTCCTTAAGAAACAGGTGATAAAAGTCCACGATAACGTAAGGCTTTACGCGCTAAACGTCTCGCATAAGTTGTTCCGTTATTACGAATCAGTTTCCGGAACTCTCCAGCATAGACTGTGTGGGCAAAAGCCTTAGTAACAGCAGATGTTGAGTATACTCCAGTTGCAAACCTCTTCATAACGGTCCGATTACTTCGATTGGAAAGTAACATATCCCAATCTGTGGTTTCCTTAGTTTTCATATCCTAAAGATTCTCCTACATAAAAATAGTATTAAACACGTCCTTCTCTTCGTCATAAACTTCTTCTAGTGGCAACGGAATATATAGTGTAGAGACGGGATCGGGATGAATCAGGTTCCGACTTACTAGCACAGGACCTCCATCATATCTTATCTTTACCCAGTCTCCTCCTTCTTCAGTTACCCTATAAGAAGTGTTATTCCTCAGTGGAGCATAGTCACAAACCATTAAGGCATATGTCATTGTTTTGTCTCCTTAGTAATTATATGTGCAAAGTGGCGAGAGTGCCGAAAAAAATGGAAATTATATAAAAAAAGGTCACCCAAAAGGCGACCAGAGATTTATTCGGACATTAAGAGTTCCCTATTTTAAGTCTTTTAGCTGTAAGTCTTGATCTAATAAGTCTTTTATCAAATCAACAATGTCTTCATATGGGACTTCATTCTCCACCAACTTTCCTATTATGGGATGTTTTTGCATTATAGAATTTACAATATCCTCTGCTAGTATTCTAGTCTCCATATTTTTTTACTATATTCCTTAATGCTATTGATGTTGCAGCAATTAGGGCAGGCCTATATTCTAGATCACACATAGATTCAATAGCTGTGTTGATATCTTCTTCTGTGAAAGGGTCCTCGAATGAGGAGGCCATCTGCTGGAACTTTTTGGGCCCTTCTATGGCAACGCCTTGCCTTATAGCTTTCTTCTTGGCATTTTTTCCGGTATAACACTTACCAGAGTCGCCCCATTTCCAACCAGAGTTTTCGTTTTCAGAACATTTTTTAAGTGGCATGACAGATCTCCAAGTGTTTTTCTACAAAAACATATACACCGACCCATGTTTTGCAATTAGTCATATTGTGAACTGTCGTTTTCTTTTTTAATTGCATTGCTCAGGTCAGTTGGTACATGTTCTACTGACAAAATCTCCACATCGCAGGATGGACATTTCCATTTAGACGATAATAAAATCATTTTTTCCGCCTCTCTGCTTGTTGAGGCATATGAGATGACTTTAGAGTATTCTTTTCCATCAACAGTATAGGATATTCTATGCTTTCTCATGATCTATTAAGTGGAGGTAGCGGGAATCGAACCCGCGTCCTGAGGTACTTTCATATCAGCGTCTACATTGTTAGTACATTGTATTCACACAATGAACAAAGTTATCCGACTTATCGGAGTCAGATGGGCGTACCATCATTTCACTTTTAGCTCAAGGAGTGAACCCTCTATCTAAGCTCGACTTAGCCCGTTACCGCTTGGGTGATAAGGCGCGGTAAGCCTCAGCAGCTAGGCTGCGATTGCGAAACTAGGTTCAGCAATTAAAATTGTAATCGGCTTTTATACTGGCCATCCGATCAACCAGTCAATGCAACCAATATTTCCATATTCAGTCGAATCCAGTATTACCCCCATATAAATATACACTATTTATTAATTATTTGAGACCCACCTTTATCAATGGCAAAGTTTATATTTTTACTTCTGTATCTTTTTTTAGCAAGATCTTTGTGTTCTTTTGTTTTAAAAATTCCAAATATAAAACCTGCGCCTCCTGCTCCAAGAAGCTTTCCTCCTTGCATGCCCATCTCTATAAGTGTTTGATATAACTCATTTATAGGTTTGGGGGAAACCATAGGTGAAAGTTTTTTCTTTTGATGCCAGCTCTTATCTAGTAGTTTGGCTACTCCATCTATGTTAGAGTCTAAAAAGGTCTCGTAAGCCCTGCGTGATAGCTCTAATATTTTTTTCTTAGCGTCAGTATTACTTGATGACCCGACCTGAGTCGCTAGCTTAAATGACTTTCTTGTCTTTCCTGTATATATTAGGGCTGATCTTTCTATAAAACCCTGAATAAATTTGTCACTTACTGGTAGAGGTTTGACCTCAAAAATACCCGCAGTGTCTATTTCGATAGAATTAATACCACCATAGGCAGCCCAGATTTGGTCTTGTATCCCTCCGGGTTCGGCAAGCAGGACTCTTTCTATTTCAATAGCTTGCTTGGCCAACTCTTGTTTTGAGATTTTTTTATTCTTTAAACAGTAGATTGCATTAAGTAGGCCGACTATAAAAGAAGAAGAAGATCCTGTTCCGGTTTGTGCTGGTAGATCTCCGGCATAATTTATCTCTACACCTTGCTTCATGTTTAAATATTCGAGAACTCCCCTTACCCCGTCGTGGCGTATGTCTTTATTGCTTGACACAAGCTCGGTCTTTGAATAAGAGATACTACTTTTAAAAGGAAAGATAGAGGGGGTTTTTCTCAATGAAACATAGCTGTATTTATCTATACAGAATCCTATCACCGACGACCCATACTTAGAGTAAAATTCTTTGTAATCAGTTCCTCCTCCGAATAGAGATACCCTTAGTGGGGTTTTCGCTATAATCATTGGTCTATATTGACCTCACCAAGCCCTGTATCTCTTGGTATTGAAAATGCAAATGCCGTTTTCTTTCCATTGGGCTTTATATCATTTATTAAAACGCGAGGGCCACTAGTAAGTCCCATCACAAGCTTGTCATAGAAAACGCCTACTTTAGCAAGCTGCCTCTCGGTAGTGTGCCTACACCCTTCTGTTCTGGCTGTTGTGAGGACAATGTGATGTCCTTCTCTTCTCCATTGTAAAAATCTTTCTATGACATGTGGCAGCACAATAGGTTCCTCTGTCATCATTTTGTAGAGGTCTCCCTTATGACACAGAATAGTTCCATCTATGTCTATTAAAATAGTCTTTGGAGGAGTGTACATCTTAGTATCCTAATAATTTATTTAACTTATTTAAAAAGAAAGGCTTTCCATTCTGTATATTGTCTTTCCAATCCCCTTTGGATTCTTTGTCTGTATAGTCAGTGATATATTTGTAGCATTTAAAGTCTACTTCATATCTCTGACAGACCGTTGCTATAGCGTATGCTTCCATGTCAACTATGTCACATCCTTCAACCTTATCAGATACAAAGTTATCTCCTGTGGATATAGTATATAGACTATGATCTAACTCTATCTCTCTTTTCTCATTAAAATCGCTTACATCATCTCTATCTTTAAAAACCCCACACTCTATTATACCTTCAATATCGCTCCTGCAAGACCCGGCAGTCCCTACATTGATAACTAAAGTTGGATTTTTTTCCTTTATCAACTCTATAGCAGCTATACAAGAGTTTACTTTACCAACCCCTGTATAGAAAATGCTTTCGGCATAAGGATTATCTTCTTTAGAAAATTCCTCTTCTAAAGCGCACAAAATTAATAGTTCTTGCATCTATCTAGATCCATCTCTGTTAATAGGTCATAGAAAGAATCCATTTCAAGTACTCCCTGCTCTAATCCGTGGGTGCATTTGAATCCCAAGTCATACAATTTTTGACTACTAACTATGTAGTCTCTCTTGTCCGGATCTGTTCTAGAGTCATCTTCTGAGTACTGAGCGTCCATTATGGAACATATATTTTTTACAAGTTCAAGCTTTGTCATATTGATAGAATCGTTACCAAGATTATATACGTTACCAAACATCTTTACTCCATTATGAATGGCAAACTCAAAAGCTCTAACTATATCTTTTACATGAATATAATTTCTTCTAAAGTGTCCATCAAATACAGTAATGTTCCTCTCTTCTTTTGCTACTTTAGTTAGGTTATTAATAAGTAGATCTGTCCTTGGCCTTGGAGACCACCCAAAAACAGTGGCAAGCCTGAACACAATACTACTAGGATGATTTTCCAATAGGTGGTCTTCTGCGTCCTGTTTTGTTTTAGCATACAAAGAGATCGGATCAGACGGAGTTTCTTCTGTACAAATCTCTTCTCCAGTGCTGCCGTATCCTGAATTAGTGTTCGGATACACCACCATCTGTTCTTTTCTTAGAAGAGGGGTTAGCTTAGTAAACCATCTATAATTTGTCTCAATAGTAATGTCTTGGTGTTTATCGCATAAGGGTGCTCCTACTAGAGCCGCGAGGGGTATGATTACATCGGCCTTATCTATAGCGTCAATTAGGTTAGTAGACCAGTCATTCACATCTTCTTTAAAAAAGCGAACATTATCTTTTACAAAAGATCCTGCAACAAGGGTTCCTTGATCGTAAAATAAATTATCAAAAGCATAGACATTGGCATTTTCCGAAAGTCTTTTAACGAGACTGCTACCAATATATCCTGCTGCGCCAGTGATTAATACATTCATTATAAATTTAAACCTTGTAATTATAGTTAATATCTTTTGTTTGGGACAATGAGATCATTTCTTTTAGTGAGTGAAGGTCTCTTTCTCTTACAGAAAGGCTTTTTTCGGCTCTGGTATCAAAGCTGTAGTCCATTGGTGTGTTTGGCATAAACACGGGGGATTCGCCATTGCTGTTAAGGTACCAAGAGAGCCAATTGTCTGCTGCTATATGTTTATATGATTCATTGAAAATTACTCCATCAAGAAGCGTGTCTACGACATTTCGCGAACCCGCAGGAAATGACAAAATAGGTATTGTTATTTTTTCATCTGTTTCTTCTAATGTTTCGTATGGCACATAACAATGATGAATGACCTGATAGCCTATCGAGCATATTTTAAACTTTCTTCCATTGAAAAAATCTGACTCGACAAACTCAGGAACTAACATGGCCCTTGGACTTATGAGAAGATCATCACATGTTACTAAAAAGTGTTCTCCTTGACTTTCTGAGAAGCATTGGTTTATAGGTTTTATACTGCCTATATTGTCAATGTCTTCTCTTACAACCTTAACTTTTGAGCTTGAAAATTTTAGTCTTTCTTTAGAGCATATAATTATCTCAAGGTCTGTATTAACTGATTCAGAAACTTGTAAGATGTGCTGCACACACCTATAGACTGTTTCTCTTGAGCTAGGTATAAGTATAGACAGCATTTATCGGCATCCCACTAAGGCTTCTTTAATGGTTAATTCAATTCTTTGTATGTCGTCTTCGGATAAGTGCTGATGACATCCAATATGGATTCCGTTGTCTCCAACCCACTCTGCTTCTGGAAAATCTCCTAGACAATATCCCATATCTGCAAAAGCCCTGTGCTGTGTGGGGATGCATCCAAAGTTTCTCTTGTGGTGAATATTATATTTATCAAATGTCTCCTCAATAATTTTGATTTTTCCATCTTCTTTACATGTAATACTGAAGCCATGAGGACAGTTAGTGTTTCCTTCATCTTCTTCTGAGAAAAAGGCTAAGTCCTCAAACCCTTCTGCTGCTGCACGCATACGTTTCATTGTTGCATATCTAGTATTAAAGGTATCCCAAAAAACCCCAACGGCTTCTAGTCCTATGCTGGCTTCTAGGTCATTCATCTTTGAATTATACCCTACTCTCTGATGGTCAAAGTATATTGAATTAAAGGGTCTTCCGTGAGAACGACACGACGCGAGGATGTCGGCTATATGTTCGTCGTTTACAGACACCATACCTCCTTCTCCGCAGCAGACTAGGTGTGCAATATAATAACTATAGACAGACATATCTCCCCAATGTCCAATGAACTTTTCTTTGTATTTGGCCCCATGAGCTTCGCACGCGTCTTCTATCACAAACAGATGTTTTCTTTTTGCTATCTCGCAGATGAAGTCCATCTCTGCTGGTCTGCCCATTGTGTGAACGGGCATAATTGCTACGGTTCTGTCTGTTATTGCGTCTTCTATCTTTGTTTCATCTATGTTTAAAGTTTCTTTCTTAACATCAACAAAGACTGGTGTGAACCCGGCCGCTCTCACCGCATTTGAGGTGGCTATAAATGAAAGGGCTGGAACTATTATCTCATCTCCTCTTTGGGCAGCGGCTATGTCATATAGAGACAAGCATGCATTGATAACAGCATCTGTCCCTGAGCTCATTGCTACACTTCTTTTGTAGTCAAATATGCCAGACCATTCTTTTTCCAACTGCTTAACCTTTGGGCCTCCTGAAGCCCAGTTTGTATCGCATACGTGCATTAGATTTTTTCTAGCAACGTCTCCAATAACAAGCTCTCCAAATTCTATTCTCTTCATCTCTAGTCTTCCTTGTTATTTATGGATTTTATAATTTCTTTGTGAATCTGTAGATAATTTTCGCAATACTTATTAAACTTTATTAAATCTCTATCGTCGCAGGTCATCCCATCATCATCTCTCAGATAGCTTTTTTCAAAATAAACTTCATCCTCTGGCAACTTGTCTCTAAGGTGT
>Ga0209709_10002859_pt1 | contig 14684 bp, 9 predicted proteins | sample ArcticOcean_MG_C_2_FD_187435 | JGI IMG/M metagenome (GOLD analysis project Ga0209709, IMG submission 187435) | Marine microbial communities from western Arctic Ocean - ArcticOcean_MG_CB4_136 (SPAdes) (version 2) | ecosystem: Environmental > Aquatic > Marine > Oceanic | place: Arctic Ocean... | reverse complement strand
GACTGCCCCAGCGAGCATTGACAGCGTTCAAGGCAAATCGGGCATTCATAATCGGCACGACAAGCTGCGGCCCAGCCTGACGGCAGATCTCCACATCAACATTGTCTGGGCTGATGGTAAAATTAGGGCCTTCAGGGACCAGATAACCGATGGATTGCAGAAATTTTTTATAGGTTGAAAAATCAAAGTTGCCAAGATGCTCAACGTGCCAAGCATCAATCTGCGACTGTAATTTTTCACGCTTTTTCAGAAGATCGCGATTAATAGGCGCATATTTGTGGATTATATGGGCAAACTTCGACCAGAACATATCGGGATCAATTGCGATGCCAGGGCAGATCTTAGCGGTGATCAGGTCGTAGATTGGTGTGGCTATTTGCAGTCCTGACCGCTCAATGCGTTTGTTCATGGTTCGCTCTCCACTGTTAAGGTCTCTTAAAAATAAAGTCTATTAGCTGCACCCTAATCTGCCAACGCTATCGCTATTATTTTGGCTATTCAGCAGGACTATTTGGCGTCGTTACCTAGCCGACGCAGCATTAGATGGTTTGAGTAGCTGGATCAGGGCACCCAACTTCAGCCTAGCGTAGCATCTCTTCGGAAACCGACTTGATGATCTGCCGCAGCCACTTGTGCCCTGGATCATGCTGTAGTAGTGGACTCCACACCATTTTCAAACGCATGCGAGGAATTTCAAAGGGCGGATCCAAAATCACAACATTGGGATTCTTGGCCATACCCATCGCCGTCATGGTCGGAATAGTCACGATGAGGTCGTCCTGCTCGCCTAGCAACAACGCCGCTTGGTAATGGCGTGTAAACAGCGTGATATCGCGTTTGGCATCGAGTTTGGCCAGCGCCTCATCAACCCAGCCGAGACGCTGAACATCATTCGGTGTCATACCCACACCCACACCCATGCCGGTTTTGCTTACCCAAACATGTTTGCTTGATAAGTAGCTGTCGAGATTCCAATGGCTGATAATCGGATTCGCAGCACTCAAAACACAAGAAAAACTGTCGTCCCACAGATGCACCTGGTGAAATGACTGAGGTAAGCTGTCGAATCGATTGATCACCAGATCCACCTTGCCCCGCTCCACATCATAAAAGCTCACATCACTGGGAGTCATGATGTCTAAGCGAATTCCCGGCGCTTCTTTGCGCAACTGTCGAAGCAGCACTGGCAGTAGCGTCGACTCGGTATAGTCGCTGGCCATGATACGAAAGATGCGGCTTGACCCAGCGGGGTCGAACTCAGTCTTCGGCAAAATCACCTGTTCCGCCGCCGACAGCACATTACGCACCAGAGGCTGTAATTCGAGGGCGCGGCCGGTCGGTGTCATACCATCACTGGTGCGCACTAAAATCGGATCACCGAACAGGTCTCGCAGGCGTCTTAGGCTATTAGACATAGCTGGCTGGCTGATGCCGAGCTCTTCGGCAGCCCGTGTAACATTGCATTCTCGCAACAGCACATCGAGATAGACGAGAAGGTTTAAATCCACTCTTGATATATTCATTTAAAAAATGCCCGAAATACAAAGTATCAATTAGATTAATGGCGGCATCATACCTAAACTACAGATTCTGTCAAATTAGTTAGTCAAGAAATCACTAAAAAGGGGTTATAGAAAAAAATGTCCACATATTCAAAAAACATTGCCGATGTTGCAACCATCTTAGCAGGCCAGTCGGGTGCTTGGGATGCGATTAATCCTGAGTCTGCAGCACGTATGCGCGCTCAAAACCGATTCAAGACGGGTTTGGACGTTGCCAAGTACACCGCCGCTATTATGCGCTCAGATATGGCTGAGTACGATGCCGACACCTCTGCCTACACACAGTCTCTAGGTTGCTGGCATGGGTTTATTGGCCAGCAGAAGTTAATTGCGATCAAGAAGCACTTCGGTACCACCGACAAGAAATACCTCTATCTGTCAGGCTGGATGATTGCTGCACTGCGCTCCGAATTTGGTCCACTGCCCGACCAGTCTATGCATGAAAAGACCTCTGTGGCTTCATTGATTGCTGAACTGTACACATTTGCACGCCAAGCCGATGCTCGCGAATTAGGTGGCCTTTTCCGCGAACTGGATGCGGCGCAGGGCGATGCCAAAGCTACTGTACAGGCGCAGATTGACAATTTTCAAACTCATGTCGTACCGATTATTGCTGATATCGACGCGGGTTTCGGTAATGCCGAAGCGACCTACCTGATGGCCAAGCAAATGATTGAAGCTGGCGCCTGCTGTATTCAAATAGAAAACCAAGTGTCTGACGAGAAGCAATGCGGACATCAGGACGGCAAGGTCACGGTTCCCCATGAAGACTTTCTAGCTAAGATCAATGCGGTGCGTTACGCATTTTTAGAGCTAGGGATCGAAGACGGCGTTATTGTTGCCCGCACTGACTCACTAGGCGCCGGCTTAACCAAGCAGATTGCTGTCACGCGCGAGCCAGGCGATTTGGGTGATCAATACAACTCGTTCCTAGACGTTGAAGATGTGACGCCTGAAAACATGCAAAATGGCGATGTCATAATCAACCGCAACGGCAAGCTCGTTCGACCCAAGCGCCTGCTAAGCAACCTATACCAGTTTAAGTCAGGTACGGGTGAAGCACGATGTATTCTCGACAGCATAACAAGCCTACAAAACGGTGCTGACATGATCTGGATTGAAACCGAAAAACCGCATGTCGGCCAAATTGGTGCCATGATGGATGAGATTCGTAAAGTGGTACCGAACGCGAAACTGGTCTACAACAACTCTCCATCGTTTAACTGGACACTGAACTTCCGTCAGCAAGTTTTTGACGCGATGGCAGAGACTGGCGCGGACCTTTCAGCCTATGACCGCACCGACCTCATGAATGTCAGCTATGACGAGACGGCCTTAGCCATAGAAGCCGACGAGAAGATTCGTACCTTCCAAGCAGACGCGGCCAAGCATGCAGGTATCTTCCATCACCTGATTACATTGCCAACTTACCATACCGCTGCTCTGTCTACGGACAATCTCGCCAAGGATTACTTTGGAGAGCAAGGCATGTTGGGTTATGTTGCTGGCGTACAGCGCAAGGAAATCCGTCAGGGTATCGCGTGCGTTAAGCACCAGAACATGTCTGGATCAGATATGGGTGACGATCACAAAGAATACTTTGCCGGTGATGCCGCGCTCAAAGCGTCGGGTAAAGACAACACCATGAACCAGTTCTAATACCCATTAGGCGGTGCAGCCGCGCCGGCGCTAACAGCCGTACGCGGCAACCAAAAGGCCACTTTAGCGAGTGGCCTTTTTTTAGGTCTATTCAGGCCACGCGATGGGCCGCACAGATAGTATTGATAAATCCTTGATCATTGCCCCGCAGCGCCTTGCCATTACACTGACACTAAAGAATTGTCGGCCTAAGGGGCTCTTATGTGCGCTCTACTATTTGCCTGCCAACCTCGACAATAGGGCAACGGTGCCTGCGACATAGGGATTTATGATTGTAAAATCGACGCAATCCTCCGTAGAATAAGACTTTCGATAGGTGCACAAGCGATATGAAAACAACTCAAAAAATGGTTCTGGCCTGCGGCGTAATTGTCATCGCGGCAGCCCTTTGGTTCAGGCCTACACTGACGTCGCTATACACCACTATTTACCTATTTGACGCCGATAAAATTGTTAATAATTTCCGCTCCTTCGAGCATATTTGGCCCACAAGGGTTTTGCATCGGCCGGGTCAAGCTATGCCCAAACCTGTCGGTCAAGCAGTTCCATTGCCCGAGAGTTTCGACTTCGGCGAGGGAACTCTTAATACCGAGAAGTTCCTGTCTGATGCCTGGACCACAGGCCTGCTAGTGATTCAGGATGATCAAAACGTTTATGAGCAGTATTTTTTGGGCAATGATAGAGCCACCCGCAACATATCATGGTCTATGGCTAAGTCATTTATATCAGCCTTAATAGGGATAGCCGTTGATGAGGGCCTGATCAGCAGTATTGAGCAACCTGTCGATGCCTACGCACCGCAATTAAAGGGTTCCGGCTACGAGGGCGTTCGCATCAAAGATGTGCTACAAATGTCCTCTGGCGTAGGCTTTGATGAAGACTATGGCGCCTTTAATAGCGACATTAACCGCTGGGGACGCGGTTTCGCCATGGGCCACTCCCAGGATGCCTTTGCCGCGAGCCTTACTAATGAGCGAATGCCAGGCACAAGGCGTCAATATGTCAGCATAGACACCCATGTCTTGGCCATGGTATTAGTCCGCGCCACGGGTCAGTCAGTGAGCCAATACATGGGAGAAAAACTCTACCAGCCGCTCGGTATGGAATACGATGGCTACTGGATTATTGATGGCCATGGTATGGAAATGGCGCTCGGCGGACTGAATCTCACCATGCGCGATTATGCTAAGTTAGGCTCTCTATATCTACACGAAGGTCGGCTGGGTGACGAGCAGATCGTACCTAAGAAATGGGTAGCGGCATCAATTCAGCCAGATGCGCCTCACTTGCAACCGGGTGCGCGCCTCGGCTACGGATACCAGTGGTGGATTCCCGACGCTACCAGCGGAGAATATATGGCTAAGGGCGTCTATGGCCAATTTATCTATGTCAATCCTAAGACTCGCACGGTGATCGTTAAACTCGCCGCCAACCCCTATTACAATGACCCAGAGTATATTCCCAGCAACGATTATTCTAACTTAGCTTTATTTCGTGCCATCGCCAACACGGGGGCTGATTAATTGTTTAAAACCAGTATACTTGGTCACGCCGTACACCCATCACATTAGCCAGTTTTGAGCGAGCCATCTTGAACACAGAATTTCTCGGTAAGACCCTCTCAGGCCCGTTTACAGTTCCCTCGGGAGTTGTCACCACCGCCACCTCAATCATTCAGTATGTTTTCGATAATATGCCTCAGGTCGGGGTGCTTACAACCAAAAGTGTCGGTCCTGATATCCGCGCGGGCAATCGCGAGCCGGTCTACAGCCAATATGCACCCGGCTGCTTTGTCAACGCGGTGGGGCTTACCAATCCCGGCGCACAGGCAGCGGCTCAGGCGATGGCCAAGTTGCGCATTCCAGAAGATCGTTTTTTACTGGTTTCCATCTTTGGTGGTAGCGTCGAAGAGTTTGTCGAAGTCGCCAAAATAATGGCCCCTGTGGCTAATGGGCTAGAGCTTAATCTCTCCTGCCCTCACGCCAAGGGCTATGGCATGGCTATGGGTCAGGACCCGGCGTTGGTTCGCGAAGTGACCGCAGCGGTAAAAGCCGTGGTGGATATACCGGTGATTCCAAAACTGACACCGAACACGTCGAATATTGCCGAAATTGCACTGGCAGCATTAGCAGGTGGGGCCGACGGCATCAGCGCAATCAATACCGTAGGGCCCGGATATACGTCATCACATGGGCACCCGGTGTTAAGCAATGGTGCCGGCGGCATGTCAGGTAAAGGCGTGCTGCCCATCGCCCTCAAGTGTCTGCGTGAAATATCCGCTGTTACTGAGGTGCCTATTATCGGCTGTGGTGGCGTAAGCAGTGCGGCCGATGTGCGCGAATTTTTCAATGCTGGCGCAACTATTGTCGGTGTTGGCTCTGCCTTGACCGGCATGACCACCGACGACATGGAAAGCTATTTCAGCCAGCTTGAATCCGACATATCATTTGATTCTAACAAAGCCGAAGCGCACATTCGCTACGACATTGATATGGACTTCGAGCCGGTGATCTTGGTTGAGAATAAGCGTGTTTGCAACGACATCTGTGTTCTGACGTTTGACCGTAAAATTAATATTCAGGCCGGAGAATTCGTCTTTCTTTGGATCCCAGGTCTGGGTGAGAAGCCCTTCTCTGCCCTGGCCGATGCACCCTTTCAGCTAGCCGTCATTGACGTGGGTGTCTTTACCCATGAGTTGATGGATTTGGCGGTTGGCACTGAGGTCTATGTCCGCGGTCCTCATGGTATTGCTGCAGCGCCACCAGAGGGGTCCAAAATTATGGCCGTAGCCGGAGGCACAGGATTGGCCGCAGTTTATCAACTAGCTAGAGATTTCGGTAACGCAGAAATATTTACAGGCGCGCGCACTGCAGAGCGCCTTTATTATCTTAATGAGTGCAAAGAAATAGCCGAGGTGCATGTTGCCACGGATGACGGTAGCGAAGGCTATAAAGGGGTTGTTACTGAGTTGCTGCGAAGCCGGCTACAAGAAATTTCGCCGACGGAACTAGATAATCTTGTTTTCTACAACTGTGGCCCAGCACCCATGGTACATGCCGCTGCAGCAGTCCAACGAGACTTCTGCCGCGATGATCAGATTCACAGCGCTATTGATTATTTGACTAAATGCGGCGTGGGTATCTGTGGTGCCTGCGCCTCACCAGACGGCAAGCGCATCTGTGTCGATGGCCCGTTTATGCAAGGGACGCCGCAACGTCCCCAAACACCAAACCCCTAAATACCGATTGCGAACCCCTATGAATATAGGGTTTCGCCATTAGCAGCCATCGCGCGAAGCTTATCTGTCGGTCTATACAGCTCGCTGATAGATAGATATCTGTCGCCACGATCACAAATTTCCTGCAGACCAATCTCGTCCATCCATCGGCAGATACCTCCATGAAATGGCGGGAAGCCAACACCGTAAATTAAGGCCATATCTGCTTCCGCTGGAGAGGACACAACGCCCTCTTCCAAGCAATGTATCATCTCCATGGCCATGGCAACCATCAGTCGGTCGATAATCTCGTCAGCCTCTAACTGCTTGGCTGCACCATAGAGGTTTTCCAGCATTGCTACCACCTCTGGATCGACCTCTTTAGCAGGCTTACCCTTCTCATTGAGTTCATAGCGGTAATAACCCAGACCGTTTTTCTGACCGAGTCGTTTAGCGTTACAAACGGCCTCTGTAGGCCAAACATCGGCGGTTTTCTTGAAACGTTGTGGCAGCCCATCCATCATCACTGGGTAGCAGTGGTTGATCGTATCTATACCGATAACATCCATTAAATAAGCCGGCCCCATAGGTAGCCCCCAGCCTTCCATAACCTTATCGATCTGCTGAAAATCAGCACCTTCAGAAATCATTATCTCCAAGCCAAAGAGCATGGCAAACAGTACACGATTGACCAAAAACCCTGGGCAGTCATTGACTACGATGGGTTTCTTACCCAGACCCAGCGCATAGGTGCAGACAGCGGCAACCGTCGCATCTGATGTGTGCTCCCCGCGAATAATTTCCACTAGCGGCATGGCATGTACAGGATTAAAGAAATGCATACCGCAGAAGTTTTCTGGGCGCTGCAATGGCTCCGCCAATCGATTAATGGAAATGGTCGAAGTGTTTGAGGTCATAATGGAAGTCGTCGACAGCAGCGCTTCGGCAGCGGCTAGCACCTGCATTTTAACCACCTCTAATTCAACCACGGCTTCAACCAGTATCTCGCAACCAGTGATGTCACTGTCGACAAGTGTGGGGCTAATACTAGATAGCAGTTGCTGGGCCTTGTCTTCGGTTAACTTACCCCGAGACACCGACTTGCTGAGTAATTTAGTCGCCTCGTCAATACCGAGGTCCAGTGCCGGCTGGGCAATGTCCTTCATTACCACCGAATAGCCCCGAATGGCATTCTGGTAGGCAATACCGCCACCCATAATACCGGCACCGATAACTCCTGCTGTCTTAATCGGCTTTGGTTTGTGGGCGACGGCGCGATTTTTGGCCAGCTTGACCACATATTGCTCATTAAGGAATAAACCCACCAGCGCTCGAGCCTGAGGGGTCTGCGAAATTTCATAGAATGCAACATTCTCGCGCCGGACCGCTTCATCACGGCCTAAACTTGCAGCACCAGCTACTAGATCAATCGCCTTTAACTGGGCCGGATAATGACTACCCAATTTACCGACCACAGCCGCACGATAATTAGATGCGGCCGCTTCGAGTTCGGCATCCGATAACGTTAAGGGCGACGTTTTTTGTAACCGACGAGCCTCATAGTCTCTCGTGCCATCGACCATTTCCTGTAATACTTTTAGCGACTCTGTACGCAAATCTTCCGGCTCTGCAATCACATCTACAGAACCTGCCTGTTGTGCTGCTGCGGGCTTTTGCTGCTGACCCGAGACAATCCACTGAACCGCATCTGTATAGCCAATCAGTCTAGGCAAACGCACAGTGCCGCCCCAGCCTGGAATAATTCCCAGGCCCGTTTCGGGTAAGCCAACGGCGGCTTTAGAGGAGATAACACGGCAGTCACAGGCTAAGCAAACTTCAAAGCCACCGCCCAGTGCAAAGCCATTAATAGCAGCTACTGAGGGATAGGGTAAATCTTCAATCTCAGAAAACAGTCCATTAACCAGATATGCGGCCTCAACAAACTGCTCTTTACTTGCGGAGAACATACTTTTAAATTCAGTAATATCTGCCCCCACGACAAACACTGACTTACCACTGGAGAGTAGGAGCCCTTTGATACCCTGCTGTTGCTTGAGTATGTCTATCGCCTGGCGAAGCTCAGCCAATGTCTCGGCATTAAATTTGTTAACTGATCCGCTCTGGCTATCAAATTTAATTTCGGCGTAATCATTGTCGAGTGTTGTGAGGCTCAGCGTCTTCCCTTCAAACATAGCGTACTATCCCATGGTAAGTAATAAAGTATTTAGGCGTAAATTGGCAGTTCTACCAAATGTATCCGCCATTTTAACTTTGTTAGCCGGCCAGTCTATGATTTACTGCGACCGAGTGTATCCATAACCATTATCTGGAAGTAAAACTATGACACTGCGTGAGCAAATGCAGCGTGAACAGCAACTCAAAATATTATTTGAGCAGGCTCAAAATTATGCCTTTGACTATGCCGATCATGTCTTAACACGTAACGTATTTCCCACCGAACAGGCGCTCGCTGACCTAGCGCATTTTGACGAGGAACTACCTAAAACCTCCGGGGATGGCTCAGCCATTCTTGAAAAGCTGCATCGCTTCGGCTCCCCAGCATCGGTAGCACAAACGGGTGGTCGCTATTTTGGCTTTGTTAATGGTGGCATTATCCCCGTGACACTGGCGACTAAATGGCTAACCGATTTTTGGGATCAAAACGCCGCGCTCAATGCCATGTCACCCATAACATCTAAGCTGGAAGACGTCTGCGAGCAATGGTTGAGGCGGCTTTTTAACTTACCCCCATCGACCGCTGCTGGTTTTGTCAGTGGCACCTCTTCAGCAATATTTTGTGGTCTAGCCGCAGCGCGCTATCGGATCACTCAGCGCCAGCAGTGGGACATCAATAAGCAGGGTCACAATGGCGCACCACCGATTCGCGTTATCGCCGGCCGCCAAACTCATGGTGCAGTGGTTAAAGCTATCGCATTGCTAGGCTTTGGTACGGACAATGTCGAGTGGGTAAGCTGCGATGATCAGGGACGTATTATCCCCAGCGCAATGCCGACGCTGGATGACAGATGCATTGTTATCTTGCAGGCGGGCAACGTAAATTCAGGGGCGTTTGACCCGATGGAAGAAATCTGTGACAACGCTAATGTCGCCAATGCCTGGGTCCATATAGACGGTGCCTTTGGTCTTTGGGCCGGTGGTACCGAGCGCCTGAAACATCTGACTAGGGGCATGGAAAAGGCCCACTCATGGTCAGTTGATGGCCACAAGACACTCAATACGCCCTACGACAACGGCATATTGTTGTGTCGCGATAAGGATGCGCTGATCATGGCGCTGCAGGCCTCTGGGGCCTATTTGAACTTTAGTGAACAACGTGACGGCATGCTCTACACCCCAGACATGTCGCGCCGTGCCAGAGCGGTTGAGCTTTGGGCCGCACTTAAATATCTAGGTGTCGCTGGTGTTGATGAACTAATTTATGGGCTCCACGAACGTACCGTACAATTCGCTGATGAGCTGCGCGCCAAGCACTTCAAAATCCTCAACGACGTTGTCTTCAATCAGGTCATAGTGTCACCCAGCGAAGACGACCAAATAACCGAGTCCATTTTGGCGGCCATTCAACAGTCCGGTGAATGCTGGGTAGGCGGGTCGATGTGGCAGGGTAAAAAAGTCATTCGTGTGAGCGTCTGTTCCTGGTCCACTACGGCGAACGATGTCAGCCGCTCGGTCGACGCATTTATTCAAGCCCGGCATTCGGTCGTCGGAATATAATCACGTCAGCACCAATAAAAAGAGGCTCAACGCCCCAGCTTGCACCTAGGTAGTCGAAAGCCTGCCGAGAGAAAAAACTGATATGTGTCAGATCATTTTTGTAGTGCCAGCGAGTAAAGGATGCCTGATCGGTCACCTGCTTGGTCATCAGCGCCAAATAGCCGCCAGGTTCTAATAGCGCCCACAATTTGTTCAATACTAAGCGCGGCTGCGCAATGTGCTCAGCCACCTCGGTACAGGTAATAAAGTCATATTGACTTTTGAGTACCCCTGGATCGTCAGCATAGTACAGATCATATAGAGCTACACTGTGGCCGGCCTCTTCCAACATGACCGACAGAGTCGGTCCCGGCCCAGAGCCGAAATCTAGGCCCTTGCTCTGTGGCGTCAACCGCTCCAGCAATGGCACCGACAACCGAGTCAAGAATCGTCGGTAGCCAGGGTCTAGAGGCGAATTTTGGTGGCTATCATAGATCGCCTTTTCCGCATCGGCACTAAGATGGTACCGCTGGGGAACAAACACAAGCCCACAGGCAACGCAACGCAGATAATGACGCTTATGATCTCGATGATAGTCATCAATGTTATCGCTGTAGCACAGTGAACAATGCAGTTTATTTGTCTTCTTTTGTAGCATATACAGCCCGACATAATTTCACTGTAATTACAAGTCTACCCAGCGCCGATTAGCCAGGCCATAATTCGCAACCAAGTTAAAATCAATCACTCCACAGAGTCTCCATGCAATCCATTGCCATCCGCATCGCCAACGAACTCAACGTCAACGAAACACAGGTTGCGGAAGCAGTCGCTCTGCTAGATGAAGGGGCGACCGTACCCTTTATCTCTCGCTATCGCAAGGAGGCCACAGGTGGTCTGGATGATACCCAGATGCGCAATCTTCAGGAACGTCTTGGTTATCTGCGTGAACTTGAAGACCGGCGCAAAAGCATACTGAGCAGCATTGAAGAACAGGGTAAACTGACCTCTCAATTAACGCTAGCTATTAGCCAGGCTGAGACGAAAACGCGCCTTGAGGATCTCTATCTACCCTACAAGCTGAAGCGCCGTACAAAGGGTCAGATAGCCATTGAAGCGGGCCTACAGCCACTGGCAGATCTGCTTTATAGCGACCCTAGCAAAGACCCAGAACAAGCCGCTGGACAATATATTGATATCGACAGAGGCATCGCCGATGCCAAATCTGCGCTCGACGGCGCTAAATATATTCTAATGGAGCGCTTCAGCGAAGATGCCGAATTGATCGGTAATCTGCGGCACTTTATGGTGACCGAAGCACAGATCAGTAGCAGCCTGATCACAGGCAAAGATACCGAAGCTGGCAAGGCGCAGCAAGCAGCTAAGTTCAAAGACTACTTCGAACACAGTGAACCACTCAAAACCACACCATCGCATCGCGCTCTTGCCATGTTCCGCGCTCGCCGCGAAGGCTTTGTCAGCATTAACGTTGATATAACCACAGAGGCCGTCGAGGGGCATCCTTGCGAGGCGATGATCGCGCGCCATGTTGCCATAGAGCAAATGGGCCGTCTCGCTGACAACTGGCTCACTGAAGTGGTGCGCTGGACTTGGCGTATCAAGTTGCACACCCATTTAGAGAACGACCTGCTGGCAGATCTTCGCCAGCAGGCCGATCTGGAAGCGATTACGGTGTTCTCTATTAACCTCAAAGATCTAATGCTGGCGGCGCCAGCCGGACAAAAAGCCACCCTCGCCCTAGACCCTGGTTTACGCACTGGCTGTAAAGTGGCCGTTGTCGATAGCACCGGCAAAGTGCGATCATACGGCTGTATTCCCCACCATGCCTTACAAGCGCATAGCCGAGTCCGAAGCCATACTTATAAAACTCTGCGAAAAACATAGCGTAGAGTTAATCGCCATAGGCAATGGCACCGCCAGCCGCGAGACTGAAGCTTTCGTACAGGCCATGTTGAAAAGGAACACACAGCTGAATATTCAGGCCGTAATGGTCAATGAAGCCGGCGCCTCAATTTACTCCGCCTCAGAATTTGCTGCAAAGGAATTTCCCGACCTTGACGTTACTATCAGAGGCGCAGTGTCTATCGCTCGACGCCTGCAAGACCCACTCGCGGAGCTGGTCAAAATAGATCCTAAGTCCATCGGCGTGGGGCAATACCAGCATGATGTCAGTCAGGTGCAGCTGGCAAAAAGCCTCGACTCGGTGATTGAAGACTGCGTGAACGCCGTGGGCGTTGAGGTCAACACTGCCTCTTCAGCTCTGCTGCGTCGCGTCTCCGGACTCAATCAGACGATTGCCGATAATATTGTTGAGCACCGCGATCAAAAAGGCCCCTTTAAAAATCGTGAAGAACTCAAATTAGTGCCCCGCTTCGGCCAGCGCACCTTTGAACAGGCTGCGGGTTTTTTGCGTATAGCCAATGGCGATAATCCATTGGATAGCTCAGCCGTGCATCCAGAAACCTACGCTCTGGTGGAGCGCATAGCACGTGATAACAATACCGCCCAGCAATCACTCATTGGCGATAGCAAGCTATTGCGTCAGCTTGATGCAGCCAGCTATGTGGATGATCGCTTCGGCCTCCCTACTATTCGTGACATTGTGGCGGAACTGGACAAGCCCGGCCGCGATCCACGCCCAGAATTCAAAACGGCAACATTTAAAGAAGGTGTGGAGACCATAAAGGATTTGCAGCCTGGCATGCTACTCGAGGGAGCAGTCACTAACGTGACCAACTTTGGCGCGTTCGTGGACATTGGAGTCCACCAAGATGGCTTGGTGCATATCTCCGCGCTGGCCAGAAAATTTGTTAAAGACCCCCATGAAGTGGTGAAAACCGGCGATATAGTCACCGCTAAAGTGATCGAAGTAGACAGTGATCGCGAGCGTATTGCACTCAGCATGCGCACTGACGACGAGGTAGCATTAACGCCGCAGGACGGCGCAAACAGGCCGGCCGACGCGGGCAAAAAACGCCCAACCAAAACTAAGCAGGTAGCTGCCAAGGTCAAAAGAGGGCCCGTAAAAGGAAGCATGGCGGTATTATTTGAACAGGCGCTTAACAAAAAAACCTAAGACGCGATGCGCCTCAAGACGACAACCATGTAGCGCAAAAAGCCCCCCGGAGGCTGTTCTGAGACTTCAGGCACCAAGGATAGTCACACTGAGACGGCTAATTTACCCGATGGTATGATTTCGCATTGACGAAAACCGGCATCGTCAGTATTATGCGCGCTCTCGAAAGAGACCGCATGGTAAGACATTCGGGGATTAGCGCAGTCTGGTAGCGCGCCTGCTTTGGGAGCAGGATGTCGGGGGTTCGAATCCCTCATCCCCGACCACTTTGTGGTTGCAAAGCTGTGCCGCCCATAGCTCAACTGGATAGAGCATCCGCCTTCTAAGCGGAAGGTTCCAGGTTCAAGTCCTGGTGGGCGGACCAAGGTTTCCTGCCTGTAGTGCTTTAGGAGTGTCAATAGTTAGTGATTTAATGGTGGGCGTAGCTCAGTTGGTAGAGCCCCGGATTGTGATTCCGGTGGTCGCGGGTTCAATCCCCGTCGTCCACCCCATTATTTCCTGTTAAAATCAGCAAGTTAGGTGGAGATAGAGCCAAAATAAGGCAAATTTGACGGTTTGTTGACGGTTTGCTTTTTAAAAGAGCCTTTAATAACACCATAAAACGGATGTCGTTTGTCGGGTGTCTACACGCACAAATGTCTTCGCAACACCTACTGACATACCCATAGATAGAGCTTGCTTAACGATCAGTCTCCGTTGGGCGCCGCCCTGTACTTTGACACTTATTTCTAAACCTTGATGCGGTGTCACATCACCCAAGGTAAAACCCCGCCCCAAACAAGTGCAGCAGCGCCGGCATTTCTTAAGGTGATTAAAACCCCTTTGATTATTTAGAGGGCTAAAAAAGGTTGCGTTACCTTTCGCCCTTGCCTATCTTAGCGGCATTAACTCACGACTAAATTTTGACAGGTATTCACATGACCGCATTGGTTCTCGATGGCAAGTCTCTTTCCGCAACAACCGAAGCAAAACTGCGTGATCGTGTTGCTGTATTAATCGCTAAAAACGGTGGTCAGGCGCCTATTTTGGCGACTATTCTCGTCGGCGACGACCCAGCCTCAGCCACCTACGTAAAAATGAAGCAAAATGCCTGCAAGCGCATCGGCATGGAGAGTACCAAGATACAAATGGGTGAAGACACCAGTACTGAAGAGCTGCTGCAAAAAATTCACGAGCTCAATGCCAACCCAAACTGCCATGGCATTCTATTGCAGCACCCTGTCCCCTCTCAGATCGACGAACGCGCCTGTTTTGATGCCATTGCACTAGCCAAAGATGTCGATGGTGTAACCTGCCTTGGCTTTGGCCGTATGGCGATGGGTGAAGAGGCATTTGGCTCAGCAACGCCTCAGGGCATTATGCGAATCCTTGAATCCTACAATATAGAGACCTCAGGCAAGCATGCGGTTGTTGTCGGCCGCAGCCCGATTCTGGG
>Ga0209709_10002858_pt1 | contig 14685 bp, 12 predicted proteins | sample ArcticOcean_MG_C_2_FD_187435 | JGI IMG/M metagenome (GOLD analysis project Ga0209709, IMG submission 187435) | Marine microbial communities from western Arctic Ocean - ArcticOcean_MG_CB4_136 (SPAdes) (version 2) | ecosystem: Environmental > Aquatic > Marine > Oceanic | place: Arctic Ocean... | reverse complement strand
AACTTGATAACTTGTTTAACCATTCTGTTTTAGAAATGATTACTTGTCTTCTGATAAGTGGAGGATAATTTTCTTTATGTTGAATTGCATGACCTATTTCATGACACATAACTGTAATACTTGTGATGCTTTTTTTATCTAATCTATCAGGTTTAACTTTTACAGTTTTTGAATTGGTATCATAGTGATCACCAATTTTTGTGTCTTCAATTTTAACTTCATCTAAATTTTTCTCTTTGAGTAAATTAAAACCAAATTCCTTTGCTGTAAAAGGCATATTTGGTAAAACATTATCATGTTTGTTTAAGGTGTAATTTACCCAAGCACCTGGCACCACATAAAATAGAATTCCTAATAGATATAAAATCATTAAATCATCTTAACAAAAGGCATGAAGTTTAACCATTATTCTTTAACAGCAGAAAATATGGGATCTTTTGCAATGTAGTTTGCTTCTGGTTTGAAGACGATTAGATGCTCTCTAGCAATGTAGTTGCAATGTAGTCTTATAAAAAGTGATGTGCTTATTGATTAATAAGTCTATGAAATGTGAATGTAATCCCCTTCCAAACAGTCAATTTACCTAGAAAAATTTAAACCCTCGAAATGAAAGTTTCGGGGGTTTTTTTATTTTTCATCTAATAATTTTTTTACTTTCGACATAAATTTTTTATTTTTTTTAATTTCTTACTAATATCTGCAATAGAATTTATATCTAATTTTCTTTTTTCAATTTCAAATATTTCTCAATTTTAATTAATTTATCTTTATTTCCAGATTTAAAAATTTTTGCTGTTTCTATTTCTTTTTCTGTAAAAGTTACATCCTGACAATCAATTTGAAATTCCCATTTTTGAGTTGAAAAACCACTCTGTAAAACTTTTGCTTCTAATCTTTCAGGATAGTTATCTTGGAATAACTTAATCTTAACTCTATATTCATACTTTGTTTTTTTATCTCCTACTTTAATTTTATTTCTATAATTTATAAAATCACCTGATTTTCTATATTTTATAGGCACATCTATTCCTGTCATAAGATACATTTCAGAATCTATAGAATTATTAAATATTTTCTTCTTATTGGTATCAATTAGTAAATTTATAATTTTTCCAGCAAATCTTTTGTAATCTTTTGGATTTATCGTAGAGGACTCTAGGTGATAATTTTTGACTAAACAAAAAACTTCAATTTCTTTTGCTTTTGAGATGCTTACAAAGTTAGAAAATATTAAAATTAGAAAAATATAAAGAGATAGTTTTTTCATATTTAATTTTAACCCAACTCTAAAACGAAGTCATCTCTCTAATAATGAGTAAATCTTGACATTGAATATCAATTATTCAATGTCGGTTGCTTCCGTGTTTGAGGTCAAAAACTTCACTAATTCAATGTCTCTTCAATGTCGGGTATTTAATAATGTTGTATTTACTTATCTTTTTACTTTTGGAATGCGAATGTAATCCTACGCTTTCTAAATAAAATTTTAAAAGGGCAGTCTTTTCTTCCCTTTTTTTATGTCTGTACTATAAATCTTCAATGAACCTTAAAATTCTGTAATGAAATTAATTTTGACTTGTTGAAGGTTAATTAATAAGGTTCGATTATGAATTTTAGTCAATCTATCTCCCAATGCTTTGCAAATTATGTAAATTTTAATGGAAGAGCAAGCAGATCTGAATGCTGGTGGTTTTTTCTATTTGGGTTTATTTTACAACTTGGTGGAACCGTCTGGGACTCATCAATGGGCGATGATAGTGGAAATGGAATGATGTATTGGATTGCTTACGCAGTTGTTTTTTTACCTTCTATATCGGTTGGCGCAAGACGTCTTCATGATGTTGGTAAATCAGGATGGTGGCAATTAATTTCAATTACAATTATTGGTATTATTCCATTAATAATTTGGATGGCATCAGAGGGAACTAAAAAAAATAATTCCCATGGAAAAGCAATTAAATTAAAAAAATAATATCTAACTTCTAACAAGGTTACCTTTGTAAGTGCTTTCTAATTAGGCGGTTTTTTCAATGAACTTCTTAAATAAGTTAAGGAAAATAATTAATAATAACTTCATATTACTTTACCGTGCCTTTCTTAAAGGGTTCAATCATAAGTTTCTTAACATTATATTTGTATTTAGCATTGTTATAATGAATTGAATTGATCACCACTATTTGTGAGTTTTCCATGTCTATTAAAATTGTATTACCACCATAACCACTGATACCAAATATCACTCTGTTTTTTAGTCCAGGATAATTCATATGAAAATAACCACCATAAGAAGTTCCAGGACTAAAACCTGGCTCTTCATAGTCAGTTCCTTTAACGTTCTTTTTGATTTTATTTTTGTAAAGTGTTTTAAGATATTCACCAACACAAGTGTCATTTTGATAATCATTCATCATTGCTTTTGCTATTCTAAGCCAATCATATCTTGACGCAAAAAACATATTAGAAGCGTCTCCTTCAGCAGTTGGATCTTTAAGTCTATTAAAGTAAACAGCATTTTCAATCCCAGCTTTCTGAAATGTTTTATTTAATACAGTTTGAAAATCATCACCTGTTTTATATAATACATAATTAAAGATAATATTTGGCAACAATTGATGATAGTTATATTTTTTACCAACTTGTTTTTCTTTACTTTCTGAACCTCTAAAAAAGAAATTCATTGTTTTTTGTATTGATTTTGTATCTGTATCATATGAGTTATTTTTAACTAATCCAAAATCATGTATGATATGTTTGTCACCAGCAGCCATATTAATGAGGTCAATTATTTTTTGATCATAGTAAAGAGTATTTTGTATTAATGGCCAATCGTTTAAGTTTGAATTAACACCATCAATATAACCTTCACAAATAGCAGTACCCAAAACATAAGAGACAATCGACTTTCCCATTGAGTTTGATCTTAATTGAGTATCATTGTCTACAAATTCACCGAATCTACTTGCAGGAGAAATCTCATCAATTTTAATTATATCTCCTTCTACGTATAGATAACTTAACAATGCTTTCTTTTGCATTTGCTTTTGAACAAATTTATTTTTCGTTATACTAAATTTAAATTCATATTTTTTAGCAGGTTCAACTTTATATGAACCAAATTGGTAAGTATTTCTATCACCATTTGTATGGCTCCATGTATTCTTGTAATGATAATAAACTAAAGTATCTCTATTTGGATTTGAATGGTATGGCTGTGACCACCTATTCTTAAATGGTTTTACATCTAGCGTGCTTACTAAATTTCCGTTTGAATCTTCTTTTAAATATTGGTTATAGTTATTTTTTTTTAACCATAGATTAAATTCGGTAAGTTCATTTGCATAACCAAAGGATAATTTTGCTTCTTTGTTAGCCGAATTAGCAATACTGCCTAGACCAAACCAAAGTAGTATGTTGATTGTCAGTATTAGTATTATATTTTTTTTCATATTAAATCCTAACCCCTCTCTAAAACGAAGTCATCTTTTGAGTTCCTTTTGAGTTTGACCTGAACATAGATGAACATAGATGAACATAGACGAACAATTTTAAGAAAAGATAAGTAAATCAATAACTATTCTACTTTAGAATGTGAATGTAATCACACTTTTTTTAAAAAAGAAATTCAAAGGCCGTCTTTTTAGGTAGTCTTTTTTTTTATTAAGCTGTTATAAGATTAAGATATGTCAAAAAGATACAGTGGAAAATCATTTAAAGATTCAAGTACTGCGAAAAAACCAAAATTAAGCTTGAAAGAAAAAAGAAAAAATAAAAAAGAGAAATCTAAAAAATCTTAAAGTTTAGCTCTTTTTTGACTGTGTTTTTTAAAGGTAAAGTTTTTAGGTCTATCACTTCTACTTTTAAACTTCTTCTTTCCATCAAAACTGGAGGTTTTTTTATCCCCACTAGTTGATGAACTTTCAGATGTTTTTTTTCCAAAATATTTAGGATTATTTGTGAAACCTGTTGGTTTCGATGTATCTTTTTTAGCAAAACTAGATTTTCCTTTATAACCAAAACTTTTTTTCTCTCCATCTCTTGATGATGAACTTGATCTTCCATAACTAGATGGTTTTGATTTATCTCCAAAACTAGATTTTCCTTTATAACCAAAACTTTTTTTCTCTCCATCTCTTGATGATGAACTTGATCTTCCATAACTAGATGGTTTTGATTTATCTCCAAAACTAGATTTTCCTTTATAACCAAAACTTTTTTTCTCTCCATCTCTTGATGATGAACTTGATCTTCCATAACTAGATTTTTTTTCATCTCTGAATTTTCTTTTTTTGTTGTATGGCGCTTTTCCTCTTTTGCTTCCTTTTGAATCTCTTCTTGCACCACGCGGTGCAGGTTTAAAGTTCGGATCAATTAATTTACTAATTTCGTTCCACATTGATCTATCGTCAGGAGTCAAAAATGTTAAAGCAGAACCTTCTGTTCCTGCTCTAGCAGTTCTTCCAATTCTATGAACATAGTCTTCTGGAACTTGTGGAAGATCATAATTTATTACATGTTGAATTAATGGTATATCCAAACCTCTTGCAGCAACATCCGTTGCAATTAATATTCTCTTAAGACCTTTTCTAAATGAAGTGATTACTCGATCCCTTTTGCTCTGACGAAGATCTCCATGAATAGCATCAGCTGAATGACCTTCTTCTTTAAGACGCTTAACCATTTTATCAGCACCTCTTTTAGTTTTAACAAAAACTAATATTGATCCTTTTCTAGATATAAATTGGTCTACCAGTTCGTCATATTTATTTTCTTTGAAAACTTGAAGAGTTTCTTGTTTAATCTTTGCAATAGGAACCGATGTTGATCCTGTTGAAATTCTTTGAGGTTTATTTAGGTATCTTTCAGAAATTCTAACAATATTCTGAGGTAATGTTGCTGAAAATAATAAAGTTTGATGATCTTTTGGAACAAATTTTAAAATCATCTCTATTTGTGGTGTAAAACCCATATCCAACATTCTATCAGTTTCATCTAATACTAAATATTTTGTGGCTGATAAATTTAAACTTTTTCTTTTTAAGTGGTCATTAATTCTTCCAGGTGTTCCAACAATTATTCTTGATCTATTACCTAGTTGTCTAAGTTGTTTTTGCATTGCCTCTCCACCAATAAGCAAAGCAGTTTTAATATTAATTTTATCACTAATAATACTCTTAATTGCAGCCATCACTTGAGTTGCAAGTTCTCTAGTTGGACACATAACTAATGCAAATGCATTCTTATCTAATATTAATTTATTAATTAGAGGAACACTAAAAGCTAATGTTTTTCCAGTTCCTGTTTGGGCTGTTCCCAAAATATCTTTTCCCTCTAAAGCAACTGGTATAGCCATAGATTGAATTGGCGTTGGTTTCGTAAACTTCATTTTTTCCAATGAATTTTTTAACGAATCTTCTATTTTTAGTAATTTAAAGTTTTCCATTTAGGTATTTAGATTTTTTAAAATTTAAGGAGATATGCTCTTAATCCTTTAATACGTCTAATTTATACAGCGATATCTATACGTTTTTTTAATAATCACAAGAAGTGAATTTTTTTATTAAAATGCCTTTAATAGGGAAATAATGGTTTTTTTTAAGTTTTCAAATGACTCAATTGATGTATAAGAGCCTCAAATTATGAAAAACAATATTCGAAACATCACAATAATTGCTCACGTTGACCACGGTAAAACTACCATGATTGATACTCTTATGAAGCAGAGTGGTTCATTTAGAGAAAATGAAGTTGTTGATGAAAGGTTGATGGATTCTGGTGAATTAGAAAAAGAAAGAGGAATTACTATTTTAGCTAAACCTGCTTCAATCAACTGGAAGGATTCAAGAATTAATATTATTGATACACCAGGCCACAGAGATTTTGCTGCAGAAGTTGAACGTGTATTAAGTATGGCAGATGGAGCATTATTGCTTATTGATTCTGCTGAAGGCGTGATGCCTCAAACTAAATTTGTTTTAGCAAAAGCTCTGAAACAAGGATTAAAGCCAATCGTTATAATTAATAAATTAGATAAAGCAGACCAAAGAGCTGACGAAGTTTTGGATGAGACATTTGATTTATTTGTAAGTTTAGATGCAAACGAAGAGCAACTGGACTTCCCAGTTTTATACGCTAGTGGAAGATCTGGATGGGCCAGCAAAGAAGTCGATGGACCAAGAGAAAATCTTCATCCATTATTAGATTTGATTTTAGAACATGTTAATCCTGACGATCTTGATAAAGCAAAACCTTTCGCAATGTTGTCTACTCTACTATATGCAGATAGTTTTTTAGGAAGAAGTTTAGTTGGAAAAATATCACAAGGTACAGCCAAAGCTAATCAACTAATTAAAGCAATAAATCTTAAAGGTGAAAAAGTTGATGAAGGTAGATTAACTAAAATATTTAGATACGAGGGAACAAAAAAAGTGCCTATCGAAGTTGGTGAGGCTGGAGATATTGTTATAATTGCTGGTCTAGAAAAAGCCAATGTAGCAGATACTATTTGTGATCCCGAAGTAAATGAACCACTTCCTGCAACACCAATAGATCCTCCAACTATGTCTATTACTATAAGTGTTAACAGTTCTCCTTTAGCTGGAACAGAAGGTAAAAAATTAACAAGTACACAAATTAAAGATAGGTTGATTTCAGAAGCTCAAAATAATGTTGGAATTACTTTTTCTCAAAATGCTAATGTAGATTCGTTTGTAATTAGTGGACGAGGAGAGTTAATGCTTGAAATATTATTAACACAAATGAGACGTGAAGGTTTTGAAATGACTGTAAGTCCTCCAAAAGTTTTATATCAACAAGATGAAAGTGGAAATAAACTTGAGCCCATCGAAGAAATTACAGTAGATTTAGATGAAGAATTTTCTTCAAAAATTATTGATTCGATGAATAGAAGGAAAGGTAAATTGCTTGATCTTAAAGATACTGGTAAAGATAAAAAAAGATTAATATTTCATGCACCAACAAGAGGTTTAATGGGTTACACAAGTAGATTTTTAACTTTAACAAAAGGTACTGGTGTAATTAATAGAATTTTTCACGGCTTTGGGAAATTTGAAGGTGAAATGGATGGAAGAAAAAATGGTGCTTTAATCTCAATGTCTAACGGTAAAGCTGTTGCATTTGCAATATTTAACTTACAAGCGAGAGGTGAAATGTTTGTAACTCATAATGATCCTGTTTATGAAGGAATGATTGTCGGGTTGGCTCCAAAGGCTGGTGATATGATAATTAACGTTATGAAGGGTAAACAATTAACAAATATGAGAACTCAAGGTACTGATGAAAACGTTGTGCTTACTCCAGTTAGACAAATGTCAATTGCAGAACAGCTTAGTATGTTAAATACTGATGAAGCGTTAGAAATTACCCCTAAATCTCTTAGATTAAGAAAAGCAATTCTTAATCCTAATGATAGAAAAAAGAACGAAAAATCTGCAACACCTCTTTAATTAAAAGATTTTCCAACTAGAAATAACCCCAAAGCAACAGCTGGTCCAATTCCAAAAGCAAACAAGAAAGTTCCAACACCAACAGTTCCTCCTAAATACCAACCTATAGACATTACTATAGTTTCAAGAGACCCTCTAACAGCCGCGATTGGCAAATTTGTTTTTTTTTGTAAACCCACCATTAGTCCATCTCTTGGTCCAGCTCCTAAATTAGCTACTAGATAAATACCACCACCAAGTCCTACCGTGAGTACTGCTATAATAGCCAAAAGTATTTGATAAATATAATTTTCAGGTGTTGGTATATACTTAATGCAAACATCGATCATTAAACCAATAATTATTGCATTTAAAATTGTTCCAATTCCAGGTTTTTGACTTAATGGCACCCACAAAATTAAAACAACAACACTTACAAGGATAGTTATTATTCCAATAGAAAGATTAACATTCAATGAAATACCTTGCGCAAGAACAGACCAAGGAGAGGCTCCTGCAAAAGAGACTATTAACAAGCCTTCACCCAAACCAAACAAAGTCAATCCAAGGCACAGAAAAAAGAAAGTTGAAAATTTTGGTTTAAGATTTAATGGTTTTTCTGAACTCCAAGATACTTTGGGAATATTTTTTATTTTCAAGAACATTTTTTCTAATAAAGTACTTCTTTTAAAATTAAAGTCTATTATTGTTAATACTTTATGAAAAATTTTTTTATCTTAATATTTTTTTTAACATATTCATTTAATTCTAGTGCCCACATGACACATTATAATAAATTTAATAAAATCGAAATGGAGATTTTAAAGGATGGTGAAGTTATTGGCTATAATCACTATTTTTTTAAAAAGAATGGAGATGAAACAACAGTTACAAATCAAACTAAATTTACAGTGAAATTATTTGGAGCAACAATTTTTGAAATTGAAAGTTATGGAGAAGAAAAATATATCAAAGATAAATTAATTTCTTTTAATTCTAAAACACTTCAAAACGATAAAAAAAAATATGTAAATTTAGAATTTAATGAAAAAACAAATAAATTTGACATTCAAGGTTCATCTTACAATGGTGAAGCATCAACAAATAATCTAATTGGAAATTGGTGGAGCCATAAAATTTTACAAACTGATAGTCAAATTAGTCCAATATCAGGTAGCATTAAAGAACAAGTGGTAACCTTTATAGCTAAAGAAAAAATTGAAATTTATGGTAAAACTTATGAAGTAGATCATTTTAAATTGACCTCAAAAGATATGTCTTTACCAAAAGATAAAAGGCTTAATTTTGATATATGGTTTGATAAAAAAAACTCTTTAATTTTAAAAGTTACTTATTCTAGATTAGGAAATTGGGAATATAAGGTTAAAAAGTTCGAATAAAATTATTTACTTATTTTTTTAAAAAGATCTTTAGCACTTATCCATCCAGACTCTAATCTAGGTCCAACAAACCAATCTGCACAAACTCCAAGATTTAAAGAAGAGTTCCAATAACTTTTAATTCTTAAAGGTTTTGAGCTTGATGAATATTTCCAGCCATGATTTAATGAAAATAAAACTTTAGTTTTTTTAATACCTGTAAGTTTAAAAAACTGTTCAATCATAGTTTTTGTGTTCAATTTTTTATTTTCTCGATTTTTATTAATTTTTTTATTTGCCCAAGAGTAAGTACTTTGTAAGGTCCAAAGATCATTTTTACTATTAAAACGCATTTTACTATTTTCATTTCCAGCCCAGCCTAAAATTTTATCATTAAAAAAATAACTACTGATATTGCGTTTACTTTTTTTTGTAGCCATCAAGACAGTTATATTTGCATCCATTTTAATTTTTTTATTGATAAATGAATGTTTAATATATTTTTTTGAAAGTTTTTTTAATTGAGGGAATGGACAGGTTAATATTAAAGATTTATACAATTTTGTTGATCCGTCTGAAAAAGATATTTCCCAAACATTTTTCTTATTAAAAATTTTAATTACTTCGCTATTAAAATTACAATTAATATTTTTTAATAAATATTTGCTAATTGCATTATTACCCTTTTTGCCAATTATCTTAATATGTTTTTTATCTTCTTTTTTATCTGTATTTAAAAATACATGTCTCCCTGGCCAACTTTTGACAATTTTTTTATTAATTAAACCTTTTATAAATCTTTTAAATTGAATACTTTTAGGTGAAATATATTGAACACCATGATCAAAGCTTTCATTTTTATTAAGCTTTTTGTTAGATGATCTTCCCCCTATACCTCTTGCCTTATCATAAACATCTATTGAATATTTTTTGCTGAGGGAACTTGCAATTGTTGCGCCAGAAATGCCAGAACCAATTATGCAAAAGTCCTTCATTTCCCAGCAACAACCATACCTTCTATTAACATTGTTGGAGCATTTGTTGAGTATTTGAACTCAAGATCATCTGCTAGTGTTATGTTCTTAAATATATCCTTAAAATTTCCAGCTATCGTAATTTCACTAACGGGATACTTAAATATACCATCTTCAACCATAAACCCATTGACTCCAACTGAATAATCTCCTGTAACTAGGTTGCTTCCATGACCAATTGTTTCTGTAATGTAAAGAGTTCTCGAGTTTAATTTTAAAAGATCTTTATATGAGGTGGACCCTTTTTCAAAAAATAAATTGCTTGTTCCACCACTTCTGCCATTTGACTTAAGATTCAGTTTTTTCCCATTGTAAGTATCAACTAAATAATGTTTTAAAACACCTTGATCTACTAATTTTAATTCATCAGTTTTTACTCCTTCATTATCAAAATATCGTGAACCTAATCCTTTAACTATATTAGGTTTATCAAAAATATTTACTGAAGATGAAAATATATCTTCATTAATTTTATCTTTTAGAAATGAAGTGCCTCTTGCTATAGACGACGCAGATATTGCACTTGCAAAAACGCTTAGAATCCCTTTTGAAATTCTTCTATCAAAAATGATACTAATTTTTTCACTTTCTATTTTTTGTGGATTTAATTTTTGTATTGTTTTCTTTGCAGCCATTGATCCGATTTGATTTGGTCTAAGCATATCATTTAGATGGCACGTGCTCGTAAATTCATAATCTCTTTCCATGCTGTTATTGGAATCTTTTGCTATAGCAACACATGATGCAGAAAATGAAGAAGACTTGTACCCATTTAAAAAGCCATCACTATTAGCTAATATAAAATTTGATTTAGACTCTGAAAAACCAGTTTCAGTATTAATGATTTCTTTTTTTTTAAACGCTGCCTCTTCAACTTCTTTTAAATATTCAATTTTTTCATCATTTTCTATATGATCATCATCATATAGGTTTAGGTCATTAATTTTCTTTGCTAGCAAATCTTGGTCTGGCAATGAATTAAATTCATCTTCAGGTGTAATTTTTGTTGTTTCAATACACCTTTCTATTAAAGTTTGAATATTATCTTCATTAAGATTTGATGAAGAAATGCTTGATTTTTTTTTTCCAATATAAGTTGTTAAGCTAACTCCCAAACTATCAGATCTATCTGATTCATCTAATTTTTTGTTTCTAAAATTAACTGATTCAGAAATAGAATGCATAACAGCAGCAGTAGAATCTGTTGCACCTAATTTTTTTGCTAAATCTATACAAAAAGAAGCTGTTTTTTTTAAATAATCTTGATCTTTAACCATGTGATTTATAATTGAGTTCCACCAACGGTCATTTTATCAATTAAAATTGAGGGTTGAGCCACACCAACTGGCACACCCTGCCCTGCTTTTCCACAAGTTCCAATACCTGGATCAAGCATCATATTATTTCCAACTAATGAAACTTCTTTTAAAATTGATGGACCATCACCAATTAATGTTGCCCCTTTAATAGGAGAGCCTATTTTTCCACCTATAATCTCGTAAGCTTCTGTGCAATTAAATACAAATTTTCCTGAAGTGATATCAACCTGTCCACCACCAAAACTTACAGCAAATATTCCTTTATCAACTGATTTGATCATTTCTTCTTGAGAATATTTACCATTTAGCATCATTGTATTTCTCATTCTTGGAAGAACAACATGTTTGTAACTTTCTCTTCTTCCACTTCCAGTAGATCTAGTATTCATTAGTCTTGCATTCAAACGGTCTTGCATAAAATTTTTTAATATACCATTTTCAATTAAAACAGTTTTCTCTGTTGGTGTGCCCTCATCATCTATTGTCAAACTTCCTCTTCTGTTATGAAGTGTTCCATCATCAACAATTGTAACACCCTCGCTTGCAACTCTTTGACCCATTAGGTTATGAAATGCAGATGTTTTCTTTCTATTAAAGTCTCCCTCTAAACCATGTCCTATAGCTTCATGAATAAGTATTGCAGGCCATCCTGGTCCCAAAACAACTTTCATTTCTCCAGCAGGCGCAGGTTTGCTTTCTAAATTTACAGAAGCAATTCTAAAAGCTTCATCACATACTTTTTTCCAATTATTATCCTTAAGATATTCATCATAAGATTGTCTTCCACCAATACCATAAACTCCCGTTTCTTTCTTTCCATCTTTTTCTAACATCACCGAAACATTAAACCTAATTAGTGGTCTAACATCAGTCAAAATTTCTCCTCCTGATCTAATAATTTCTATAGACTTATGTTCGCCTGCAAAACTAGCTGTAACCTGCTGAACAATTCCTCCTTTTGCTCTAGTATAGTTATTAACCTCTTTTAAAAGCTCTAATTTAGAGTTGAGTGATTTTTGCTCAATTGGATTAATATCCTCATAAAATTTTTCATTAGTCTTTGGAATTTCATGATTGTAAATTCCTTTTTTTGATTTCAAGGTAGAGTTTAAGTTGTCAGCTGATTTTTTTAATGAATCTTTTGATATTTCATTAGAATGAGAATAAGCAACAACTTCTCCTGTTACTGCTCTCAAACCATATCCTAAATCAGAACTGTAGCTTGAGCTTTTGATTTTATTGTCATCTAATAAAATAGACTCACTTTTTGAATTTTCTAAATAAAGCTCACCATCATCACATTTATTCAAAGTTTCAGAAATAATGCCTTCAGCATCTTTTCTACTTAAATCTGTTTTAGAAAAAAAGTCATTCATATCAATAAGCTAGTATTTATTCAGTTTTTATCAATTGTTGTAATTAGCACATGTACAAACTAATTGATTTCTAATAATTTTACAGAAAAAAATTTATGAAAGTTTATTATAACGAATCCTGCAATATCTGTAGAGCTGAAGTAAATCTCTATAAAAAGCAAAATATAAAAGAAATTGAGTGGGTGGATATCACTAATAATGTGGTTGCAGAAAAAGATACATCAAAAGATAATAAAACTCTTTTAAGAAGACTGCATGTAGAAGAAGGTGGGCAAATATTTGGGGGAGCAAAAGCTTTTTTGCTTGTTTGGAAAAAAATACCAAAATATAAATTCTTATATACTTTTTTTAAGTTGCCAATAATTTTTACTTTATTTTCATTATTTTATGAAATTATTGCTTTCTTTTTATATTTAAAAAATAAAAAACAACTTTCTAAATAAGCTTTTTATATATTGAGTGTAGCTGCTAATTAATTTATGTTTCTACTATGAAAGTTTATAAAATTTTTATATTATTTTTTTTTATAAGTAATTTTTTTCTTTCAGCACATTCATCTCAGGAAATTGTTCTAAATAAACTTTTTGATCAACTTATTAAAACCCATAACTTAAATAATGCTGAACAATTAGAAAAAAAAATATGGTCTATTTGGAGTGAACATCCAAATAATAATAAATTAACTGATAGATTGGAATTTGGAACTGAACTTATGCAATATGGAGATTATAATTATGCATTAAGAGTTTTTAATAATATTATAATTACTGATCCTCAATGGTCTGAAGCTTGGAATAAAAGAGCAACAGTGTTTTTTTTAATGAACAAACTTTCGAATTCTCTAGATGATATTGATAAAGTTTTAAGTTTAGAGCCTAGACATTTTGGAGCTCTATCTGGACAAGCAAGAATTTTTATAAAGCTTCAAAAATATGAAAAAGCTATTAAAAGTATAGAGAGAGCTCTAGATTTCTACCCATCATTTAAAAGTGGTGAATTAATACCAGAAATTGAAAGATTGATTAAAGAAGAAAGTATTTAATTTAATCTTTTTTAGCTCTTTTTCTTGAGATTAATTGAGTTAATGAATCAACCATCAAATCTGAAGCTTTAAATATTTCATTAGATTTAAATTCATGTGAAGAATTTTTTTCTGGGTTTGATTTATCTTCAATAACTATTCCTTCATCTGGAGAATTATTTTTTATATAGATTAGTAGTAACCACTCTTCGTCTAGAGCTTCATCCCATTTAATAAATATCTCACCTGTTTCAAACCTTTGGTCAATACATCTAAAAATGGACATATGTCTAGTTACGTGACGTTTATTAAGTTGAAAAACTAAACTACTTGCACTTCTATAAAAACTTTCGAGTGAAAGCTCTATTTTTTGTCTAGCTATCTTATAATCTTTTTCTTTTTTTAATAAAGTTTCTCTATCTTCATCACCTATAATTTTTACACCTAAAGCTTCTACTCTCTCTCTAATTTTTTGATCTCTTATAATTCTATATTTATCTTTTAATTTTTCTATTCTTGCTTGAAGACCGGCATAATCATCTCTTTTTTCTTTTAAAGATATTTTTTCAAGTTTTTCTAATTCTTTAACTTCTCTTATTCTAAACCTTTCAATCTGTTTTTCTAATTGTAGCTGTTTAAGGAATTGCTTTTGTCTTTCTGCTTGTTCGGTTCTTAATAGAGCCTGTTCTTTTCGTAAAAATAATTTTATATCTCTTGCTCTTTCTTTTTCTAATTTAATCTCATATTTTAGAGCCTTTTCTTGAAATTTAGTATGAAGTTCCTCTTTTTTTATTTTTTGTTTATAAATTAATATTTGTTCTTTTTCTTTTTTTTCAATCTCTTCTAATTTTCTTTTTCTTTTTGCCTCTACTTTCAATATTTTGTATTCAAGTATCTTATTAGCAAAAATATCAAAGAATGCCTGAATGTGTTTTTCTAAGCTAAAAGTGATTTTAAAGTTAAATTCTGGTTTTAAAGAATACTGAAGTTTAATTATTCTTGATATTAAACCCACTCTTTTTTTAATAGGAATTTTTTTAGCTGGTTTTTTTTTAATAGGAATTTTTTTAGCTGGTTTTTTTTTAATAGGAATTTTTTTAGCTGGTTTTTTTTT
>Ga0209709_10002857_pt1 | contig 14686 bp, 11 predicted proteins | sample ArcticOcean_MG_C_2_FD_187435 | JGI IMG/M metagenome (GOLD analysis project Ga0209709, IMG submission 187435) | Marine microbial communities from western Arctic Ocean - ArcticOcean_MG_CB4_136 (SPAdes) (version 2) | ecosystem: Environmental > Aquatic > Marine > Oceanic | place: Arctic Ocean... | reverse complement strand
TATTTTCCAGATAGTTAACAACTCTGAATGGTCTCAATCGACGCTGAAATGGATAAGTATTACGAAGAGAATATCGTTGAGTTTATTCTTATCATATTGTCCTTATTGTATTTCTCCCTCCTCATCCCAACGATGGTAGATATTTTCGAAGATAAATCAGTAAAAGAACGCATTTACGAATTAGAAATCAAAGTCGCAACACTGGAAAGACTTCTTTGTGAGAAACTCCACGAGTAAGAGTTATGTATTCTGTACCCCTAAATTTGAATTTTTTTTTTAAGAATAAGTAAAACTAAACTGAACTGAAATCTGAACATGAACACCGAATACCACACTCTGTTTCAGTGCCCCGAAACTGGCGAAGAGCTTCCCGAACCAGGGCACTTCTGTAAGAAGTGTTCCCACCACGGTACCATCAAGAAACCGCTCCAGCGACAGCTGCTGACCGAAGAGGGAACCGAAAACACTTCTGACTGGAAGATTGAGAAGCCATGTACCATCTGTGCCATGGCGAACGGGGGGTTTTGGGGTTGGGGGGAAGGTCATTTCGGTGAAAATGAATTCCGGAATCCCGAGAACGGTGTCCTTCCAGGGCGATGTGGTGTCAGGGATGCATTGAATCACCACAGGGTTTCTACACCAACACCAAAAGGTGTTCTGAATGAACAGATCATCCTTGGATTCGCTCAATACGCTCTCTACAATCATCTGAAGTGGAAAGACATCCTTGAACCGTTGAATACTCTCGGAGAAACACGCGCAGCCATCGCACCGTACCAGCACAAGTACTGTGCGACCGATAACAACTACATCGACGACGAGGGAGAAACAGACGAGGCGTGGTACTGGTGGAAGATGATCCCCAAAGGCGTTGTGCTAACCGAAAGACTTAAGGAGAAACTTGTCCGTATTCTGGTTGAATATCCCGATCAACAACATGAAGCGTGTGTCCCTAAGACCTGTCAGCCATTGAATTACCGGGAGATGACCGAAGACATTTGGGGAACTTTCTGGGATACCTACGTAGAGCCGTCCCATGTTTCCCATCTCTTCACCGCTGCGATGGAATCAGTCCTTACATACGACGATGAATTGGAGTGGCATATAGATCGTATCTCTCCAGAAGAAGGGGATCCATTCAATATCAGATTCTTTCAATCTGATATCGAATGGATCCAAATGTGTCTGTCTTTGTCGTCAGAGGGTAGTTCTCCGATGAACTTCTTTGCATACCGCGAGTATCCCGAAGGAGAAAACGTTCTGACATCCCCCGATAATTACATGTTTCGTTTTATCCGTATCTTTGACCGCGATATGTTCGGAACATATTTGGTAGATGTTATCAATTACCAATATCGTTGGGACAATTTCAGAAGAAGTGATATCTCCAGCCCCACAGCATTGGAGAATGCAACAGCATTCGCTGTAGACGCCGTGAATATCTGGGTCCCCCCTCACCCTCGTATCCAGCGCAGCGAAGGTGTTGGAGATGTTTATATCGGGCTTCTCTCAACGAATGTTGCAACGAGTATCGGGCACGAAGATACAAGTTACTGGGAAGATCTTCAAACGATATCAGATGATATCATTGATTCTGATTATTCAAATGAAAGGTCTTTCCGAGAGTATCTGGCAATGGAGTCAGAGGAAAGCGAGACATCAATCGTGGCGTCCATTGAATACGAAACCGATGAATTTCCTCAGGTAAACGATTTTGCTATGGATGGGTCAGTTGAATATCACGACTTTGAATATGAAGTAGAGGTTGACGGGGATTCATCCGCAGCGACAGAGTTCCTCGCGCGGCAAGCCGAATCTGTAGTTGAGGAGGAAAGCCATAAACTGGTAGAAAAGCTAAAGGAACTCCAAACCTTGGTAGATGAGAAGATTAAGGACTGTGTACCAGAAGGTGTGTATCTTGTGACGATGAACCTTATGTGTGAAATGTATAAGATTACAAACCGTACCCCTCGCGCCACATAAAGAAAGAAAAATAGAAAAGAAAGAAAACAAGAAAACAAGAAAATAAGTTTTTTTTATGTATTAAACATAATTGAGTAGATAAAGTTATCATGGATAAATACATCATTGATAGATATTCAATGATAATTTTAATCAAATCAAAAACATATCACGAGTATTCTTATCAAATTCTCCCGAGTGTTACCTATACGGGGGGAGAGATATTTCCATATGAAGATAAATCAATTTTTAATGAGTTAAACACCGAAGAAACACAATACGATGTTATTATCATTGGGAAAAAGGTTCTCAAACAACAGATAGATGCAATCAAGAATGAAATCTTACAGAAAAGAGTATGTGAGATAAATCATATCATCTTTGAATACGATGAATTATTAGATGATAATATCGAAGTAGTAATAAACGATCATATGATACTTATCAACGGAATAAATAACTACGAAAAAGTACAGTTCAAACTCGGACATATGGGATGGATTGAAACATAATATTGTATACTATAATGTCGTGTTTTTGGGATACACTGATAAAAAAAGTAAATGCCGAGGATATTTTTCATATTCTAAAGATAACGAATCCAACTCCAAAAATATTATCCAATGCATTGAAGAATGAAAATAGGAAGGTTGAAAACGTTCTATGGAATAGCAATGAATTAACTGTGAAAGAACGTCAAGAAAACTTTGACCACATCAAAGAATATGATATTAATACGGTAACAAACGGTTACCTATGTTCTGTTTGTGATCCATTTTTATTACTAATCGCGGAATTATTCAAGATAGAAATTATTCATCATTATCATGGTAATACTATTCATTATAAGTATTCTATGGAACCGAAAGATACGATAACAATAAACAGTGATAAGGGACATATGTGGTAATCATTTAAAAAGAACTAGATAGAATAACAGAAACGATCGTTAAATGTTAACTTGTTTAAAACGAACATTCTGTTGTTCAAGAAAAATTGAACGAAATAAAAGACATGAACAACAATTACCTGTTAAAAACATTGACGAGAAAGAAACATATGTATTGGAATTAGGAGATGGGAAATACTATGTCGGAGAATCATATAATGTAAAACGGAGAATATGGATCCACAGTAATGAAAGTGGTTCGGCATGGACGAAACGATACGGGGTTGAAAAAAAAATGGAGAATATAACATGTACTAGTAATTTGAATGAATTAGTCCAAACATTGGAGATGATGAAAGAATATGGAATTGATAATGTGCGTGGATCACTCTTTACGAAACCATTTCCATTGGATCCATGTGAAAAAATAATGGCGGCACAGCTGTACTGCGAATTACATAATTTATGTCGGAGATGTGGTTCAAATGAACATTTTATAGGGGTCGCGTGTCTTAAAGGTGGACAAATGGCCGACTGGGTTCAACAATTCGGTGGTCACTTGGATACGAATTCAGTAGATACTAAACGAGAATGTTTGGAATGTAAAAATGATATTTCTACGTTACCTCCTAATTATCGATATTGTCGTCCGTGTTTTATGAAAGTAAATGGATACAAAAAATGAGGAAATTTGAATTATTTATTTATTTATAAATATGGTATTTATATAGATGTCTGCTCAAACAATATTCTATGGGGATGTTCACCCGTTTACTTTCTTTTCACGAGAAGAATATACCGTAACAGTTGAAGAGAGAGATAACTATCTTCCCGAAAGTTTTAGATCTCATGAATTCGTAACTAGAACGATACCAGAAGATTATACGATTGGATACTATATAAGTTTATCCGATGAAGAATCATTCACAATCGCTTTTTATTTGTCGCCAAAAGATTTTCCGAGAAGTGAAAATATCATTGAAAATTTAGAGGGAAGTATTGCGTATGTTGAGATGTATGTTGATCTGGGAGAAAAGGATCTAACGATTAAATTTGTCGATGTCAAATCGGAATTTCAGGGGAAAGGTTATGCAAAGTATCTGATGATACTCGGTATGTTCTACACTCAAAAATATACTCCCGAAATTAATGTGGCGAAATTAGACGATGATAGTGAGAATTATATAAACGATATCGAAGATGTAGAAAAAAGAAAAATATTGTGTCCAAGAAATTTATATTGTAACTTAGGCTTTGAATACGTAGAATCAAACAGTCCCGAAATGATAGGAGATATCTCAAAGATAGTAATGGGTAAGATGACTACTATCAGGGATACATTCAAAAAAAGAAGAAGAACAACTGTCGATGATTCATCAACAAAACGAAGAAAGAGAGGTGGAAAGAAAAGAAGAAAATCAAAAAAATATAAAAAGAGAAAAACGAAAACTAAAAGAAAGAAAAGGAAAACTAAAAAGCTTTCCTAAAATATTTGGGATAGACAATACAGAAGATTACATAGAGGATTATTAAATAGAATGTAATATTAAACATATAAAATAAGATATATAGATAATCCCAACCTGGTTGAGATGTATGGTGTAAGTTAAAAATTTTAACTATAAAATTAATATTTATATAAATCATTATTTTATCAAGTATATTCTTACCGTTGTACCAATTCTTTTGATTTTCGGTTTCTGGGAAGATTTGATAACATAATGGTTTATAATAACTATAAAATCTATAATTATTATATTCTCTATCAATATCTCCGTAATTTTTAATTAAAAATTGTTTATCATTTATATATTTATCTATCAATGTACTTCTAGTATTCTTTGTAATTATGATCGATTGTGATGCTGATTGGTGAGATAATCTGATATGTTTAAAATTAGTAATTAGTAAAGATAGTAAAATAGGTCTACTTCCAAGACTATAAATATCAAAATCATTGTTATTAATGAAATCATCTAAATCTTGTAAAACATTTTTATCTAAAATTCTATTATCAAATTCAAAATCATCTTCTAAAATTAAAATATTATTATAATTATTTTTATTTGCATGTAACCAGATATTATAATTACTATCAACCAAATCAAAATTAGATTGTTGTTTAACTAATTTTTTATCACAATTTTTATAACCTTTATTTATTTGAATATAAGTATTTTTTGATAATTTATAATCATTAATTTGTTTGTATACATCTTCAGTTCTATCAGAATTTTCTAATAATATAACATAAACAGCATCAATAATATTATCTAATAACCCATTACCGAATTGAATGTAATCAAAACGATAACATTTCGAATTAATATTCATATTATAAATAAAGATTTTATAATTTAATATAAAACCCAATTCAATTAAATAGAAAGTGATTTACCAGAGAGAAGATTCATCCACAAAAGAAGGAAAAAGAAAACTAAAAAGCTTTCCTAAAATATTTGGGATAGACAATACAGAAGATTACATAGAGGATCGCCCAATGAACTGCATAAATTTCCAATGATTTCTTACCCACTTGTCCTAGAATCTCCGACAGTTTATTATCAATTAGATATCGGGGTGTAGTACTTTCATGATTCACTAAATGATTTCCGATAAAAGTTCCTAAACATACTAATAAGATCCAGGGTAGAATTGGGAAATGATCTATTGCTGAATAACGATCATTATAGAAACCGGAAACAAAGGCGAAGGGCTGGGGTACAATATGAAATAAATCCGGTTTGAAATGGTTGAGGAGATATAATAATAAAAAGACACCCGTAATCATTTTCATTGTTTCAACATCATCTACAAACATAAATAGTATGAGTGAAGCGAATGCAATGAAATGAAGTATTCCGAATTTAACATATCTTTCTCCAAAAACATAATAAGTAAATAAGCTCATGAGTAGGGCATAGAACGCTATTTTCATAACTCTTTCTACATGGTTCCCATAATTTTTATTTTTTTTCTTGGCAAAAACGAGGTTAATCCCAACGCACGTGATAAATATCACTTGGGCTATTTTCGCAATCAATTTCAAAGATGTCGTATCATATTCTATTTCTTTAAACCCATATTGATTTGGGAAATAGAAGAAATGAAATATTATCATACATATTACCGCAATACCTTTTAAGATATCAATCTCATCATACCTTCTCATTATTATAATATAAATAATATAAAATAAAATTTGAATTTCTTATTTAAGAAATTGTAGTAAAATATAGATATACCATGGTGAAAGATAAACAACCAGTTGATGAGTACGAAGAAAAGGATCTCCGGACACACATTTACGATACGACGGACACTTATGCGGGGTCGGACCAATTAATTAAAACCACGCTCGGTATTTTCCGAGAAGGTGAAAAGAATATTACTATTACTGAAACCGATTACATTCCGGTAATCTACAAAATGTTCGATGAAATCATTGTTAATTCTCGGGATCAAAGGGAGCGTCTGAAAGGGAAGAAAGACGCCGTCCACCTAACCGAAATTAAGGTTGATATTAATCAGGAAACCGGTGTCGTCAGCGTTTATAATAACGGCGATGGTATTAAGATTGAAAAACACAGTAGTGGTTTGTATAACCCGAACCTTATCTTTGGACGATTGCTAACCTCGGGAAATTATAAAAAGGACGAAAAACGAACTGTTGGTGGAAAGAATGGATACGGGGCAAAGATCGTAAATATCTTTTCGGATTCTTTCGATATTGAAACAGGTGACCGATTCACCAAACAAAAATATAACCAACACTTCTACGAAAACATGAAAAAGGTAGATGAACCTGTAATCAAAAAGTATACTGGAAAACCCTATACGAAGGTTACATGGAAGACCGATTTTAAGAGATTTGGAATTACAGGATTTTCGGATGATATGGTTGCATTGATGAAAAGAAGGGTATATGATATCGCGGGTGTAACCGACAACAAGGTCAATGTTTTCTATAATGGTAAGAAAGTAAATGTTAACTCATTCCAAGATTATATTGAATTGTACCCAAGCAATACGCCCAAAATATACGAAAGACTATCTGATCGCTGGGAAGTGGGTATTTGTGTTTCACCGAATGATAAGTTTGAACAATTGTCATTTGTGAATGGAATTTCTACACCGAATGGTGGTATTCATGTTGAGACGGTGACAAAGATAATCGCTTCTCTTGTGGTGAAGTATATTAAAAAGAAACATAAGAAAGATGTTCAAGAAAAATACGTGAAGAATTATTTATCTGTCTATTTGAATTGTATTATTGAGAATCCATCCTTTGATTCACAAGCGAAAGAGAGGCTGATTACACCCAAATCGAAGTTTGGTTCTCAACCGGATATTACCGATAAACTGATTAAAAAAATGTGTGATTCTGGTTTGTCGGAGAAAGTCATGCAGTTTTCAGATTTCAAAGATAACACATTGGCAAAGAAGACCAATGGGGTAAAGAAAACTAAACTGCGAGATATCCCAAAATTAGACGATGCCAATTGGGCTGGTTCACGAAAGTCGGAACAGTGTACCTTGATTTTGACGGAGGGAGATTCGGCAAAATCTATGGCGATTGCAGGGCTTTCGGTTGTGGGACGAGACAAATATGGTGTATTCCCATTGAAGGGTAAGGTTCTCAATGTTCGTGATGCGAATATCAAACAGATCATCGGTAATGCCGAAATTACAAATATTAAAAAGATTATCGGATTGGAAACGGGTAAGAAATACAAAGACACAAGAACACTTCGTTATGGAAAGGTAATGATTATGACTGATCAGGACCACGACGGATCACACATTAAGGGTTTGGTACTGAATCTATTTCATTGTTTGTGGCCCGAACTACTGCAACTAAACTTTATTAATTGTATGGTCACACCAATTATCAAAGCAACACAGGGTAAGAAGGTTAAGTCATTCTACACATTAACCGATTATGGGAAATGGAAAGAAAAGAAAGATAATAAGAAATGGGCGATTAAGTATTATAAGGGGTTGGGTACATCTACTTCGGTGGAAGCGAAGGAATATTTCCGTGAACTAAAGATTAATCAGTATATTACCGATGAAAATACGGATAATTCAATGGTTCTTGCTTTTAAAAAGACAGAGGCAGACCAACGGAAGGGATGGTTGAAAACATATAATTCAGAAGAGATATTGGATTACAATTGCAAGGATACAAAGATTAATGAATTTATAGACCGTGAATTCAAACACTTTTCAAACTCCGATAATATGAGATCCATTGGTTCATGTATTGATGGGTTGAAGGTTTCTCAAAGAAAGATTCTCTTTTCGTGTTTCAAGAGAAAATTATATTCAGAGATTCGTGTAGCTCAACTTTCGGGGTATGTAAGTGAACACGCCGCATACCATCATGGTGAGGCATCTCTCCAAGGGGCGATTGTCGGTATGGCGCAGGACTTTGTTGGATCAAATAATATTAATCTTCTTCAACCGAATGGTCAGTTCGGAACGCGTATTATGGGGGGTAGTGATTCAGCTAGTGCGAGGTATATTCATACACAATTGAATCCTATCGTGGATAGTATTTATCCGGCTTCCGATTTCCCTCTCCTTAATTATATCAATGACGATGGAATGATGGTAGAACCCAATTGGTACTGTCCTATCATACCGATGGTTCTAGTGAATGGTATGGTTGGTATTGGCACTGGCTTCAGTACTACGATCCCTCAATTCAGTCCAATTGATTGTGCAAATAATATCAAGCGGAAAATGGATGGACTCCCCTACCTATCAATGAAACCCTATCACCGGGGTTTCAAAGGAAAAATTGAAAAGATTGTTGAAAAAGGTATCCAGAAGTTTATTACAAGGGGGATGTATCGGATTGAGGATGATAAAGTAATTATTACTGAATTACCAGTTGGTAAATGGACCCATGATTTTAAGGAGTTTTTAGAGAAGACGGTCCAAGAAGAAGATTCATGGATTTTGGACTACGAAAACCATTCTACCGACGATAAGGTGAAGTTTGTGGTGAAAGTCAATGACGAAACATTATTTGATAATACGTATAAGAAAAAGAATGTTATTGAAGAAAAGTTTAAATTAACTACTCCCAAAACAACAACCAATATGCACCTCTATACAAAAGATGGAGTGATTAAGAAATACGACACTATTTATCAAATCATTGACGATCATTATTATGTGCGATTGGCGATGTATCAGAAGAGGAAAGATTATCAACTCAATAATCTAACGAAAGGGATTCAGTTATTGGAATCAAAGATGAGATTTATTGAATCTGTAATTGATGAAAAGGTAATCGTCTATAAACAATCTAAAAAATCTATTATTGATTCTTTGAAATCATTTGAATTCCCCTTCTATGAAAATAATTGTATCGTAGAATATTCCGAAAAAGAAGTTACGACCGAATATAATTATCTATTGAACCTTTCAGTATATAGCTTTACATTGGAAAAGGTTGATGAGTTAATGGATGATATTATGAAGAAGAAGGGTGAATTTGAGGAACTTGAATGTAAGAGTGAAAAAGATATTTGGAAGGAAGAATTAGATATCTTTGAAGCCCAACACAAGAAAATGTAATTATTTGACTTCATATTTAGGAAGGTGTCCGATTATATTTGTAGTAATTAATGATAATAAGAGTGGTAAAAGTGGGAGTAATATTAAAGAATAACCAGGTAAATAAGGTATTTTTTTTTCAGGTATTTTTTCTGCTATTTTATATCCAATATAAAATGATATTTGATCGCCCAATATATTAAGGGCCCTATCGGATACCGTTTTACAATCTTCAATCGGTAGAATCGGATCTAGTTTTATACATCTACCACCAAAATAGGGAACATAAATAAAATTTTCAAAGAATTCAAAGAATACATGGAAAAGATTTGCTACTAAAACCGATAATCCCATCCTCTGTAGAATAATACCACCTAGAAAATGACTAATGCTATAAACATCTAGTAGGTCTTTACCCATTATAAATATTATAAATATTATAATAACGAATCAATGTTCCATGAATATCTACAATTAATGCCGTTCTCATGATTATTCACACATCCACTCGCCTCGTGAAGACGCATCGCTGCAGACGCCTCCAAGCGCGCCTTCCGTGACGTCGGCCATAGTGGAAAAAAAAGAACTGACGCCCGTGATCTTTTGATTACAGTACCGGGCTTTTCCCGACGAACATTTATAGCAGTCTACCGAGTTACAACCTGATGCATGCCCAGATTCTAATTTGGGAGTACATGTGCTCGTCTGCGCTGCCCGGAGGTTGCTAACAAGATAATAATCGGGGTTGCAACTAGAACATCTTTCTAACCCATCCACCGGACAACAACTCAGATCAAAAGAGGATGTGTGAGAACAATTGTCTGCGACCGACGGTACACCATTTTCACAAGTACATTCATTTGCAATACAACTAGTTCCTTCTGGATTCATATAATGTGAGGGCCCCAAACAGTCAGCACACATAACATCCCCGCTAAGGCCGTCGGTTTTCACATATTGATCCGGGCGACAACATACCGCCCCACCAATCCCGGCTTCTTGGAGATCACCTCTGATAACATCAACCAGCTCCGCCGTGGCGGCGTTGGTACTCGTGGATTGATCCATACAATTGTCATGTGAGCCAATCAATAGTGCTTTATTGGGTCGGAGTTCATAATCAGGGTCGTATCTCTCTAATTCTTCAGATGTATACCGTGGTTTATAATTGTAGGGATCAATTATCTGTCTGTTATGAAGGTTTACGAGGTCAGTATTTTTACGGATGACTTCAACATTACACGCTTGATTATCTTCACTTGTAGTGGCGGCGAACGCGTCCGAGGCACAGTAACCAACCTTTTCAGCTTGGTTATACATGACTCTGTCATTCTCTTCCCAGGCTAGATCGCGGTCCTCACCAAGGCGGTACATAATACCGCGTTCGGTTCCTTGACAACACCGGGTGCTTGTGCTTGACCTCGTATTACAGTGATCATTACAAATGTTATTATCCTCATACTTTCCACAAATCATTGTTGAACACGCATTTTGAACACCATATAACATACCTGTGTTGCCTGGGTCATCCCAACGAGAGAGAAGCTCCCGCGCATTATAACATTCTGATCCAGGAAGACATAATCCAGTACCTCTAAAAGTGTGTAGTATTGGTCCTTGGGAATCACCGTCGGTTGCCTCTCCCCTAGCATAATATAGTTCATCTGGTCTTAATTCATCTAATTTTTTTTCTAAATTGGTTTTTATAGAAGGACCTCCAGCCCTTGCTTGTTCATCAACATATATCTTAGCGGTAGGACATTGCTGCGCCCACAACAACAATGTCGGTGATTTTATATTCCTCCAGGCCGCCGAATTAACCACAGTTGCCGCATCTATACATCCCGTATTAGCCCATTGCATGATACCATCTAAATCGTCGGTTGTATTGATCCAATCAATAACACCAGTCGCGGCGTCGTATAGTGCTGTTGCGTGCGTGGGTGGCTCAACCCACCAATAATGTAATTCATGGGGTGCATTAACCTTTAGCCCTCCAGCATTATCAGACAATCTAACAATGTCGGGACCCAGTTTTCCAATCGGAAGGGTTAGATTATCAGATAACTCGTCTAAATTAACAACTGGCACCGTGGTACTACTTATAGTTTGTAATTCGTTGCACTGCGCTAGATCGGTATTGGTTATTCTTATATTTCTCCGATAACATAAATCTGGTTTCATCTGCAGACACGTTCCGTTTCTAACCATATCCAGTCCTGTTTTCAATTGCGCTTGACTCCATATCAATTTAATGTATTGAAATTCGTGATCATACCATGTTAGATTCATCAAAGCATCTTCCATATCTTGTTTGTTATTGTATGTCCCTTTTTTGCGGTCCAAAATAATATCATGCACCGCGTCCACGCCCTGTGCAGAAAGCCTGGGGTCTATCATCTTAACCAGGACTGGATGACTACCTAAATTCGTATATAAATCGTTGAATTCTCGGACATATCGTTGGGTCATATATCCCTGAGCAATTTCATATGCATGAAGTGGATTTAAATCACCCAATGCAAGATCAACTAAATCATAAGCTAGCAGAAAATCACCCAAAACGGTAAACCCTAAAAATCCCATCATACGTGAACCCGACTTACCGATTAAAGATAATTTCAATAAACGTGAAAGGGTTCCATAAAAACGTCCTATTTTTGATGTACTCACCATTGTATGAATACTTTCCTTGTAAACAGTCATTGGTGTGGTAACAATTTGAAGGGGGGCCCTTGTAACTACCCCAATTGTCTGATAATATCTGCTTATTTTGGTCCCTCTCATACGACCAGATGCTCTGTCAAGTTGGTTATTAAGTACTTCCATATCTTGAGCAGCAGATTGTAAATCAACTGCCTCTGCATCATTTATCGTATTGGTCTCTTCACTTGCATACTGTGTTATATTTGTAATTAGTTTCTGTCTCATATCTGTGACGCTAATGAATGATGAAGTTGCTTCGGCATATTCAATTAGCACTTTTATTATCTTTAAAAGTTCAACTTCTTCAATTAAAACAGCTTCTTCTTTTAAGATCCTTTTAGCTTTATCCTTTAATTCCGAAATGTTGTCATCTACGCCGAAGTACTTCTTGACCACTTCTGGCAAGGTGTTTCCCGAGCTTCCAGTCACCCACTGATTTACATCATTCCATTCAGGGTTATCCGTGAGGTACTTTAACGAAGTTAGTGCATCCAATTGTTCGTCTAAATATGTTTCATTTTGATTGATTAATTCATTCTGAACCTCTTCTGGGGTCAAGGTTTGCGGCGGGTTCATCCATCGTGGGGGCGAAATCACCTCATCTTTAATATCATCAATAAGTTGTCTGCTCCACCATGGCCGCGAGCTGTCTTCTATAATTTTCCTTTGCAATTCGTCTTCTTCACATAATGTATCAACCATTCGGTGACCATCTATATTCAGAGAATCGCTACATAAATTCTGCGTGTCGTTCCACATACATTGGTGGGTGGATGCAACCGAACCTTCGTCCGCATTTAGAGGGATGGGTTCTTCTCTATATCTTTCGCCGCAGTTTTCAGATGTTATCGTACTAAAATCTATCGTATCAAGCTCACTATTTAATTGCGGGACGACAGTACTACAATTTTGTCCATTATCAAGTTTTGTCCCCATACACGGGGTATCAGAAATTTCAACTTGGACATATGATGAGGGTAGTAAAACTAAATAACCTAATAATAAATCATTGTCTTCATTCTTTCTTGTAGCTAAACAAAAGTTATACAATACTTGTAGACCATATAATATTTTTAGCTGTTTCCCTTCTTCATCGCTTAGCGATGCTACCGATCCATCTCCTCGCTTCCATGGGGGGGTAGAGGTCGGGTTGTGTAACTCTTCTAATTTCTGAATCAATGCCTCATCGGTCTGCTCCATGTAGGTGGTAGCAGTTGTAGACGCGGTCGTACCTATTTTTTCCTGAATTTTTGATGATAATGTTTCAAATATTAATGGATCGTATTTTGAAGAAGGACATCCTGATAGCATTGTGAATTTATCAAAAACGGAAGTATTATTCGTTTGTAGTTTAAAATTTAATGTAGATTCATCATTAATCGCTGTATCGTTTAGAAGTACTACATCGTCAACGGTTGGTACTAATATTTCACCCGTCGCTACGGTGGATAAATCAGCTATAGAACGGTGTAACTTGTTAATGTTATAATAACTCGTAATACCACATAATCTCTCTGTATCACACTTACCTCTTTCACTAATGAATTCACAATTATCCTCAAAATTTCTAACTAAATTATCGTATGCTTCAAAAAAAGCTCTCTCTAGTGTACCACTAACATCATCATAAGAGGCTGACAGGGCGGTTGATGCGTGATTTTCATTCCAACTAATAATAATATCTTCTAAAGAAAAAGGACCAATAGAACTTAATCTATAGTTTAAATCATCCAAACTACTCGTATCAAAAATATTTCTGGGGGAGCCTACAACGAGATCTATCTGGTCCTGTGTGAGATCATCCATAATCACCCTTATATTACGAAATAATTCACTTTCACCATTAACCCCTCTTACTAATTGTCTGTCTATTATAGAAGTACCTCCACCCGCAATCGGGGTAGCCTTCTCTGGAACAATTAACGTTTTAGAGTTTGCGAGTTGTTCCCGTACATACAATTGTTTCTTAAAATGTGGATTTATTATATTTTTGAAAAGACTTTCTGGTTCAAATGTTGAAAACGTTTTATAAATATGACACGGTGCCGTATCTCCAACAACACAATTCACACGGTAACCACATTCTCTGACTGATTCGTCATTTCCACAATTATCATATGGTTCATATACATTTTGTTGTAACAAAAACATTACGATACCCCCGCCTACTAAAACAATGCAGGTCTCCTTATATTTTTTATGCCATACCAAATATAACAATACTAACATCAATAATAAACAATAACCATGATACTTCATTTAAGTTAATATATAAAATATAAAAAACAAAATAAAAATAAAAATTTATGAAGGTAAATAATTAGGCAGATATACCAATGAGTCCAATCAGATACCCGATGGAGGTTGCCGATGAGGCACCAGGTGATGGGGAGGAACGTTTAAAACATTACTTTAAGTTAATAATAGTATCAAAGAATCAATGTTTTATGAATATCTACAATTAATGATAGATGCATTACACAAACGCGACGTTATTCAGTATTCTTCAAGATCTATATGGCGAAAAGATAATTTATTATGGTAATTTAACTTTATATT
>Ga0209709_10002856_pt1 | contig 14690 bp, 13 predicted proteins | sample ArcticOcean_MG_C_2_FD_187435 | JGI IMG/M metagenome (GOLD analysis project Ga0209709, IMG submission 187435) | Marine microbial communities from western Arctic Ocean - ArcticOcean_MG_CB4_136 (SPAdes) (version 2) | ecosystem: Environmental > Aquatic > Marine > Oceanic | place: Arctic Ocean... | reverse complement strand
TATTAGTTAGAATTAAGTTACAATTAAAACCAGATGGCTCTATTATAAAGTCTGAGATTCTTGATCATGCTAGAATGAATATGCCTGGACAAGGATTTTACAAAGTATTAGCTGAAAGTGCATTAAGAGCTATAAAGCTTTGTCAACCGCTTAGAGTTCCGAGTAAAGGATATGAGAGATGGAAAGAGCTACAATTAAATTTTGATGCCAGAGAAATGTTGGAAGGTTAAAATGTTATTTAGATATTTATTATTATTATTATTATTATTACCAGTTAAAACTTTTGCTTTAATAGAGGTTGATATTACGAGAGGAAACTTAAATCCACTTCCTATTGCTATTTCTCCTTTATCTATAGATGACAATTCCAAAAAAGGTTTTAAAAAGAAAGTAAAAATTGAAGATCTTGGTGTAGAAATATCTACTGTTGTTGAAAATAATTTAAGACAATCTGGTTTATTTAATCCTCTTAATAAAGATGCATTTCTTCAAAAAGCTGACATTGCAAATTTAAAACCAAGATTTGAAGATTGGAATTTAATAAAAGCACAAGCTTTAGTAACGGGTAAAGTTTCTCTTGTAGATGAAAAGTTAAGAGTAGAATTTAGACTGTGGGATGTTTTAGCTGGAAAAGAAATGATGGCACTAGCCTTTACAACCGTACCAAGCAATTGGAGAAGAGTGGGCCACATAATAACAGATAAAGTATATGAACGTCTAACTGGTGAAAAAGGCTACTTTGATACTCGGATTATTTATGTTGCCGAAGAAGGACCTAAAACTAAAAGAATTAAAAAATTAGCAATCATGGATCAAGATGGATTCAATAATAAATTTTTAACACTTGGTAATGAATTGGTTTTAACACCAAGATTTAGCCCAACCAATCAAATGGTTACTTACCTTTCTTATTTTAGAAATTTACCTAGAGTTTACTTGCTTGATATTGAAACGGGAATGCAAGAAGTCGTTGGAGATTTTCCTGGTATGACATTTGCACCAAGATTTTCTCCTGATGGAAAAAAAATTATAATGAGTTTTGCCCAAGATGGAAACTCAGACATATATACTATGGACCTTGAAAACAGAATTGTTGAGAGGATTACGAATCATCCATCAATCGATACTTCCCCATCTTATTCCCCAGATGGAAAATATATCGCCTTCAATTCTGATAGAAGTAAATATCAACAAATTTATGTAATGAAAAACAATGGAAAGGATGTAAAAAGAATTTCATTTGGAAATGGTTTATATGGAACGCCTGTCTGGTCGCCAAGGGGTGATTTAATTGCCTTTACAAAGCTGCATAAAGGAAAATTTTATATAGGTGTAATGAGAACAGATGGATCGGGTGAAAGACTATTAACGGAAAATTTTTATCAAGAAGCCCCATCCTGGTCTCCTAATGGAAGAGTATTAATTTTTTATAGGGAAACGAAAACAAACTCTAAAGGAGAGGGGTTTTCTGCTAAACTATGGTCTATTGACCTGACGGGATATAATGAAAAAATGGTTGAAACTGAAACGGACGCATCTGACCCATCTTGGTCATCATTATTAAGTAATTGAAGGTTAATTAACTTGATTTTTTAACTTGAAACATCTAATCAGTTGTGAAAAAGTAAGTAATTCAATTAAGAATTAAGGAGCAATAATGAACTTAAGTAAAATTTTAAAAAATATATTTTTAGTATTAATGGCAAGCTTAGTATTAACTGCTTGTGCTACACAAACAAAAAAAGCATCCACTGGCCAACTTCAAGGTGATGTATACACTGGAACAGATTCAGTAGAATATTTAGCTTCAGGAGTTCCAGACAGAGTTTTCTTTGCAACTAATGAAACAGTGCTTACAACTGCTTCAAGAGAAACTTTAAGAAAACAAGCGGCGTGGTTAAGAAAAAATTCTGATATTACGGTTGTATTAGAGGGTCATGCAGATGAAAGAGGCACTAGAGAGTACAACTTAGCATTAGGTGAAAGAAGAGCTAACTCAGCTAAAGACTATTTAATGACTTATGGAATTTCTTCAGACAGAATTTCCGTATTAAGTTATGGTAAAGAAAGACCTGTGGATTCAGGATCGAACCCTTTAGCTTGGTCAAAAAACAGAAGATCGGTTACTGTTAAAGCCAATTAGTCTTAAATTAATTTATAAAAGGCCCTAGCATGTATTTGTATAGGGTCTTTTTTTTGCCATCATTATAATTATTACTCGTTTTATTATGTTTAATTTTAAAAAAATAATTCTACTAAAAATAATATTCATATTTATTATATTTCCTAATATTTCCTTTGCAGACAATCATAATTTGAATGAGATTATAGAATTAATTCAGAAAGATTTAAAGACACTTGAAAAAGCTGTATACTCAGGATCTACTGATACAAAAAACTCAAATAGCATTGATGGAAATTCTGAGGATGTTCTAACAAGACACTTGTTAAAATTATCAGATATCGAGAGTCAATTTCAAGAACTTACAAATAAATTTGAGGAGATAAATTTTAAATTAGATAAGCTATCAAATAGACTCTCAAAAATTCAAGCAGATAATCAAATAAGATTCCAAGAAATTGAAAATGTTTTATCTTCAGAGGAAGGTGACAAAAAAATAACTTTTAAACCAAAAAAAAACTTACAAGAAAGTTTGCCTGGATCCTCACAGCCTCAAGACTTAGGATCAATTTCTTATAAAGATACGGAAACTGATAACGCTTCCCAACAGATACAATCAGTAGATACTACGTCTTCAGTAGTAACTGAAACATTTGAGTCAGAACAAAAAATATTACCTAATGACTTACCTGAAAAACAATATGAATTTGCTACTAGTTTCTTAAAAGTTGGCGACTATAGTACAGCAGAGAGAGCATTTAGAGAGTTTGTAACAACTAATCCAAGTCATAAACTGGCAGGTAATGCACAATATTGGTATGCAGAAACATTTAGAATTCGTCAACTTTATACAGATGCAGCTTCCGCTTATCTTGAAGGCTATCAAAAATACCCAAAAGGTGACAAGGCTCCTATAAATTTATTAAAACTTGGTGTATCAATGGTCCAGATAGGAGAAAAAGAACAAGGCTGTAAAATGATTGAGGGAGTTGAAAAACAATATCCTAAAGCCAATCAATCTGTTCTTCAAAAAGCAAAGTATGAATCTAAAAAATTTGAGTGTTCAAAACAAAAAACATAAAATAATTCTTAGCCAGCTTAATCAAAAAAAGATATCTAAAATTTATCATGAATTTTCATCTTCGTTAAAAGTTAAAGAAGATTTAGCAGTAGCTATTTCTGGAGGGCCAGATAGTCTAGCATTAGCGTACTTAACTAAATGTTATTCATTAAGAAACAAAATAAAAGCTAAGTATTATATAGTCAACCATAAGCTTCGAAAAGAATCCTCTCTAGAGGCCGAGAATGTAAAAAAAGTTTTAAAAAAAATTGATGTTCAATGCACAATTCTAAATTGGTATGGAAAAAAACCTTCTAAAAATATCCAAGCTATAGCTAGAGATAAGAGATATTCTTTATTATCACATGAGTGTAAAAAAAATGATATCAAATATTTATTATTAGGACATCACTTAAATGACTTATTTGAAAACTTCTTAATTAGAATAGTCAGAGGTAGTGGATTAAAAGGGTTAATTTCATTTAGTGAAAATACAAAATATAGAGGTCAAGATTTAAATGTTTTAAGACCATTGCTAAATTTAGAAAAGAAAGATTTAATTTATATCTCCAATAAAGTGTTTAGTTTTTTTGTTAAAGATCCATCAAACATAAATGAAAATTATAAAAGAACTAGAATTAGAAATTTACTGAATTCACTTGAAAAAGAAGGTTTGGATGTAAAAAAATTAAAATTAACTATTAATAATTTAAAAGACTCAGATAAATCAATTAAATTTTATGTAGAAAGAAATTTAAAAAAAAATGTAGTTTTTTTAAAAAGAAAAAATACATATATTTTGAGTTATAATTTTTTTGATCAACCACATGAAATAATTTTTAGATCTTTAACAAATTTAATCCAAAAGCTTGGAAATAAATATTACCCTGTTAGAGGAAAAAGCATTAATGAGTTGATAGAAAAAATTAATAAGAAATCTATTACTAAGTTTACTTTGGGTGGCTGTTATATTGAGAGAATTAACGAAACTGTATTAATATCACAAGAAACTTCACATAAAGTTTAAATTTTGTAACAATTTGACACTTGTTTAATTGATAATAATTATTATCTTATAGTCATGAATATGAAAAATTTAGCTATGTGGGCTGTAATTGTTTTTTTAACAATTGGACTTTATAATATGTTTAAAAATCCTCAGGCTAATGTTGGCAAGAGTAATTCAATAATATTTTCAGAATTTTTAACAGAAGTTGATAACGGTGGAGTTGTAAAAGTAGAGATACAAGGAAATAATATAAGAGGACTTCTTGCTAATGGAAATTCTTTTTCTACATATTCACCCAATTATCCAAACTTAATTGAAAAACTATCTAGCAAAGGCGTGAGTATTTCAGCCGCTCCTTTAGAAGACAAGATGCCATCTTTATTTGGTGTGCTGTTATCATGGTTTCCAATGTTACTACTAATTGCTGTTTGGATTTTTTTCATGAGACAAATGCAAGGTGGTAAAGGTGGGGCTATGGGTTTTGGTAAATCCAAGGCAAAAATGATGAACGAATTAAAAGGCAAGGTTACTTTCGACGATGTTGCTGGAGTAGAAGAAGCAAAAGAAGAAGTGGAAGAAGTTGTTCAATTTTTAAAAGATCCTAAAAAATTTAGTAGGCTTGGTGGAAAAATACCAAGAGGATGTTTATTAGTTGGCCAACCAGGTACAGGTAAAACTTTACTCGCAAGAGCTATAGCAGGAGAGGCGGGAGTTCCATTCTTTACCATATCAGGGTCAGATTTTGTTGAAATGTTTGTTGGTGTTGGAGCCTCAAGAGTTAGAGATATGTTTGAACAAGGTAAAAAAAATTCACCGTGTATTATTTTTATAGACGAGATAGATGCAGTTGGAAGAAGTAGAGGGGCTGGTCTTGGAGGTGGAAATGATGAAAGAGAACAAACTTTAAATCAATTATTAGTTGAGATGGATGGTTTTGAAACTAACGAAGGGGTAATAATTATTGCAGCTACAAACAGACCTGATGTATTAGATCCAGCTTTATTACGACCAGGTAGATTTGATAGGCAAGTGGTTGTTGGTCTTCCGGACATCATCGGAAGAGAAAAAATACTCAAGGTTCATGTTAAAAAAATAAAAATGGCTCCAGATGTAAATTTAAGAACAGTTGCAAGAGGAACTCCTGGTTTCTCAGGTGCAGATCTAGCAAATATTGTTAATGAAGCAGCATTACTTGCTGCAAGAAAAAATAAAAGATTAGTTACTCTAAATGAATTTGAAGAAGCTCGAGATAAAGTTATGATGGGATCAGAGAGAAGATCCATGGTTATGACTGAAGAAGAAAAAACTTTAACAGCCTATCATGAAGCAGGGCATGCAATAGTAACTATTAATGAAGATGCAGCACACCCGATTCATAAAGCAACAATTATTCCAAGAGGAAGAGCGTTGGGAATGGTAATGCAATTACCAGAGAGGGATGAATTATCTCAAACAAGAGAACAGTTACATGCCCAACTGGCTATTGCTATGGGAGGAAGAGTAGCAGAAGAAATTATTTTTGGTGAAGATAAGGTTACGACAGGTGCATCAAGTGATATTGAGCAAGCAACCAAAAGAGCAAGAGCAATGGTAATGAAAGCTGGACTTAGTAAAGAATTGGGCCCTGTTTCATATGGAGAAAATGAAGAAGAGGTATTTTTAGGTAGATCTGTTGCAAGAACCCAAAATATGTCTGAAGAAACTGCTAAAAAGGTAGATTCAGAAATTAGAAAAATTGTAGACAAAGGATATGAAAGAGCAAGAAAAGTTTTAACAGAAAAAATTGATGATTTACATAAGTTAGCAAAGGCTCTTTTAACCTATGAAACTCTTTCAGGTGAAGAGATCGAAAACTTGATAAATAAAAATATATTCCCTAGCAATAAAGAAGATTTAAAAGTTGAAGATGAAGACAAAGGTTCAGCTTTGAGCTCAATGGGTCTTAAGCCAAAAATAGTTCATTAAAAATAAATGAAAAAATATTACACAAGAGTGTGTAATTTTGCTTATGGCAAATCTTCAACAAATTTAGTTAGAGAAAAAAAAAATCTTCCTTTAAATGGTAATAAAGAATTGTCATTTGGACAAATAGAAATTATCACAAGAACACTAAGTAGAATAATTGATCTTAAAGATATAAAAAAATTACCTAAACCACTAAGAGAAAAAATTGATAAAGATCTTAAAATTATTATTAAAAAAAATAAAAACTTTTCAAATTTAAATTTTAATAAAATTCCTAATATAATGGGCATATTAAATATAACACCAGATAGTTTTTCAGATGGTGGAAAATTTATTAAAAAAAAAAATGGTATAAACCATGGAGAAAATTTATTTAAATTTGGTGCAGATATTGTTGATATTGGTGGAGAATCTACAAGACCAGGATCTAAGCCTATAAACAAAAAAGAAGAATGGATTAGAATAAAAAAGATAATAAAGAATATTGATAAAAAAATTCCATTGTCATTAGATACGAGAAAATCAGAAATTATGAATAAAGGAATTCAAATGGGAATTCAGCTTATAAACGATGTATCGGGGCTAAACTATGACTCTAAAACAGTTAATGTATTGCAAAAAAATAAAACTCCATTTGTCATTCAACATTCACAAGGCACACCGGAAAAGATGCAAAAAAATCCTAGATATAAAAATGAATTGTTAGATATATATGATTTTTTTGAGGAAAAAATAAAATATTTAAGATCTAAAGGCATAAAACATAATAATATTATGATTGATCCAGGAATTGGTTTTGGAAAAAATTTGAAACATAATATGAACTTAATTAGAAGAGTTTCTATTTTTCATACTCTTGGTTTTCCTATACTACTTGGGCTTTCCAGAAAGAAATTTATTAAAGATTTGTCTGAAAAAAATGATACCAAAGAAAGGTTGGGTGGAACAATTTCTTCATCTTTGTACTCTATAATGCAAGGGGTTCAAATTTTAAGAATCCATGACGTGAATGAACTAATACAAAGTATAAAAGTATTTAAAGAATTGATAAAAAAATAATGACAAAAAAATATTTTGGAACAGATGGAATAAGAGGTGCCGTAAATAGTAAAAATATTAATGGTGATATGTTTTTTAAATTTGGTCTTGCAACTGGAACCTACTTTAAAACACAAAAAAAAAAGAAACAAATAGCTATAATTGCAAAGGACACCAGATTATCAGGTTATAGTCTAGAACCTGCCTTGGTATCAGGGCTTACGTCAGCTGGGATGCATGTTTACACATTAGGACCTCTTCCAACCAATGGCCTAGCAATGTTAACAAAGAAAATGAGAGCAAACATGGGCATTATGATTACAGCATCTCACAATCCATATTATGATAATGGGTTAAAATTATTTGGTCCTGATGGCTTAAAATTGTCTGATAAAATTGAAAAAAAAATAGAAATTTTAATAGATAAAAAAATTGAAAATAATTTATCAAAACCCAAAGAACTAGGACGAGTAAAAAGATTAGAGAGTGGAAACAAAGATTATATAAAGATCTTAAAAAATAATTTTCCTAAAGATTTTAATCTAAGAGGCTTAAGAATAGTTATTGATTGTGCTAATGGTGCGGGATACAAAGCAGGACCAGAATTATTAAAATCCCTAGGTGCTAAAGTATTTTCGATTGGAATAGAACCTAATGGCCTTAACATTAATAAAAATTGTGGCTCCACATTTCCAAATAAGATTAAATTTGCAGTAAAAAAATATAAAGCGCACATAGGCATTTCCCTAGATGGTGATGCAGACAGAATAATTATGTGTGATGAAAAAGGTAGTATAATTGATGGTGATCAAATAATTGCCGCACTAGCAATCAGATGGAAAAAAAAACAAATGTTAAGAGGAGGTGTTATTGGCACCTTAATGTCCAACTTTGGATTAGAAAAATTTTTTAAATCCAAAAAAATAAAATTTATAAGAACAGATGTGGGTGATCGATATGTAAAAGAAAAAATGCAAAAAAAAAACTTTAACCTAGGGGGAGAGCAATCTGGGCATATTATTTTGGGTAAATTTGCAACTACTGGAGACGGTTTGTTAGTTGCGTTAGAAGTTTTGTTTTCTTTAAGAAAAGGAAATAAAGCTAGTAATTTCTTTAATACTTTCAAAAAAACTCCCCAAATATTAAAAAATATTGAAGTTGAAGATAAAAATATAATTAATAATACTGATATAAAAAATTCTATTAAAAGTGCAGAAAAATTAATGAAAAACCAAGGAAGAATATTAGTTAGAAAATCAGGAACAGAATCTAAGATTAGAATAATGGGTGAAAGTGAAAATAATAAACTTCTCCAAAAGTGTTTGAATATAATTTCAAAAAAAATTAAATAAATTGAAACCAAAATCTAAAATATTGATTATTGCTGGATCAGATTCATCTGGTGGTGCAGGCATTCAAGCTGATATTAAAACTATTACGGCATTAGGCTCATATGCAATGACAGCTATAACCGCAGTTACAGCTCAAAATACAACAGGTGTAAAATCAATAATGCCAATTGAACCAAAAGAAATTTCAAATCAAATAGAATTTACTTCAAAAGACATTAAGCCCGATGCTGTAAAAATTGGGATGCTACACTCTTCAAAAGTAATAAAGTCAGTAATTCACTCATTAAATCTTATTAAAGTTAAAAAAATAATTTTAGACCCTGTTATGATTGCTAAAGGTGGAGCAAAACTAATAGATGATAAAGCAATTCATTTATTAAAAACTGAATTAATAAAAAAAGTTAGTTTAGTAACTCCCAATATTCCAGAAGCTGAAATATTAACTAAAACTAAAATTAAAACAAAAGAAGATATGATTTTTGCAGCAAGTATATTAATTGAATTGGGAGCAGAAAATGTTTTTATAAAAGGTGGTCATTTATATTCTAAAGTTGTACAAGATATCTTTGTTAATAAAAAAGAAATCCTTATTATAAAAAATAGAAGAATTGCAACTAGTAATACACATGGTACTGGTTGTACGCTTTCATCAGCTATTACCACTTTCTTTGCTTGTGGAAAAACATTAAAGAAATCTTGTGAGCTAGCAACTAAGTATGTAAATAACTCCATAAGATCTAACCTCAATTATGGAAAAGGCCATGGTCCTATAAATCATTTAAGTTCAATAGCCGTAAATAGAAAATTTAGATAATGAAAAATGTAGTCGTTGTTGGTTCACAGTGGGGAGACGAAGGAAAAGGAAAAATAGTTGATTGGCTATCAGATCAAGCAGATGTTGTTATCCGTTTTCAAGGTGGACACAATGCTGGGCACACATTGGTAATTGATGGAGTTACTTATAAACTGAGATTACTTCCCTCTGGGATTGTTAGAAAAAATAAAATATCAATTATTGGTAATGGAGTTGTGGTTGATCCATGGGCATTATTGGAAGAAATTGAAGAAATTAAAACTAAAGGCGTGGATGTAAGTATAGAAAATTTTATAATTTCGGAATCTGCAAATCTTATTTTACCCTTTCATAGAGAAATGGATGAAATAAGAGAAGATGCTGCGGGCAAGGGAAAAATTGGAACCACAAGGCGTGGTATTGGACCTGCTTACGAAGATAAAGTAGGAAGACGATCTATCCGTGTTATGGATTTAAGGTCTGAAACAAATCTTGATCATAGATTAGAAAACGTGCTTCTTCATCATAATGCGATTAGGAAAGGTTTGGGTAAAAAAGTTTTTGAAAAAAATAAGTTAAAAGAGGATTTATTAAAAATTGCTCCAGAAATATTAAAATTTTCTCAACCTGTATGGCTTAGAATTGATGAATTTAAAAAACAAAAGAAAAAAATACTATTTGAAGGTGCTCAAGGTATTTTACTAGATGTTGATCATGGCACATATCCTTTTGTAACATCATCCAATACTGTAGCTTCTGCTGCTGCCACAGGAACTGGTTGTGGCCCAAATTCTATTCACTATGTGCTAGGCATAACTAAAGCTTACACAACTAGAGTTGGAGAAGGTCCTTTCCCAACTGAATTAACAGACGAGACAGGAGAGCTACTTGGATCAAGAGGAAAAGAATTTGGAACAGTAACGAGCAGAAAAAGAAGATGTGGTTGGTTTGATGGGGTTTTGGTTAGACAAACAATTAAAATTTCAGGAATAGATGGAATCGCATTAACTAAATTAGATGTTTTAGATGAGCTAGATGAAATCAAAATGTGCGTTGAGTATGAATTAGATGGAAAAAAAATGAATTATCTCCCTGCTGCAGTTGAAGATCAGTTAAAAATAAAACCAATTTATAAAACTTTTGCTGGCTGGAAAAGTTCAACTCAAGGGATCAAAAATGTTGAGGCACTGCCAGAAAACGCAAAAAATTATATTTATGCATTAGAAGATTTTATAGGTACAAAAATTTCAAGTATATCAACAAGCCCTGAGCGTGAAGATACAATTCTTCTAGAAAATCCATTTGAGGTTTAATTAACAGGCAGTAAATTTTTTGATTTAGCAGAAATTAGCATGTGTTTTTGAATTTTCTCAAAAGCCTTATTTTCTATTTGTCTAATTCTCTCTCTGCTAACTTTATATTTTTTGCTTAAATCTTCAAGAGTTGTAGGATTATCATTTAACCTTCTTGAGTATAAAATTTCACGTTCTCTATCATTTAAAATTTTTATTGAGTTATTTAGTAAGTCTTTTCTTTGCTCCATTTCTTCTTGGTGTGCAAATTTAAGATCATGGTCTAATTCCTTATCTACCAACCAATCTTGCCACTCATCACCATCTTCTCCAACTTGTGCATTTAAAGAAAACTCTTTTCCTGAAAGTCTTCTATTCATCGAAATAACTTCTTTTTCACTTACATCTAACTTATTAGCTATTTCATTTACATGCTCGGGTCTTAAATCCCCCTCAGATTGTGGTGCTATTTGATTTTTTATTTTTTTTAAATTGAAAAATAATTTTTTTTGAGCTGTAGTTGTTCCTATTTTTACTAAACTCCAAGACCTTAAGATATATTCTTGTATAGAGGCTTTTATCCACCACATTGCATAAGTAGTTAACCTAAAGCCCTTTTCAGGTTCAAATTTCTTAACAGCCTGCATTAACCCTACGTTACCCTCTGAGATCATTTCATTGACAGGAAGACCATAACCTCTGTATCCCATGGCAATTTTTGCGACAAGTCTAAGGTGACTAGTTACAAGTTTTTCTGCAGCTTTGACGTTACCATTTTCCTTCCAGTTTTTTGCTAGCATATATTCTTCTTCAGCAGCAAGCATAGGAAATTTTTTAATTTGCTCAAGGTAAGCTGATAGACCACCTTCATTCGAAAGAGTCGGAAGATTACTATTTATTGTACTCATAAGTTGTATTTATTTAGATGTTTATTATAGTATTTCAATATCTTTTTTGCCAGTATTTCTGAGCAATTTAACTATGTTCTCAAGTTCTTGTGGCAAAATTGAGGAAAAAATCATTTCTTCGTTGGTCTTAGGATGGCTAAATCCTAATGTTTTTGCATGCAAAAACTGTCTATCCAATTTATAAATTAGATTCTCTAAATTAGTATCTATATTTTTAAGTTTCTTATATTTTTTTTTATATTTACCATCTCCCATAATACTGTTACCCATATGCGTCATGTGCACCCTTATTTGGTGAGTTCTTCCAGTTTCTAATCTGCATTCGACCAAACTTAATGTTGGTGTTTTGTCATTTTCAAAAATTTCTATAGTTTTATAATTAGTTATTGCTCTTTTGCCTTTTGAGTTACTCACTTCCATCATTTGTCTATTTTTTGAACTTCTAGTTATAAAGGTATCAATTTTACCAGATGAAGGTCTAAGCTTTCCCCAAATTAAAAGCTGATATACCCTTGTGATAGTGTGCTCACTAAATTGATGTGATAAGTTTTCATGAGTTTCGTTATTTTTAGCTACAACAACTAAACCAGATGTATCTTTGTCAATTCGATGTACGATACCAGGTCTAAGCTCATCGCCAATTGTAGAAAGAGAGTCTTTATTGTAGTACATTAAAGCATTAACAATTGTTTCATCATAATTTCCAGCACCAGGATGCATAATTATACCAGCAGGTTTATTGATTATTAACAGATCATCATCTTCATAAATTATTTCTAGTTTAAAGTCATAAGGTTTTAAGGAAGCTACCTCAGGTTCTGGAATTTGTAGGCTTATCTTATCCCCGGTCGAAATTTTTTTTGAAGGACTATTGATTGTTTGGTTATTTAATTTTAACTTTTCTTTTAGGATTAAATTTTTAATTCTAGTTCTGCTAATTAAATTTTCTCTTTTATTAATGAAAACATCAACCCTAAGATTATTTTCATCCACTTCGACTATTAAATTAATGTTTTTTTCCATAAAATGTAATATTAATACTATATGCGCTTGTAGCTCAACTGGATAGAGCGCCTGACTTCGGATCAGGAGGTTCTGGGTTCGACTCCTAGCAGGCGCACCAAGTAATTGCACACAATTAAATTACAAAACAGTTGTTTTTTGTTATAAAATGTAATGATTTATTTAATTTTACCATCATTTAATGAAGAAAAAAATTTAATCAAAATTTTTAAAAAAATTGATGATTTATTAAATGCTAAAGAGTTCATAGTTGTAGTAGTAGATGACTGCTCAACCGACAATACAAAATTTTTAAAGAAAGAATCAAATAAATTTAAACTAATTTATAAAAAACATGATCTTAATAGAGGCTTAAGTATTACCTTAGAAACAGGTTTTAAAATTATTGAAAAAAAAATAAAAAAAAATGATTTTATTGTTACTATGGATGGTGACAATACTCATCCTGTAAAAATTATTCCAAGGATGATTGATTCAATGAAAAAAAATAAATTTGATATCCTTATTGCCTCAAGGTTTACCACACACTCAAAAGTGAATGGATTAAGTAGACCTAGAAGGCTTTTAAGCATACTAGCAAAATATATTTTTTCATATTGCTTCCCTTACCGAGGTCTAAAAGAATATACATGTAATTTTAGAATTTATAGGCCACACCTAATTAAAAAATTATTAATGAATAAGAATTTTTTTAAAAATGAAGATTTTAATATTGCAGTTAAAATTTTATTATATCTAATTCATAATGTTAAAAATATAGAAATATCTGAATTTCCATTGGTATTGAACTATCACTACAAAATTGGTTCAAGTAAAATGAGAATTTTTAGAAACATTTTCTTAACATTAAGGTTAATAATTTTTAAAAAGTTTAATAATTGATTATTAAACCTTTAGATAATTCATAATTATTATTTATTAAAGCAATGACAAAATATGTAAAACTTAGCATGTAAAAGATTAATGTATTAAAGTTACTTGATACTAAATTTTTTGAGAAAAAATTTTTGTTCAAAACAAAAATTAAGATAATAAGGGTTGGTTCAAAATACTTTTGAGATGTTGCATACCCTATGGCTGTGAAATTAATAAGCAAAATTATATAAAATATATCTCTATCTATTTTGTATAATAAATAAAAAATCACTAACCCCAAAAAGCCAGTCAAATAAAAAAGTAAATTATTGTGAAAAACAAAATTTGATATTTTATAAAAAAATCCACCACCACTAGTAGAAAAATTCTCATAGGTAAATAGTAAAAAAGAAAATAATAATAATAATATAATTATTTCATATTTCTTGAGACTGATAATAGATTTTTTTATTTCTATAAAATTATTTTTATTAATTAAAAAAAACAAAAGACAAAAAAAGATTATAGAAAAATTTGTAATCACAGTATAGGACAAATTATTAGTGAAATCTAATTTTGAGCTAATGGAGGTGTCTAACAATATATAAAAACCAGGAAAAGAAAAAATAATACAAAAAAATAATATACCAAGAAATGAATTTATGGAGTTATTTTTATAATAGTGAGTAAGGTAGAATATGAAAAATACAGCATATGATTGCATACTGTACGTAGACAAACTTAAGAAAAAAATGTTAAGGAATTTATAAACAAAATTTTTAGAATCTAAGCTTACAGTGTAAAAATAATTTGCAAATAATAAAAAAATTAGCGCAGTTAAGTGTGCATTAGGCCAAATGGATGAGGCTCTGTAAAAAGGTAAAAATAGTAAAGACATACCGATTATCAAACTATTAAATTTTTGGTTCGGATATAACTTTGAAATATTTAGATAAACTAAAAAAGGTAGTAATAGAGAAAATAAAAAATAAATAAGTTTTGTAATAAAGATACTATTAAAAATCGATTGGGGAATTGATAATAAAAAGTAATGAAGTGGAAAATGCCTAGTGTACTCATGAGTCGTATTAAAAATAAAATTAGAAAAATTAATTACTGCAGGAAATGTTCTAATAAAATCAATTCTGCTGCCGCCTGTTGAAAGATCTTCTTCAATCAGAAAACCAAATATTAAAGATAAAATAGGAATTAAAATTAATATAACTTTTTTTGATATATGGGTACTTGTCATTTTATATTATTTAATAGATTA
>Ga0209709_10002855_pt1 | contig 14697 bp, 13 predicted proteins | sample ArcticOcean_MG_C_2_FD_187435 | JGI IMG/M metagenome (GOLD analysis project Ga0209709, IMG submission 187435) | Marine microbial communities from western Arctic Ocean - ArcticOcean_MG_CB4_136 (SPAdes) (version 2) | ecosystem: Environmental > Aquatic > Marine > Oceanic | place: Arctic Ocean... | reverse complement strand
ACTGTGAAAAGCGATTTTAGTTGTAGAACTTCAGGTTGTATGTCGGAGACCGTTACGCAGAAAATAATTTTCTTCCAAAATCAGACTGTAGAAGAGGAGCCTGAAGATAGTGTACTATCGAGTTCAACGGATGACCAATTATTGATTTACGGTGGAAGTGGGGCTGGAGTAATTCTTCTGTTAATGCTATTAGTTATGCTCCGGAAAGGACGCAAATAATTCAAAACCTAAGGGTTTATTAGTACCCAATTAGACTTTATTCTATGAACGAAAAGGTTGATTCGGAACGTATGCTATATTTTGGCTATGGCTCTAACCTCGACCACGAAGATTGGACTAGATGGTGTACGAAGAAACAACTTGACCCTACTGGGCTGAAAGAAATTGGACCTGCTTGGATAGATGGTTTCGTTCTAGATTTCAATTACTATTCCAGTTCTAGAGAGGCTGGCGCTGCAAATCTAACTTGGGTTGCTTCAGGGATGGCTGCAACACCTGGTGCATTGTTTGAAATTGATGAATATACCAGAGATGCACTTGACCGTAAAGAAGGACATCCCTACTATTACCGTCGTGTTGAAAAAATAGTTCATACAACCGATGGCCAGAGTCATCGAGCTTACACTTACATTCACGAATCTGAAGAATCCAAATTTCATGCACCTTCGAATGAATATGTAGAATTGATTCGTAATGGGTTACTGAGACTAAATTTACCAACTACTTGGCTAGATTCTAGTCTCAGATTAATTGAGCAACCTCGATTTGACTACGTATTTGTCTACGGAACTCTGATGAAAGGAATGATCAGAGAAAGGGAAATGAAAGATGGAAGCAACTTTTATTGTCAAGGTTCAGCAAAAGGTCTACTTTACGACATTGGAGATTATCCAGGAATGGCCCATGGAGAGGGATTTGTTCACGGGGAGGTGTACAAAGCAAGTGATATGTTTGAATTGATTCAACGATTAGATTGGATAGAAGGTTGTGGTGGTAACGACCCACTATTCGATAGAACAATTCAAGAAATCGATACTGAAAATGGAAAGGTATGGGCTTATGTTTACCACTATGCTCAATCCTTAGATTCGTTTGCCAAAATAGAATCTGGTAATTGGAAATCAAAAGAATAATACCATTATCAATACAATAAATATCACTCATTCAAGAGATATGCGCATTGCTACAGCATTTCCTCCGCCTAGGCAAAGAGATACAATTCCACTCTTAGCCTCAAGCCTGCGCATGACACCAATCATTGTGATTAGACAGCGAGTTCCACCACTTCCACAATCAATTACCTGTGTGAATTAATAAATCTCGATTCAGCAATCAAATATGGAATTTATTCACAGGAAATATCTTCTAAAATAGAGACTCAATCCATTCCTTAGTTTGCTTGATGTTTTCTAATCTAGCGATCGGCCTTTCAGGAAAACGGTGGTCTAGATGTGTGCCTGCCAGTTTTTTTGACCAACCGCCTGAATTTGCCATAGCGGCTATTGGTTTGCCGATTTGCCAAGCAAATGCTATTTCAGAGAGAGTGCCTGCCCCTCCTGAAATAGAGATGCATGCTTCAGCACATTGAGCAACCAGCGTGTTTCGAAATAATCCAAGACCTGTTGGCATCACTAGGTCAAGATACTGATTTGCCTTGCTATCATCTGATTCTGGCATCAGACCGATTACTTGGTCTCCAGTCCATTTATCGCTCAATCTAGCACCTTTACCAACAGCTTCCATTACCCCACCACGGCCACCGCAACAGACTCTGTGGCCCATGTCTACAATTAGTTTGCCAACTTGCTCAGCCATCTGAAGAACTTCTTCCTCGAGGACACCATTCGAACCAAAAACTGAAATTATTGCCATAATTGTACACTCTCGATTCCATATTTATTGATTGGCATTAGAAAGTAAGCCAGAAACTACCAGTCCTGTCTCAGTAATTTTATACGCCGCTTTTCCGCTTACCTTCTCAATAATTGAGTTCTTGCGTAACACTTTCAATCGATTAGAGAGCATATTCGCTGAAGTTTTTTTGGACTTGTCTTGAGAAAATTCTTTTTCGTTTAATTTATCCTTTATTTCAGACACTTTTAGAATCTCATGTGACAAATTATTCAATTCATTATCTTTGGATGGAATTGCTTTCTGTTCAGCTAATTCTCTAAATGCATCGAGTACTTTCAAGACCTCTGGTTTTGATGCTAATTCGATAATAGGTCCACGAATCCCAGCACCTGACCATGTTTGAAATTCTATCATCTGTTCCATTATTTGCCTTGAAGGGTCGAAATTGTCACCTTGTGAATTAAGATCATAACCAACAGGAAATTCGATTAAACGGACATTTGGTATAGTGAGAGTTGCAATAGAAGATGCTAAAATTATGCCTGTGGGAATAGTTTCAGATAACAGAATAACTAAACTTCTGTTTTTGCCTAAATCATTCAACAATCTAGGAGACATCGAATGCAGAAACATATTCCAATTTGAAAACCAATTGTTTGACATCTTAAAATCCTCATTGGTATCAATTAATTCGACAGTGTGATCCCCAGGTAGCGTCCCATATGATGTTTGTTTCTTGAGGAAATCACAAAATATCCCTAGCCTAGATTTGGTATGACTTTGGAGAGGAATTAATCTTACATCTACATCCTTACCATCTGTCTTGCTCAACCTATGCAATGCTGGCCTAACGTGATCGAGTCGCGACATCACCGGTGCAAGAAGCACCACTCTTTCCCGCATAATTTCATATAATATGTGTAAAATATATTAGTTTTACTTATTTTAACTACTTTTTTCATAGCCACTTTCATAGTGATTTCCGTCTAAGGCGTTTTGGTGACGGCTACTGGCCCCCTCGCAGGATACGCACAATATTCTGATAGAGAATTTCTAGACAAAAATGTTGCTTCGCAGCACTTTTCTCTTTACAAAAAGAAAAGCATATTCTTCTTGCCCTTTAGTGTCCTTTTCGTAGTTGTATTTACTGGACTCACAATGTTCTTTTTCATCTTTTCCTCACTCTTCTTCTTTTTAGAACTCTTAGCCGGTGAAGTTTCAAAGACCAGTGCGGACGATTTTCTTATAGTACTAGAGTTGACAGTATTCACAATTAAATATCTACCAATTATTTTACTTGTGGAACTATTCTTTACCACGCCATGGATGATCAAAAAGAACAGAGAAAATAAATTCGTTGAAGAATTCTACAATGGAAAGAATGTTGTTTTAGAAGAACCAAGGTGGATTTCAAAGGTAGGTTATGTGAATCGACTACATCCCGATGATTTAGACAAGGGTGACAGAATTGAAATATCTCCTGAAAGCATAACAAAAGAAGGATTTTACTTCTTGAAGAATTTGAAGTGTATCAATCACGAAAACAAGCAAGGAAGTGAAACTCACACATATTATGAAACTGACGCTTGGGGTGAAAGGCAAGAATATTCCTACACGACATATTACTATTACCAAATCGCATATTTCGACCTAAATGGAACGCAATTAATTTTGAAGAGCAAGGATTACTCACCTGCTTTTGACACTTCAAATAGCTATGATATTCTGTTCAAAATAAACGATGTTTTACAAACCCCAAATGAACTAAGTGGTAATATCCTCAAACTTTTAGTAGATGAGGCATTACCCCTAGACAACCCCGGGGAAGTGGGTGGCGCTGAGCCAAATCGTCCTCAACCCATGATAATAAACAACTCAAAGGCGGCGATAGCATGAGCCGCTATGAGCGAAATTTCAGCACGCTTAGTAGCATTTGCTTTGATGAAAAAGAGTCCACAGATTGGCAACAATCTGAGGAAAGTTTGGCAATCGCTAGAAGATTGACAAACGAAGCTGCTAATGGTAAAAGACGACCGTTTCAAATTGTAATTGCTACCGACCGTTTCTGCCCACTTGGAGACATCGTTGATTCGATGATTTTGTCAACTGAAGGAACTGGTTTGCTGCAAGCCCGGTATGATGGTCAACCAATTGTTCGCTTTCACCTCATGTTGAGAGGAGAACGTTCTGTGGAAATCCTACAAGAGAATGATTCCCACATCCAAAGATTGCAAAATACCGGAGTGAAGTTTACCTTCGAAGAATGTAATTCTTCTAGCGGCATTTCAGAATTAACCAATGCCAGAGAATGTGCTCTGCAATTTATTCGTAATCTTCCAAAGGACGATAACCCAATCATCCTCTGGTTAGATGATGACCTTGCATTTGATTCATTGATTACGCAGGATGGAGAAGTAAAACTCTGCAGTCCTTGGTCATTCTTCCATGAGGTATGGAGATATCATGAGATGTATCCAGGAGTTGATATTGGCCTAGGAGACGTCACCGGTGCGCCACCATTGCCTGCATCTTCTACACTTCACACAAACTTAGTAGATCTAAATGCTAGTATTTCTGGTACAGACTCTAGAACAGATATTAGAAGATGGTCTGAAAGAGATTATTACTATGACTTATCCGACCATAATAGGAATTCCGAGCCATGGAGTATCCCGAATCTGAATTTAGAATCTGAAGAGATTTTATGGAATTTACTAGAAGTCGGAACTCTTGCTAGACCCTTGGTAGTTAGCAACCCATCTCTAACGATACAACAAGATCGTTATGTTCGCGGAGGAAATACAATTGTTTTCAACACCCGATGGTTGAATGAGATTGACCACCCCAAGATTCCTCGACGTGGAGACTCAATTTGGGCATTGATGGTTCGTAATCAGGGCGGGAAACTAGGACATTTCCCCCTTCCTCTTCGACACATTCGTGACATCAGAAGCGAGGATTGGACCTCTAAAGATTCACTCACTAATTGGCTTCGTAGATTAGAAGTCGATTTAATCGGGGCTTCATTCCAGAGGTGGTTTGCGGATAATAACTCGCTAAAATCTGCAGAACAGATTCTTGTTGAGAGATGTAAGCGGCAACTAGATGCTTTCAGAACCTCTATCGATTTGGTGGAACTTCTGCCTGTCGAAATCCGTACAGTATTGGCGGATTTCATCAATCGAGGAATCGAAAAAACAGAAGGTTTAATCTCAAATCCTAACGCTTTTGAATCATACCATCGATGTGTAACCTCGCAAATAAGTAAAAATATCCCAAAAGCTGTGAACTGGCACTGTGAAGCATTTTGTAATTATCGTTGCAAATTTTGTTATGCCGGATTTGATCTACAGCGCAAACAGCCTAAAATTAGCTTAGATGAAGGTTTCGGAATAATTCAAGATCTCGCAAAGCAGGGTGTTGAAAAGATTAATTTTGTTGGTGGTGAGCCTATGTTGCATCCTCATCTAAATGATTGGATCAAAGCATCAAAGCGCCATGGCATGACTACTAGTATTGTGTCCAATGGCACAAATATGACTAAACAATGGTTGGAAGATATGCGCCCGTATTTGGATTGGTTGGGGCTTTCTGTTGATGCATCAAATGATGAAATTCATGCAATTATGGGTCGTGCCAATGCGAAAGATTTCAGTAAAGGTGTATCAAATCATCTCCAACAATGTCTAAGGATATCTAATTTGGCGAATGACCTGGGATATGGTATAAAACTCAATACTGTTGTTACATCAGCAAATAAAAATGATGATATGACTGATTTGGTCAAGGAAATTAACCCGGTTCGTTGGAAAATATTCCAAGTCCTGAAGATTGATGGAGAAAATGAGAGAAGTGTTCTCCCCCTTCTGGTTACTGACTTTGAATTTGAAAAGTACATTAAGCATCACAAAGAATCTTTGAAATTAACATCTGTGCAAGTCGTGCCTGAGAACAACGCTGCGATGTTAGGGACATATGCAATGATTGATTCCTTAGGCCGCGTATACACTAACCTGAATGGATCTTATCACTATTCCAAGCATACTATCCAGGAAACTGGTTTTTTGAAATGTTGGGATGAAGTTAGTATTGGATTCTCTCATGATGCATTCGATGCGAGAGGTGGAGAATGGGATTGGGAGAGCACAATGGCGGTGGCACTATGAACAGATTTATCGTAATAGAAGGCCTTGATGCAACGGGTAAATCGACTCTTGTAGAAAAACTAGTTGTGAGATTGTCTGCAAAGAAAATAATATCTCCTCCCGATATAAATGTTCCATCCATTAGTGGGGGTTCAATAAGACCTCATTTCGATTCATTAGGACCTATACCACGCCGAGCATACTATCGTTTTTCAAATTTAATTGCTAGTGAACTAGTTGCTGAATCTATAATGGTGAGTGATGTCGTCATGGACCGATATTGGACCAGTACTGCCGCATTTGCAGCTATGGATGATGGTTTTGAACATGATGTTACTTTAGGAAAATATCCTGATGAGATTCGAAGTCCTGATATTCTGATATTATTGATTGTTGATGAAGAAAACCGATTGAAACGTTTGCAGAGTAGAGGAGAAATTGAGACAAGAGAGGAGTCTGAATTAACTAGGGATGTAGATAAAAGGGAAAGGGTCCTTGAATCTTATAAGAAATTCAATCCTAAAATTATAGACACTAGTAACAAGGATCCTAAACAAGTTTGTGAAGAAGCGTTGGAAATAATTGAGGGGTGGGAAAATGAGTAATTGGAACAAAGAAATGCATGTCAAATGGATTGACACTGTAACAAGGTGGATATCATATAGATCGATTGAAGATAATCCTGATGGTTTAGTAAAATCTTCTGATGAGTTGATAGATTGGATGAAAAATATTGGGTTCGACATCGAGACATATCAAGACCCAGAGGCTCCATATAGACCAGTTATTGTAGCAACTAAACCTCCAGAATACGGAAATAATTGGATTGGTTTTTTCCACCATTATGACGTAGAGCCAGCAGATGAGGGAAATTGGAATACTAACCCATGGGAAGCCGTTCTAGAAGATGGTCTACTCTATGGAAGAGGTATTGCAGACAATATCGGACCATTGGTTCAGCGACTGATAATTCTAGAAGAAGAATTACCGGATTGCGGATTGTTATTTGTAATTCAGGGAGAAGAGGAGATTGGGTCCCCATGGGCACATCAAATCTATCCCGAATTAGAACTGCCTGAAGTGAAAATGTGGATTGATGAAACTGGATACTTCTACAAAAATGGCGACCAAAGGATTCTATCTGTTGGAGAAAGTGAATTACTAGATAGAGTAACTCAGCGACTATTCTTAGAGAATCATTCGGTTGGGAGAGGTACAAGAATACGTAACAGGGTTATGACTAAGGCGTTTGGAGAGAATAAATGCCCATGCATTGCTCACTTATTGAAAGGAACGCCATATCTCGCTATTGGTCCGAATGATGACACTGTTCGTGTGCATGGCGCCAATGAGGCAATGGATACCAACCTTCTTTCTCTTAGTGCCGCTCATATACAAATTGTATTCGAGGAGGCGGTTATTTGAGTGGAAAGTGGTTAACTAATTTAGAAGTTGGAGGCTATCTAAATCTAATTGGTGTTGAAAAAACGGACCCTGATTTAGAACTCTTAACCCAAATAGTTGGCCGTACTCTAGAAGTAATTCCTTTCCAAAACTTGACTATGCTGGATAATGAAAGAGAGATTCCTACAAAAGAGGATATTAAGAGATTAATGCTATCGGGAGTAGGAGGTATTTGTACTATTAGAAACCCATTTATTCACCAATTATTAGTCGAACTAGGTTTTGATGCTAGGATGGTTGCATCTACTATAATGCAACCAGATTGTCATATTACAATTCTAGTTTCGATTGATGATAACTTGTGGTGGTGCGACCCGGGTAATGGATTCCCGTACTTCTCAGTAATTCGGCTTGGAGATGAAAGTATTCATTCACACCCATTCCTAAGTTACAGATTGATTAATTCTGGTAACACATGGGAATTACAACACAAAGGGGAAAATGGGGTTTGGTTCACAAATTATCATTTCAGCACTCGATTTGTCGAATTTGATTACTTCACAGAAATGTATGAAAAACATTACACTGTCCCGGGATATGGTCCCTTTCTTACTGGATTAAGAGTGAATAAATGGACTGAACAATTTGGAATAATACTTCGCGACTACAAAGCAACCAATTCATCAAATACAGAATTGTTGAATGATGTTGATGATTTCACCAACTGGGTAGATAACAACATTTCACCTTTGAAACTCGAACATTTGTTAGGAACAAGAAAGGATGTTCCGAAATTATGGGGTGTAATACAATGATCAGTTCAAAGCAATTTGAGATTCCTTGCCTACATCGGGTTCATCAAGGGACACCGCAAGGTGTTCACAAAATTAGTCATTCAATCGGCATGTCCATTGAACTGAAGGAATTAATTGCTCGCCTTGAGAAATTGAATCGTGAAGCAATTATTGAGGGAAGAGAAGACCGTTCAATACTCGTTACGTTTGATGATGGTTGGATTGATTCTCTTCTATTGATTGATTTCTTTGATAGAGCAAAGAAACTACAACCTGTACTATTCTTGACTCACCAACAATTAACTGGAGATTCTAGATTACTACCATTGTCTAGATTGTATGCTTGGTGTGATCATTGGTCCTTAGACCTCGATTGCATTAAGGAATTAGGAATCTCTAGAAGTGTGTTGAAATCAATTCCTGAAGATTTGCAACATTCAATTTTAGATTCTCTTGAAATACCGGGTTCATACAATTCCTCTCAGGTTCTTGAGTTGGCCACTATTACCGAATTAAGAGACAGAGGATGGATAATTGGGTCACATGCACATGACCATCATGATCTGAGAAATACTGACCTTCGTGAGTTGGAATTAGGGTTGGAAAAGGCGTATGATTCTACAATCAAAGCGGGCGGATTACCTTGGCTCGCTTGGCCAGAAGGAAGATGTTCACAAGAAATTTGTGAAATCGCATCTAAGGTAGGTTTTGAGAAACAATTCAGCTTGAACATTGAATCTGGAAAAATAAATTTCCCAGGATTAGAGCACAGAGAAATTTGGAGTGAATAAAATGAAAGTTCTAGTTACAGGAAGTGAAGGTTTTCTCGGTAAGCATTTAGTTGGAATGCTAAACGAAAAGAAGCATGATGTTGTCCGATATGACTTATCACTTGGCCACGATATTCTCAATATTGAACTGCTACGTCAGTATTTACAAGATTGTGATGTTTGTATTCATCTAGCGGCTGTTGCAGATTTGTATATTGCTGAAGAGCAACCCGAAATGGCTCAAGATATTAACGTCAAAGGCACTAAACTTATTGTCGATGTTTGCGATGAATTCGCAGTTAGGTTGTTGTATGCATCTACATGCTGTGCATATGGAAACAATGGTGTAGATATATCCATGGAAACATCCCCAGTTGCTCCAACTGAACACTATGCTAGAACAAAGTTGGAAGGAGAGGGGCACGTACTCAATTCAAACAATGACCATGTAATCATGCGAATTGCAACTTTCTATGGACCAGGTATGAGGGAAAGTTTGGCCACCGCTGTATTCTTGAGATCTGCTTTGGATAAAAAAGACATCAATATTCATGGCAGTGGTGAACAAACTCGCTGTTTCACTCACGTTCATGATATTAGTTCAGGCATTGTATGCGCAATGGAGGATGGTGATTTCAAAGGCATAGTAAATATCTCGGATGATACAGAAATTAGCGTCAACGAATTGGCAGATATTGCAATCGAGATATCAGGTAATGATATCGAAGTAATTCATCAACCTGAAAGAGAAGGACAAATATTTCGAAGTTCGATAGATAATTCTCTACTTAGAGGCATGGGCTGGAAACCTGCTTGGACTCTAAAAGATGGACTTAGGGAATGTGCAATCATTTATTCTGCAGGGGCTTGATCATGAATAGAATATTAGTTTCTGGTGGTTTTTTTGACCAGCATTATGGAATCTTATCTGTGATTAGTCATTCATCTGACGGAATGAAAATTGAATCTGAGCACATCATTGAACACCCAGTCAAAGAAATCTCAGTAATGGGTAAAGGGATTACTGGAATTGCGTTAGATGGTGATTTTGTTTGGGCTTGTTTTTCTAACGTAATTGTGAAGGTTTCATTAGATGATTTCTCAATTGTTGACATGATTGAGAATGAATATTTTAACGACCTTCACGGCATTACAATTCACAATAATCATCTTTACATTGCAAATACTGGAAATGAATCTGTAGACATAATCAATTTGGAAACTAGGGATCTAGAGCGAATTTACCTTCTTGGAGAAGCGATGCGTAAGAGGCGCCCACTATATTCTCAAGACCAGAATACAAAGCCTCATCTTCATCATGTATCTAGTGTGACGATTGATGAAGAGGAAAATATGATTATTGGACTAGTTAGACAACAAAGAATCCTCAATTTAGGTAAGTGGGAATGGCTTGGAACCAAGACCAACAGTCCGGTACACGATGTAGAATCGATTGATGGGAAGATTTGGTTTACGACCGTAGGTGGAACTATTTCAAACTCTGATGAATCCTGGGATTTGTCAGATTACCAATCTGAATTGGGTTGGACAAGAGGATTGGCAGTTACCGATGAAGGGATGTATGTTGGAACAACGGCCATTAGAGAAAGCAATCAGGATTATTACAAGGTAATTACGGACTCAACAACTGAAAGAACCGGTGCTAAAATTTGCTACATCCCGTTCAACAAAAACTCTGAAGCCTTCGAGTTAGAAGTACCAAATGCAGGTAAAAGAAAGGTATTCTCTATTGAGCAATTAAGCAAATAACTCAGGTAATTCCTTTTCAATTCTCCATTTGTCCAGTGATTGGAACATTAAGTGTTGTTTAATGTAATCATACTTCACAAACTTGGTCAAACTATCTCTAAATTTGTGAACATTAAGCCTATTTTTGTCGCAAATAAACCATTCCAAATCGTGTCCTCTAATGTAAAATCCCCACTGAGATTCTACGTCATTTAACCTATCCTCGATTAAATCCTTAACGTAAGAAGCCGATTCTGTTATTTCTCTTTTAGTTTCAATACATAAATCATCTCTTTCAAATAGAGTTTGTATAATTTTTTCCACTGAAGAAGAAGATTCATAATGTCTTTTTCTAGCTTCCAGAAAGTTTTCATTTTTTATTTTGCCATTTTTATAATCATGAAATTTAGGAAATAGTTTCTGTATTTGACTTTGTTTAAAGTTGTCATTACCCTTTTTCTTCATTCCTTCAATCGCGCACCTAACTAGTCCGAGGTTCTTGCATAGGTGAATACTATCATCGATATTTTCAAAAAAGGTTTCTTCTTTCTTGCGCTGGTAAATTAATGAAATCAACAATGTCTCAATATCTGTTGATTCGGAAGTTGTAAGGATATTTTTATCCAGTTTAACTTTCCTTCCAAGCAACTTTCCGATTCCATCATAATCCATATCCAAAATACCGATCGTTGGTAACCCTTCTTTATTCATCTCCTTGGTAAACTTTCTAACAAGGCTTCGATTGTGTACCAATCTCTGTGTTTCATCATCGATATCATGTATTTTGAAAAGTCCGTGTATGGATTGGATATTCAAAACTTTCAAACCTTTCTTTTTAATTTTAGTGAAGGTTTGGTGATCCAAAATTCCCTCCATTATAATCGTTATAATCCCTAAATCCTTGAATTGTTTTGAATTCGCTTTCGGTCCTGAAATGAGAATTCTCAGAACTTCTTCTTCTGCTTCTTTGCGAGATTTGCCTTTAACCATCTATATCGTCCTCGCCTAATTTTTGACCTCGGTGGAAATGGTTAGCTAAGAGAGTTGGTGAGTGAGTCGAAATGATTAGTGAAACTATCTGATCAAGGTCATCATCTTCATTAAACCTCACACGATATTTTGAAGTTAATTCACCGATGAATTCAATTACGTCATCAACGAATTGTCTTTGCCAGGAAAGGTGCAACGAAATCTCTGGTTCATCAATTGTCATCAATATACTACTCGATGTATTGGAAATCTGCATTCCTATATTTGTGAAGATTAGGAATTTTTGCCTTTCACCTGAAGACAAATCACTGAAAGATATCCTGTCTTTACCCGATTTGATAAGTCCGACATTAATGTCGACTTTAATACCCTCAAATCTAGAATTAATCATATCGACAAACAATTCTATTTCAAATAAAGATACTAATTCTTCGATTACAGATACCAATGGCCTCAAATCTAGGCCATCAACAGTGTAATCGTTATCCCTAGCAGAATCTGATGGGGGAACTAAGTCGCTGAGAAAATAATTCATTCTAGAAGTCATTCTCTCATCCCCAGATTGTTTTTTCACATTTGAAATACTTTTTATGATTTCATTATACACTATAGTGGCGGCATATCTTGAACCTCGAGCCTTGCCAGGGAATTTCATAGGTTGTTCCCTGAATTTGGAAAAATCAATGCCTCGTTCTTTCAATCTAGTTTGAACCATTTCAATATGTGAGGAATTTAATTTTTTATAGTGTTCTAACTTCTTGTCTTTAAAGTCGGAAATGGAGCGCAATAATACACGGTTTTCGTTATTTACATACCTTTTAACTCGCCAAAAATATTCAGGACCTATCTCTCTTTCCGTAGATATATCGATAACTCTTGGAAGATGAATATATTCGGAATCTATATTACCATAATTATCAAACGAAATTGCAGTCTTTTCATACTCAAAGAAGTCAACTATTGACGGAGGAGGACGGTTTATTTTCGAGTAGTGTTTGTCTATTGCAACATCTTTTACTTCTCTAACTTTAGCATGCGTTATAAGCTCATAAGGAAGATGAGATCTAAGAAAATCATGTACATTGATTCTACCAATATCTGGTTTACGAATTTCAAAGTCTTTATCCAAATTTGAATTGTGTATATTTTTACCAGTTACTGACCTTTTGATATCATATCCGGTCAAATTTTGTTCAATACGCTCCCAATCCAAATCCCAATAATCGTACAAATCAGGCATACGAATTATGTATGTTGAATCCACCCCTGCAAACAACTCGGAAAAGTTATAATTGTTTTTTGGTGAAATTTTATTTAAATCATCCAATGTTTTGAGCATCCTTTCGATTTGTTTATTCTTAAATTCTAGACGTGGTTTATGTGTTTCAGTTATTTTCAAGAGACAACCGACATTTTCCTCTATGGTTTTATCTAAATCAAATGATGAGAGATATTGACGAGGATTCTCGATTTTCTCAACTTTCAAACTGGTGTTGTAACCAAACTCTCTATCAATTCTAATATCAATATCGCTAACTGAATAATTCACACCAGTACTAGGTCTTTCAAATCTAATTTGAACATCATCTCCCCAATTGTGATATGATCCAAGAGATTTTTCATCATATCCTTCATTCAGTTCATGGAGTTTTTTCACGAAAAAGATGCCAGAAATCACCATTAAATTTGCAGCATCTGCAATCATTATTGGCTCCTTTGAGTCTAAATTAGAAATTACCTGTCTAAGTATTTCCATCCTCTCGTGTTCAATCTCGTGTTCAAGACTTTGACGCCTCCGTACCTCATCTGGGAGGTGTCGGTGCAAAGAAGAAGCCTTTGTGCGCATGTATGTTTGTGACAATTCAGATTTAGCATCGGCGTTTTGCTTTTGTGTTGTTATCCACTTGCCATTCAATTTCTTGACTTCTTTATTGAGGTGTTTGAATATTTCATTAGAACTTTTAGATTGCCATTTTGTAGATATCTCATCAAATAATTCATCTGATGTTCTTTTCCGAAGATTTATATTTCTGTTGTGATTCGATAAATAATATCCTAAACCATCGAAATATGTTTCTTGATTGAATTTTCTACGAGTATTCTTGTTGAAAGTAATAGAATCAAATGGTAATTTAATCAATTCAAGAGGGTTCCAACGATATGTATTTTGAATAATTTTCAAGATTGTTGTTTTTCCTGAGCCATTTACTCCATACAGAATTCTGATTGGATCATCTAAGTCTGGAAAATCAATGGTTTCGTCTCTATCTCCGAATAGGCCTTTGATATCTATACTTGTAAATCGACTGACCATATCCATGGCTATATCGCTACTAAATATAAGGACACCTACTATCAAAAAGCAGACTGATGTCGATTTATGCGAGTGAAATTCGCATTGCTACAGCATTTCCGCCACCTAGGCAAAGAGATACAATTCCACTCTTAGCCTCAAGTCTGCGCATGACACCAATCATTGTGATTAGACAACGGGTTCCACTACTTCCAAGAGGGTGGCCTAAAGCGACCGCTCCACCGTGAAGATTGAATCTGTCATCGGGAATGCCAACCTCTTGAGCTACTGCGCAAGAAGCGCTAGCAAAGGCTTCATTATGCTCGTAAATATCGATGTCCATAACATCCATATTTGCCCTTTCCAATAGCATCTTAATCGCTGGCACTGGAGCGAACATGACTCGGTGTGGCTCGACTCCTGCTGTGCAATAATCTTCGATGCTAGCAATTACTTCCCAACCATTCGCTTTAGCAAAATCTTCGTCAGCCACTAGGATAGCAGAAGCACCATCGCTGAGGGTGGAAGCGTTTCCAGCGGTCACCATTCCATCGTCTTGGAATACTGGCTTAAGCCCTGCAAGTTTCTCTGCAGTAGTTCCTGCTCTTACCCCTTCATCAGTCGAAAGTTCAGGCATATCGAATCGCTCCCAATCAAACCAACCGTTTGCTTCTGCCTCTGCTGCTTTATTTTGTGAC
>Ga0209709_10002852_pt1 | contig 14701 bp, 12 predicted proteins | sample ArcticOcean_MG_C_2_FD_187435 | JGI IMG/M metagenome (GOLD analysis project Ga0209709, IMG submission 187435) | Marine microbial communities from western Arctic Ocean - ArcticOcean_MG_CB4_136 (SPAdes) (version 2) | ecosystem: Environmental > Aquatic > Marine > Oceanic | place: Arctic Ocean... | reverse complement strand
ATCAAAAAAATACAAAAGCTATCAAAAATAGACAGTTGGTTTTTAGAGCAAATTAAAGGAATTGTAGATTCAGAAAGTTCAATTATAAAAACAGGTTTACCAAAAAATTATATTGAGTTTAATAGAATTAAGTCAATTGGTTTTTCAGATAAAAAATTATCAGAGTTAACAAAAATTCCAGAAACAATAGTTAGAAAAAAAAGAAGTGCTCTCAAAGTTTTGCCCATTTTTAAAAAAGTTGATACTTGTGCTGCTGAGTTTAAGTCTTTCACACCATACATGTATTCAACTTATCAAAGAAGTGTTTTAATTAAGTCTGAATGCGAAGCAAAACCATCTACAAAAAGAAAAATAATAATACTTGGTGGGGGGCCAAATCGTATTGGTCAAGGAATTGAATTTGATTATTGCTGTTGTCAAGCCAGTTATGCACTTAAAGACGAAGGTTTCGAAACAATCATGATTAACTGTAATCCAGAAACAGTTTCCACTGATTATGACACAAGTGATAGACTTTATTTTGAACCTCTCAAAGAAGAGTTTGTTAACAATATTATTATTAAAGAAAAAGAAAAAGGTAATTTAGTTGGAATAATTGCTCAATTTGGAGGTCAAACGCCTATTAAATTGGCTAAATTTTTAGATCAAAATAATCTACCTATTCTTGGAACTCAGTATACTTCTATAGATCTAGCGGAAGATAGGGAGAGATTTAAAAATCTTTTAGATAAATTAAAACTAAAACAGGCTAAAAGTGGAATTGCAAAATCTTACAACCAGGCGATAAAAATTGCCAAAAAAATTGGCCTGCCTTTGATTGTTAGGCCATCCTACGTTTTAGGTGGTAGAGCTATGGAAATAGTTCATGAAAAAACCCAACTAAAAAAATTTGTAGAAGAGGCTTTTAAAGCTGCAGAAAATAATCCAATATTAATTGATAAATTTATTAACAATGCAATGGAAGTTGATGTTGATGCAATTTCAGATGGTCGTGAAGTGTTTGTGGCTGGGGTAATGCAACATATTGAAGAAGCTGGCATCCATTCAGGTGATTCAGCATGTTGTTTGCCTCCAATATCTATTAAAGAAAAACTAATTACTGAAATTAAAAATCAAACAAAAAAGTTAGCAGTAGCTTTAAAAGTAAAAGGTTTTATGAATGTTCAGTTTGCAATTAAAGATGATGAAGTTTATGTAATTGAAGTTAACCCAAGAGCCAGTAGAACTGTTCCTTTTGTTTCAAAAGCTAAAGGAATACCTTTGGCAAAAATTGCTTCGTTAGTTATGATTGGAAAAAAATTGTCAGGATTTAATTTAAAAAATAAAAACAAGAATATGTTTGCTGTAAAAGAAGCTGTATTTCCTTTTAATAAATTTCCAAATGTTGATGTATTGCTAGGTCCCGAAATGAAATCTACAGGAGAAGTAATGGGGTTAGACAACGACTTTGGCATTGCGTTTGCTAAAAGTCAAATTGGTGCTGGAAATTCATTGCCTACAAGTGGTTTGGCTTTTATTTCTTTAAAAAAAGCACACAGAAATGAAGCAGTAAATTTAGCAAAAAAATTAGTTGAATTAAATTTCACATTATGTGGAACGGAAGGCACGTCAGAAATAATAAAAAAAAATGGTATTAAATGTAAAAAAGTAAATAAAGTGAGTGAAGGTTCTCCCCATATAATAGATATTTTAAATTCGAATAAGATTTCGCTAGTAATTAATACATCAGAAGGAAAAAGAATTTCTGCTGTTAAAGATTCCACGTCTTTAAGAAGAGCAACGCTAATTAATAAAGTTCCTTATTGCACAAATATGTCTACGGCTTATGCTTGTCTAGAAGGTATAAAATCACTTAAATCAAAAAAAATTACTGTCACTTCTCTCCAAGACATTAAATAAATAATAATAAAAAAGCCTCTTTTGTGTGTTTTGAAAGTAATAAAAAAGACTATTTTAAGCTCTTAATTCTTAATTTAGAGTTATTTTACTTTCCAATCTGTAGGAAATGTAACATAATTAACTTGCAAGCATCTTCTCTCTTTTTTAATTTCTTTTTTTTCCATACCGTGCCATGTATTTGGTCCACTTGTAAAAAAGTATCCATAATTATTTTTATAGGGAACCGTTTTAACTTTATTTAACTTTTCATCATAAAAATCTGTTCCTAAATTTTCAGATTCGTTAAATGGGTTTGCAAAAAAAAGACCTGAAATTAATTTTTCTTTAATATCACAATGAGGTTTCAGCCAAAATCCTTGACGGTCACAAATAATCTCTACTCTTACATAAGAATTGGAAAGATTTTTTTTTATTAATTCACTAATATAACCATGAGTATCCTTTGATCTAAGTTCTTCTATAAAATTATTTAGGTTAGGAAAATCTTTTGAATTGTCCTTGTTAACAAAACATCTAAATTTTATTGCTTTTCCTCCATCTGATATGCCTTCTCTAAATTTTCCCTCACCCCCATCTACAGCTCTGGTTCCGTCATAATTTATACTATTTTTAGTTAGATCTGTAATTTCAGTTTTACAAATTTCTTTTATAGACCCTTCTGTTAATGGCATCTTTAACTCCCAATGACTAAAAGGCGTATTGTAATGTTTGGATCTATTTTTTAAAGAATTTAAAAATTCCATTAAATTAATTTTCTATTTTGTTTTTTAACTCAAGTGCTATTCTTTGTGCTTCATTGTGTTTATTATATGACCATGTTTCAATTTTTTCCCCTAAGTCTTTAGTAATTCCCATTTTTTTAAATAGATCAAAGAATTTTTTAAATCTATAATTATTTCTTTTTGGTTTCATATGGGCTACAAATATAGGTTTGCCAGAAGTAGCTGCTTCTGAAATCATTGATGTTGAATCGCATGTTACTACCACATAATCTGCAAGCGCATAAGCAGATAAATACGCTTGTTTGTCTACATTGTTTACAACATAACCATATTCTCCCATTTCTTTTATTGCTAGATCTATACTTTTCTTTGGTGTTCTCATAGAAGGTATGACAATTATTTTATAACCATTAGAAATGAACTCAGATTTTATTGTGCTAAATATTTTAATTAATTGATCTTTGTCAAATTTATAATATTTATTTGGGCCTCCTAAAATTAAAGAAACAATTTTGTCACTTTTAATTTTATTAAACAAATAAGGTTTAGCTTTAATTATTTCTGATTCAGTTATGTAATGAATTGCACCTTTTGAATTATATATATTATCTCCTTCTAAACCATCATGCTCTGGAGCAACAATCGCATCAAAATTTTTAAATCTTACCTTGGGATCTTGCACATGTATCGTAAATATTTCTGGTTTTTTTTTTTTAATTAGAATAGATGGAATTACACTTTTTCGACCACAAGAAATTACTAAATCAAAATCCCTATTTTCAGTTATATAAGTTTTGTCTTTTAAAACCATTCTAGAGATAGGTGAAAATTTAGGTGGTATTAAATTCCATGGAAATCTTAATCTTATAATTTTATGATCATATTCAACATTTAAAGCTTTAGCCATACCCTCTGCTTGACTAATCATTCCATGCATACCTTCTGTTAATAATAGAGCTTTAAGCTTTCTCATGTGTACTTATATATATATTTGTATGATTTATTTATCCACAGCATAATAAATAGGTTTTATTTAAAATCATTAACCTTTATAAACCCTTTATGGAAATATGCGTATTGAAGAAGATATCAAACTGGATTATGGCGATGTACTATTTCGACCTAAGCGCAGCACTCTATCGAGCCGTAAAGACGTAGAACTTAAACGTACCTACAAATTTAAATATAGCAATCATCAATGGACGGGAACACCTATTATAGCAGCTAATATGGATGGTGTTGGTGAGCTAGAGGTCGCCAAAAGTCTAGCTAAATTTGAAATAATGACATGCTTAACTAAGCAACATGATATTAAATTAATTAAACGTAATTCAGCAATTAAAGAAATTTTTCCTCATCTTGCGTTGAGCACAGGTACCAGTGATAAGGATTATAAAAGGCTCAATGAAATTTTAAAAGAATTTAGTTTTTTTGAATTTATATGCATCGATATTGCAAATGGTTATTCTGATCATTTTAGTAAATTTGTGAGATCTGTGAGAGAAAAATACCCAACCAAAACTATAATTGCAGGTAACGTAGTTACAGCTGATATGACACAAGAGTTAGTTATGAGTGGAGCTGATATAGTAAAAGTTGGCATAGGACCAGGAAGTGTTTGCACAACACGCATACAAACAGGTGTTGGATACCCTCAACTAAGTGCTGTGATTGAGTGTGCTGATGCTGCGCACGGGCTTGGTGCTCATATTATTGCTGATGGTGGGTGTACCTGCCCGGGAGATGTTGCTAAAGCATTTGGAGGAGGTGCTGACTTCGTGATGTTAGGTGGAATGTTTGCTGGACATGAAGAAGGTGGAGGAAAAAAAATTAAAAAAAATGGATCACAATTTATTGAATTTTATGGATCTAGTTCTGATGCAGCTCTTGATAAACATTATGGAGGTCTTGCAGACTACAGAAGTAGTGAAGGTAAAAAAGTTCAATTAAAGTACCGTGGTAAAATAAAAGATACTGTTTTAAATATTTTGGGTGGTGTCAGAAGTAGCTGTACTTACGTTGGAGCCCCTTCTCTTAAACAATTGAGCAAATGCACAACTTTTATTAGAGTTAACAAACAATTTAATGATACTTTTGAATAAATTTAAAAGCTTTAATTTTATTTTCAAGTACCCATATATATTATAAATATGAAAAATAATTCCACCAAACATTCGAAGGTATTAATTATAGGGTCTGGTCCTGCAGGCTATACTGCTGCAATTTATGCTGCCAGAGCAATGTTAAAACCAATTTTGGTTTATGGATCTGAACCAGGAGGACAATTAAGTGCCACAACCGATGTACAAAATTATCCAGGATATTCTGATGTAATCCAAGGACCTTGGTTAATGGATCAAATGAAAGAACAATCAAAAGCTGTTGGAACAGAAATGATTGAAGATCATATTAAAGAAATTAATTTGAAAGAAAAACCATTTAAAGCCATAGGAGATAGTGGGCAAGAATATACTGGTGATACAATTATAATTTCAACTGGCGCACAAGCAAGATGGTTAAATTTAAAATCTGAACAAGAATTTAAAGGATTTGGCGTTTCGGGTTGTGCTACCTGTGATGGGTTTTTCTTTAAAGATAAAGAGGTTGCTGTAATTGGCGGAGGTAATGCTGCTGTAGAGGAAGCAATGTTCTTAACCAAGTTTGCTACTAAAGTTAAACTTATTCATAGAAGAGATAAGTTGCGTGCAGAAAATTTGTTACAAAAAAAATTAAAAGAAAACCCAAAAGTAGAAATTATTTGGGATTCGGTTTTAGAAGAAGTTGTGGGAGATAAGAATCCAAAAGGAGTTACGGGAATTAAAATTAAAAATATTAAAACTAATAAATCTTCAGAGATGAAGCTTCATGGACTTTTCATAGCTATTGGGCATGATCCAGCCACATCTTTATTTAAAGGTCAATTAAATATGGATAAAGAAGGATATTTAATCACTAAACCAGATTCTACTATAACTAATATTCCTGGTGTGTTCGCAGCAGGAGATGTTAAAGATAAAATTTTCAGACAAGCGGTTACAGCTGCTGGGATGGGCTGTATGGCTGCACTTGAAGCAGAAAAACATTTATCAAACAACTAAACTTAATAAAAAGTCAAATTTGCTCATAACAAATGGCAAGTAAAAAGCTATATTAAGTTATGAAACAGGGAAAATATATTAAGACTTTCAAATTATTGCTTCCTTACTTGTGGCCAGAAAAAAGAAGGGACTTAAAGACAAGGGTTAGTTTTGCAGTTGTCGCTTTAATTTTTGCAAAAGTGGCAAGTGTCACTACTCCATTAATATTAGGAAGTGCAGTAAATTCTCTAACAGAATTAAGCTCAGGTATTAATTTGTTCATGTTGGTACCGATTGCTTTAATAACTGGTTATGGCGTAACAAGAATAATTGCTTTCACATTTGTTCAAGTTAGAGATGCCTTGTTTTCAAAAGTTTCTCAACACTCTATTAGGCAAATATCTTTAAATATGTTTAGACATTTGCACAATCTTTCATTGCAATTCCATTTGAATAGACAAACGGGAGCGCTAGCAAAATATATAGATAGAGGAACTAAAGGAATAGATTTTCTTTTAAGATATGTGTTATTTAATGTTGTTCCTACTTTTTTTGAGATCTTCCTAGTTTCTGGAATTTTATTTTATCTGTATGGACCGTGGTATGCCGTTATAACACTTACAACTATTGGACTGTATTCTTATTTAACTTTTCAAATAACTGAATGGAGAAATGAATTTAGAAAAAGAATGAACCAAGCTGATAACGAAGTCAGTACAAAAATGATTGATAGTTTGTTAAATTTTGAAACAGTTAAGTATTTTAATAATGAAAAATTTGAATTTGATAGACTTGACGAATCTTTGGAAGATTATGAATTAGCAGCCAATCAGAGTAGGCATTCACTTTCATTATTAAATGTAGCGCAAACATTCATTATAATGCTTGGAATCACCATCATGTTGGTAATGTCTGCATACGGCATTAAAGATGGAGATATCGATGTTGGAGGCTTTGTTGTTATCAATGCTTATATGTTGCAGTTATACCAACCATTAAACTGGTTAGGTTCAGTCTATAGGGAGATTAGGCAAGCGTTAACTGACATGGAAAATATGTTTAGTTTATTAGAAGTGTCAACAGTATCTAAAGATAACCTTGAGGATATGCCTCAAGACAATAATGCTGAAATTAGATTTGATAAAGTTAGTTTTGATTATGATGTAAGAAGAACTATTATTAAAGACATTTCATTTACAGTTCCAAATGGAAAAAAAGTTGCAATTGTGGGGCCTACAGGAGCTGGGAAATCAACAATTAGTAGATTGCTTTTTAAATTTTACGACCCTAAAGCAGGAGGAATTTATATTAATAATAGAAACATAAATAATATCTCTCAAGATTCCTTGAGACAAATAATTGGGGTTGTTCCACAAGACACAGTCCTATTTAATGATACCATTTATTATAATATAGCTTATGGAAATACTGAGGCTTCTAAAGAGAAAGTTATCAACGCAGCCCAAAATGCAGATATACATAATTTCATATTAGCTCTTCCAGATGGTTACGAAACAATCGTTGGAGAAAGAGGGTTAAAATTATCAGGTGGTGAAAAACAAAGAGTAGCTATTGCAAGAACAATTTTAAAAAATCCTAAAATATTTTTCTTTGATGAGGCAACATCAGCTTTGGATAGCAGTACTGAAAAAGAAATTCAAAAAAACCTAGAAAATATCTCTAAAGATAAAACAACTTTAATAATTGCACATCGTCTATCTACTGCCGCAAATGCTGATGAAATTATTGTCCTTGACAAAGGTTCTATCATTGAACAAGGAACGCATGAAAGTTTATTGTTACAAAAAGGTAAGTATTTCGAGATGTGGGAAAAACAAAAACCTGAATAAAACTTTTTAGATTAATTATGATTTATTTATTTCAACAATTTGATTAGACTCAAAGATAGTTTGTTGGAAATCATTTTGGGCAACAATTATCATTGCATTTGCGACAGTTTCTGAATGAATTGGTTTCATTTTTTTTAATGGGCCTAAAAATAAAGGGGCAAGCATTTGAAATATAAATATACCTATTTTTTCACCCGTCCTTTTTTCTTTTCTATTTCCTATTAAAAAAGAAGGCCTCATTATGCCTAGCGTTAAAAAATTTAACTTTTTTAATTCTTCTTCAACCTCACCTTTATTTCTTAAATAAGCACCAGAATTTTTAGGATCAGCAAATACAGACGAAACATAGAGGAAAGAATTAACTGAGTTTGATTTGGCAATTTGTGCAATTTCTACAGGAATATTATATTCAATTCTTCTATACTCTTCTTTATCAGGTGTATTTTTTTTGGTTGCGCCAATACAAAAAAAACAGTCATCACCTTTAATATCTTTTTTATGATTTTTTAAATTATTAAAATTTGTTTTAATGATTTCTATTTTTGGATCATTAATTTCAGGAACTGAGCGAACAAATAGTTTTATTTTATTATAATTATTACTTTCAATTATTTTACTTAAAAGCTGATTGCCAATTAAACCTGAAGACCCAAAAATTAATGCTGTTTTCATTTAAAGCAAACTTTTGCAAAACATAGATATTTTTTCTAAAGCTTTTTTTAAATTTTCCATAGAGGTTGCATAAGATATTCTAAAGAAACCTTCTAAGCCAAACGCAGATCCTTGGACTACAGCGACACCACTATTCTCAAGTAGAGATTGAACAAAATCAGTATCAGTTTTCAGTTTATTGCCTTTGGCATCTTTTTTTCCTAATAAATTTTTACAGCTTGGAAAAACATAAAATGCCCCATTTGGTTTCAAACAACTTATGCCTTTAATATTATTTAAACTATTAACTACAAAATCCCTTCTTTCTTTAAATGCATCTGATCTTTCTTGAATAAAATCTTGAGTACCATTTAAGGCTTCGACTGCTGCAGCTTGACTTATAGATGAAGGGTTAGATGTTGATTGTGATTGAATTTTTCTTATGGCTTTAATTATGTCTTTTGGTCCAGCTGCATAACCAATTCTCCATCCCGTCATAGCATAAGATTTGCTTACTCCATTCATAGTAAGCGTTCTATCTTTAAGTTTAGGAATTTGCGCTATAGTAAAAAAACTAAAATTATCATATTTTATATGTTCATAAATATCGTCACTTAGAATATGTATTTTTTTATGCTTAATTAATACTTTGGATAAATTTTCTATTTCATTTTTTGTGTATCCTGCTCCAGTAGGATTTGATGGAGAATTAAGTATTAACCATTTTGTTTTTTTAGTAATAGCTTTTTGAAGTTTTTTTGGTGTTAATTTAAAACCTTCTTTTTGATCACATTTAATAATTTTTGGTTTACCGCCTGCTAATAAAACCATATCAGGATAAGAAACCCAGAATGGAGCTGGAATTACTACTTCATCGCCTTTATTTAAAGTAGCCATAAAAGTATTATAGATTACCTGCTTTCCCCCAGTACCAACTGTGATTTCATCAGCTGAATACTTTAAATTATTTTCTCTTTTAAACTTATTTACTATTGCTTGCTTTAAAACTGGGGTTCCATCTACAGCTGTATATTTTGTATCTCCCCTATTGATTGCTTCAATAGCTGCTTTTTTAATATTATCTGGAGTATCAAAATCTGGCTCGCCAGCCCCTAATCCAATAATATCTTTGCCTGCGTCCTTTAATTCTCTAGCTTTTTGCGTAACCGCAATAGTAGGTGAGGGTTTAATTCTCTTTAAAGAGTTGGATATTATGCTCATTAATTTTATTATGTTTTAAAATTATTAAATTATTATTAACTATAATGCAAAATACAAATCAAGAAAAACCATCTTATCCAATGAATCAAGACCTTATTTTAGGAAAAAAGCTAGAAGGTGGAATTAAACTTTCTACTGTTAGTGATTTTGAGCCTGCGGGAGATCAACCAGAGGCAATAAAAAAACTTATTTTAGGTATAAAAAATAAAAGAGAAGAACAGGTTTTGCTAGGTGTTACTGGATCGGGAAAAACTTTCACAATGGCAAAAATAATAGAAGAATTAAATAGACCTAGTTTGATACTGGCCCCAAACAAAACTCTTGCAGCACAATTATATGGTGAGATGAAAAATTTTTTTCCTAATAATGCAGTGGAATATTTTGTTTCTTATTATGATTATTATACACCAGAAGCTTATGTACCAAGATCTGACACTTATATCGAAAAAGAATCATCAATTAATGAACAGATTGATCGAATGCGACACTCAGCAACTCGATCATTAATTGAAAGAGATGATGTAATAATAGTTGCCAGCGTGTCTTGCATCTATGGTTTGGGTTCAGTCGAATCATATAGCAAGATGACTTTAGGTATAAAAAAAGACAATGAATATAATCGGGAAAAAATTATTAAAACTTTTGTTGATTTACAATATAAACGTAATGATCAAAATTTTTATAGAGGAACATTTAGAGTAAGAGGAGATAATTTGGAAATTTTTCCTTCACATTTGGAAGATAAAGCTTGGAGAATTTCAATCTTTAAAGATAAGATAGATAATATAGTAGAGTTCGATCCGTTAACTGGAAATAAATTAAAAGATTTAGAATTTGTAAAAATTTATGCAAACAGCCATTATATAACACCTAAGCCAACTCTTGAGCAGGCAATAAAAGAAATAAAAAAAGAGTTAAAATCAACGTTGGAAAAACACAAATCAGAAAACAAACTCTTAGAAGCTCAAAGATTAGATGAAAGGACACGTTTTGATCTAGAAATGCTAGAGGCTACTGGAACTTGCGCGGGTATAGAAAATTATTCAAGATTTTTAACCGGAAGAAGTCCAGGTGAACCACCTCCTACCTTATTTGAGTATTTTCCCGATAATACTTTAATTTTTGTTGACGAAAGTCATGTAACTGTTCCTCAACTAAATGGAATGTACAAAGGAGATTATACTAGAAAAAAAACTCTATCTGAATATGGATTTCGATTACCATCATGCATGGATAATCGACCACTTAAATTTGAAGAATGGAACGCAATGAGAACTCAAACAATTTTTGTTTCTGCAACTCCTGGACCCTGGGAACTGGAGCAGACATCTGGAAAATTTACTGAACAAGTTATTCGTCCAACAGGTCTATGTGATCCTGAAATTCAAATTAGACCAGCAAAAAATCAAGTGGACGATCTTTTGGCAGAATGTAAAGAAGTTATTAAAAAAAATTACAGATGTTTAGTAACAACATTAACAAAAAAAATGTCTGAAGACTTAACCGAATATCTTCATGAAAATGGCATTAGAGTTAGATACATGCACTCAGACATAGACACGCTAGAAAGAATTGAGATTATGAGAGATTTAAGAATAGGAGCGTTTGACGTATTGGTTGGAATAAATTTATTAAGAGAAGGATTAGATATTCCCGAATGTGGTTTAGTAGCCATTTTAGATGCTGATAAAGAAGGGTTTTTAAGATCTGAAAGATCTCTAATTCAAACTATTGGAAGAGCGGCGAGAAATATAGAAGGAAAAGCAATACTTTATGCTGATAAAAAAACTAAAAGTATAGAAAAAGCTATTCAAGAAACAGATAGAAGGCGAAAAATACAAGAAAAATATAATAAAAAAAATAATATTACCGCAACATCTATTAAAAAAGATATTTCTGATATTTTACAAAGTGTTTATGAAAAAGATTATGCAAAAAGTAATCTAAATATTGAATTGGGACATAATCCCAAAAAATATTTAAAAGCACTTAAAAAGAAAATGAAAGAATCTGCTGAAAATCTTGAGTTTGAAGAGGCGGCTAAAATAAGAGATGAAATTAGAAAATTAGAAGCTTCGGAATTAGAAATTGGTATAAATCCAAAACTAAGAAAATTAAAACAAAATGATAAAGTTTATCCTGTGGGTAGATCAACACAAGGTAAACCGGGTACAAGACCAAAAAGAAAAAGGTAAATATAAATGAAAAATAAAAACTTATTAATTACGGGCGGGTCTACAAGAATTGGAAAAGAAATAGCGCTCTATTTTTCAAAAAAAGGGTGGAATATTGCTATTCATTATTTTAAATCACTCTCTGAAGCTAAAAAGTTAAAAAGCATTATAGAAAAAAACTCAGTAAAAGTAATTTTAATTAAAGCTGACCTTAAAAATAAAAAGCAAGTAGAAAAAATTATTCCTAATGCCATAAAAAAATTAGGAAATATTGACTGCTTGGTTAATAATGCAGCATTGTTTGAAAAGGATGATATTTTAAACTTTACAAATAAAAGCTGGAACGATCATTTAAATATTAATCTTCTTGCCCCTACTATTCTAATAAAATATTTTGCAAAACAAGCGTCTAAAAATAAATTATCTAATATAATCAATATTATTGATCAAAGAGTTTTTAAACTTACTCCTATTTTTATGTCTTATACTTTAAGCAAAAGTGCACTTTATACTTTAACAAAAACTATGGCTATGAGATTGGGTCCAAATATAAAAGTAAATGGTATAGCTCCGGGACCAACAATAAAAAGTAAAAGACAATCTAAGACTCATTTTAATAAGCAGGCTAGATCTACCTTGCTCAAAAAACCGGTAGGTCTAAAGGATATTTGTGATACCCTGGAATTCTTAATTAACAATAATTCTATAACTGGACAAGTTATAGCTGTAGATAGTGGACAAAATTTAACTTGGAATACTAATAGTGGACATGAATAATTTTAAAATAGTAGAGCTCAAAGCAAAAAAGAATAAAAATACTATTAAAAGAACTGTGTTGATTAAGGACTTTATTATTTACGAAATAATAGGGATTCATCAATATGAAAAAAGCAATAGACAGAAAATAATTTTTAATATTGTTATTGATGTTAATCAAAATATATTTCCAGATGAAAATAACTTATCAAGTATTGTGGACTATGAAAAAATTACGAATAAGTTAGAAACTTTAGCCAAAAATAAAAAATACAACTTTTTAGAAAGTTTAGCGGAGGATTCTTTTAATGAAATATTTGCAGATAAAAGAATTAATTCTGTCAAAATTAAAATTGAAAAACCCGATGCCATAACAAACGCTCAATCGGTTGGTGTGGAGGTTTTTAAAAGCAGGAGTGATTATGAGGGATCTTGATTTTGGGAAAGATTTAATAAAAAAAAAAATTCCATTAATTTCTAATAGTCCAGGAGTTTACAGAATGCTTGGTAAAAAAAATCAAGTACTCTACGTTGGTAAAGCAAAAAATTTACCTACCCGTCTTAAGGATTATGCTTTAGGAAAAAATCTTCCAATAAGAACCAACAGAATGTTAGCTTTAACTCATAACTTAGAAATAATTACAACTTCTAGCGAAGCTGAGGCATTGCTTCTTGAAGCTAATTTGATAAAAAAATTTAAACCCAAATTCAATATACTTTTGAAAGATGATAAATCTTTTCCTTATATTTTTATTGAAAAAGATTGTGATTGGCCACAATTATCAAAACATAGAGGAGCTAAAAATAAAAATGGTCACTATTTTGGACCATTCGCTTCAGTTGGGTCAGCTAATTGGACAATTAAAATTTTACAGAAAGTTTTTTTATTAAGAATTTGTAATGATTCAGTTTTTAAAAACAGAGATCGTGCTTGTATTCTTTTTCAAATTAAGAGGTGTGCAGCTCCTTGCGTAAACTCTATTGCTAAAGAAGAGTATGCCAAACTAGTTAATGACGCTATAACTTTTCTTTCTGGAAAATCAAAAACCATCCAAAAAAAACTATCTTTAGAAATGGAAAAAAGTAGTAAAAAAATGGATTATGAAAAAGCAGCAATTACTAGAGATAGAATAAAAGCCTTAACACAGATTCAATCTTCTCAAAATATAAGTTCTACTAATTTAAATAATGCGGATGTTATATCTATTTCTCAAGAAGCTGCAAAAAGTTGCATACAAGTATTTTTTTATAGATCAAAACAAAACTGGGGTAATCAATCTTTTTTTCCAAAACATGACGAAAATCACACTGTTGAAGAGGTTTTAACTTCGTTTATTTCACAGTTTTACGAAAACAAAAATGCACCCACAGAAATTTTGATAAACAAAAAAATCAATGATTTAAATCTAATTAAGTCAGCTTTAGAAAAAAAAGAAAAAAAATCCATATCAATTAAATTAGCTACTAGTGGAAATGCATTAAAACTTTCTAAAATGGCAGAAAAAAATGCAAAAGAAGCTCTTACAAGAAGAATATTTGAATCCGAAACAAACACTAAACTGCTTGACCAAGTGGCCGAAAAATTTAAATTAAATATTTTACCAAGAATAATTGAAGTATACGATAATAGTCATATACAAGGAGCTCATTCAGTGGGTGCTTTTATATCTTTTGGTGCCGAAGGTTTCGTGAAAAAAAGATATAGAAAATTTAATATTAAAAATACAAGCCTTAAAGGTGGAGATGATTACGGCATGCTTAAAGAGGTGTTAGAAAGACGATTTTCAAAAATTATTCAAAATAAAACACAATCAGACGTCATAATACCAGATCTAATACTCGTTGATGGTGGTAAAGGTCAATATTCAATTAGCAGAAAAGTGCTAGATGATTACGGTTTTCATGATCTTCCAATAATAGCTATTGCGAAAGGTAGAAACAGAAATCAAGGTGATGAGACTTTTATTCATAAATCTAATAGTGTAAATTAAATAAACGAGAACCTTTACTTTTTTTTCTTCAAAGATTGCGAGATGAAGCCCACAGATTTGCAATAAGCAGTCATAGAATAAAAAGGAAAAAAAGTTTGTCAAAATCATTATTAGATGAAATAAATGGCATTGGCAGAACAAGAAAAAGAGCGTTATTGAATTATTTTGGTTCTGCTAGAGCTGTTGAGTCAGCGAGTTTTGAAGATTTAAAAAATGTTGATGGAATTGAAACTTCTGTAGCAAAAAAAATACATGATTTTTTTCACAATTAAAATAAACCTATGAAATTACAAATTCCAAATATGCTAACAATAGGGAGAATAATATTGGTTCCAATATTTGTTATTTCTTTTTATCTTC
>Ga0209709_10002850_pt1 | contig 14705 bp, 14 predicted proteins | sample ArcticOcean_MG_C_2_FD_187435 | JGI IMG/M metagenome (GOLD analysis project Ga0209709, IMG submission 187435) | Marine microbial communities from western Arctic Ocean - ArcticOcean_MG_CB4_136 (SPAdes) (version 2) | ecosystem: Environmental > Aquatic > Marine > Oceanic | place: Arctic Ocean... | reverse complement strand
GTAGATATTGAATTTAAAAGAAATGGAGAAAGATATTCTTTTTTAAAATGGGGCCAACAAGCATTTAATAATTTTAGAATAGTTCCTCCTGGAACAGGAATTTGTCATCAAGTTAATTTAGAATATTTATCAAAAGTAGTTTGGTCTGAAAAGTTTAAAGATGAAGATTATTTATTTCCCGATACTCTAGTTGGTACTGATAGTCATACCACTATGGTTAACGGACTATCCGTTCTTGGTTGGGGTGTTGGTGGAATTGAAGCTGAAGCTGGAATGTTAGGTCAGCCAATTTCAATGTTAATCCCTGAAGTAATTGGATTTGAAGTAATTAATAAAATGCCAGAAGGCACAACAGCTACGGACTTAGTCTTAACGGTTGTAAAAATGTTGAGAGACAAAGGTGTTGTTGGAAAATTTGTTGAATTTTATGGAGAAGGCTTAAAAAATTTAACACTTGCTGATAGAGCAACTATTGCAAATATGGCCCCAGAATATGGAGCAACATGTGGATTTTTTCCAATTGATGATGAAACATTAAAATATTTAAGATTTTCGGGAAGAGATGAAAAAACAGTTAACATAGTTGAAAAATATGCAAAAGAACAAGGGTTGTGGGCTAGTGATGGAATTGAGTTTACAGATACATTATCATTAGATATGTCAACAGTTGTACCAACAATCTCAGGACCAAAAAGACCTCAAGATAAAGTTTTATTAACAGATGCTTCAATAGGATTTAAAAAAGTTTTTGAAGATGCAACTGGAAGAAATAAAAAAAGTATTTCAAAAGTTTCAGGAACAGATTATGAAATCAAAGATGGATCAATATTAATTGCTGCAATTACCTCGTGTACAAATACGTCTAATCCAAATGTTTTGATTGGTGCGGGGTTATTAGCTAAAAAAGCTGTAGAACTTGGGTTAGAAACTAAACCCTGGGTAAAAACATCATTAGCACCAGGATCACAAGTAGTAACTGATTATTTAGCAAAAGCTGGATTAAATATATTTTTAGATAAGTTAGGATTTAATTTAGTAGGCTATGGTTGTACAACTTGCATTGGAAATTCAGGACCTTTACCTGATGAAATTGTAAAAGCTATTGATAAAGAAAATATATATGCCGTATCAGTATTATCTGGTAACCGAAATTTTGAAGGAAGAATATCTCCACATATTAAAGCAAATTACTTAGCATCACCTCCACTTGTTGTAGCTTATGCTCTTGCAGGTCATATGGAATTTGATTTATATAATGAGCCATTAGGAAAAAGCAAAGAAGGTAAAGATATTTTCTTAAAGGATATTTGGCCATCAAATAAAGAGATAGAAGACACCTTAAGAGAAGCCTTGAACGCAGAAATGTTTATTAAAAGATATTCAAATGTTTCAGAAGGCCCTAAGCAATGGCAAGAAATCAAAACTGAGAATACAAGTATTTATAATTGGGATTCAGGATCAACTTATGTAAAAAAACCACCTTTTTTTGAAAACTTACCTGATAAGCCCGAAGGCTTTAAACCGATTAAAGATGCTAGACCACTTTTAATTTTAGGTGACATGGTAACAACAGATCACATTTCACCAGCTGGCAATATTCAAAAAGAAAGCCCTACTGGAGAATATTTTATGGAACACCAAATACTGCCAAAAGATTATAATTCTTATGGATCTAGAAGAGGAAACCATGAAGTTATGATGAGAGGAACATTTGCAAATATTAGAATAAAAAATGAGATGGCTCCTGGCACAGAGGGCGGGTTTACAAAATTATATCCAGAAGAAAAAGTAATGCCAGTTTATAGTGCGGTAGAGGAGTACAAAAAAAGAGGAACTGATTTAGTGGTAATTGGTGGAAAAGAATATGGCACAGGTTCATCTAGAGATTGGGCTGCCAAAGGGACAAAATTATTAGGTGTAAAAGTTGTAATAGCAGAAAGTTTTGAAAGAATTCATAGATCGAATTTAATTGGTATGGGTGTATTGCCACTTCAATTTACTGAAGGAAATAATAGAACTAACTTAAATTTAATTGGTTCAGAATTAATTACAGTTCTTGATATTCAAGAAGGTGTTAACCCATCAGACTATGTGCAAGTTGAGATAAAATATATATCTGGAGATATTAAAAAAATTAAAACTCTTTGTAGGATTGATACTAAGAATGAATTAGAATATTATAAAAATGGTGGTATTCTTCAGTATGTATTAAGGAATATGATTTAGATATGGACGAAGAAATTACAATTATAAATTCAAATACAAGAAACGAAAAAATTCAAAATTTTTTTGTTAATAATAAAAAAAACCTTATAATTGGTTTTTCAATTCTACTTATTGCTCTGATAGGCTATTTTTCATTAGAAGAAATTAAACATAGGAATAAGATTAAATTAGCAAATCAGTTTAATTTAACAGTAATAAACTTTAATACTGAAGATAAACAAAAAACAATTGATCAATTAACTAAATTGGTAAATGAAAATGATGCCACTTATTCGCCGTTAGCTTTATATTTTTTAATCGACAATAATTTAATATATAATAATGATGAGATTAATGGTTTATTTAATGAGTTAATAAATAAAACAAATCTAGATGAAGAAATCAAAAATTTGATTATATATAAAAAGGCATTGTTTAATTCAGACTTTGCATCGGAGAATGATTTATTACAAATACTTAATCCAATAATTAACTCTGAAAGCATATGGAAATCACACTCATTGTATTTAATAGCGGAATATTTTTACTCAAAAAACCAAAGTCAAAAAGCAAAAGAATTTTTTAATCAAATTCTATTACTGCCAAATGTAAACAATAGCATTAAAATTGAATCACAGAAGAGACTTAATAGAGACTTTGGTGAATAAATTATTTAAAATAACTATATTATTTTTATTAATCACAAGCTGTTCTTTAGATGATAAGTCTGGTATTTGGACAGATGATAAAAAATCAAAGTTAATTAAAGACAATAATACAAGAATTCTTCAAGAGAAAAAAAAACAAACAAAAGAATTTAATTTGGATGCCCAAATTTTCTTGGAAAACCAGGTGGTACAAGAAATCTCTTTAGTTAACACAAATAACATAAAAATTGGAAAAGATTTAGGGAAATTAACCAAAACTTCAAAATATAATTTTTCAAAAATTAAAAGATTCGATGAATTTAATCCAGAATTAATATTTGTTAAAGAAGACATATTTTTTTTTGATAATAAGGGCACAGTATTAAAGTTTAATAAAAACCTTAAATCAATTTGGAAGAAAAATAATTATTCAAAAATAGAAAAAAAATTTAAACCAATTCTTTACATGACTAACTTTAATAACAAACTTATTGTAGCAGATACAGTTTCAAAATTGTATGCTGTAAATGTTGATGATGGAGAAATATTATGGTCAAAGTATAGTGAAGCACCTTTTAATTCACAACCAAAGGCTTATAATAACAAAATATTTGTTTTAGATTTGCTAAACCAATTAAATTGCTACTCTGCTTCCAATGGAGAAAAAATTTGGTCAGTTAATACTGAAAAATCTTTCATAAATTCAGATGGAAATCAATCGATAGCAATTAAGGATAATAAAGTATTCTTTAATAATTCTTTAGGTGATATTACAGCCATAGACGCTGATACTGGCGTTTTAATTTGGCAAATATCAACTGAAAATTCAATACTTTTTGATGATATTATTAAACTTAAAACTTCTGCTTTAATAGCAACTTATAATTCAATATTATTTTCAAATAATAAAAATGAATTTTATTCTATAGACCAAGAATCTGGAAAAATTAATTGGAAACAAGAAATTAACTCTTCTTTGACGCCTATATTAATTGGAAATTTAATAGTTACCGTATCACCAGAGGGATATTTGTTTTATATAGATCACAACACTGGAAATATAGTAAAAATTATAAATGTTTTAGACCAATTAAGTAATAAATTAAAAAATAATGCTAATCCTATCGGTTTTACTATGACTTATAAAAATTTATATTTATCAATGAGTAATGGTAGATTAATTATCTTTGATATAAAAAATGATAAAATAGAATCAATCTCTAAGTTAGATAATAGTAAAATATCAAGACCATTTATCTTTGATCAAAATATTTTTATTGCAAAAGACAATTCTGTTATTAAGCTTAACTAATAATGCTTCTTAAAGTGCTGGAAAAATTTGGACGTAAAAAAGTTGTCTTTGATAGAGGGCCTTCGCACCCAACCTTTAATGAAGCAAAACCATGGATGAATAGATACTATGTTTTATTAAGGCATAGACCTAGATGGTTTCCTTTTAATATCTTAATACATGAAATGTTAGCTGATGATCATGGGGAAGGAGTTCATAACCATACATTTCCTTATATAACAATTATATTAAGAGGTGGATACTGGGAGACTACAAAAAAAGGTAAGTTTTGGAGACCACCTGGCTATATTGGATTTAGATCGGCTAATGACTTACATCGTGTAGACCTAAAAAAAGGCATAAAGCCACTAACAATATTTCTTTCTGGACCCTTCGGATTACGAAGTGGCCCTAGATCAGAATATGGAATTGACTTTAAAACTAAAAAATGAATTTTAAAAAATTATTTCTAAATTATTGTAAAAAAAATAATTTAGAAATTAATCCCAATCAATTAGATTTAATAGATGAACTGAATTTATTTTACAATCATAACTTTAAAAAATCACTTTTAAAAAAGATATTTACTAAACAAAATTCTAAAACAGGGTTTTATTTAAGGGGCGATGTGGGTGTAGGTAAAACTATGATATTAAATTTTTTTTATAATAATTTTGATAGAACTAGACAAAGATTTCACTTTAATGAGTTTATGATCAATTTTCATGATTTTGTATTTAAAAATAAAGAAAATAAAAAAGAAAATATTATAAATAAATTTGTCAAAAAATTAAAAAGTAAATCTAAATTAATTTATTTTGATGAGTTTCAGGTCACCAACATTGTAGATGCAATGATTTTAGGCACCCTATTTAAAAAATTATTTGATGAGAACTTAAAAGTGTTGTTTTCATCAAATACTAAAATAAATGATCTATACAAAGATGGATTACAACGAGATCAATTTCTTCCCTTTATTAAAATAATGAAAGAAAGATGTTATCAAGCAAAGTTGATTATTGAAGAAGATTATAGAAAATCTGTGAAAAATAAAAATGAAAGATATTTTTATCCATTAAATGAAATAACAAATTTTAAACTTAATAAATTTTTTAGAAAAATAACTAAAAATCTATCTAACAAAGAAATCACTCTAATCATTAAAGGTAGGACGTTTACTATTAAAGATTATTTTAATGGAATAGCACGTTTTGATTTTAAAGAATTATGTTCTAAAAATATTGGAGCAGAAGATTACATAAAAATAGCCAAAGTATGTAATTTTATTATTATAGAAAATATTCCCATCTTTAATAGTGGTAATTCCAATCAACAACAAAGGTTTATTACATTAATTGATATTCTCTATGAAAAAAATATACCACTAATGATAACCTCCCAATTGCAATTAAACTTATTAAGCTCTTCAGGTGATTTAAAAAAAATATTTAAAAGAACTATTAGTCGATTATATGAATTAACATCTATCAAATATATTAAATTATGAGACAAGAATTTTTTAATTTAGAATTGAATACAAATGGACAAAGGTTGTATGAATTTACAAACCAAACAAACAAATGGGTCAAAGATAATGAATTTAACAATGGAATTATTAATATAAGCATTCAACACACAAGTGCTTCCTTAATAATTCAGGAAAATGCTGACCCTGATGTTCAAACCGATTTAATAAATTTTTTTAACAAGTTAGTACCTATGGACAATTCTCTTTATACACATACAATTGAGGGAAAAGATGATATGCCTGCACATATTAAGTCTACGTTAACTAATAATCAAATCTCTTTAAGCATTAAAAACACTGAGTTATTACTTGGTTCTTGGCAGGGATTATATCTTTTTGAGCACAGAATCGAGAAACAAAACAGATTGATTGTTCTTCATTATTTAGGAGATTAGTTTTTCTTAATTTTTTTAAAAGCCTCTAGTGCAGCATTCCTTGCATTAGCATGATCAACAATTGGCTTTGGATAGTTGACACCCACAATTACTTTAATCTGTTCTTGGAATTTCATTTCTAATTCCCATGGTTTATATAGAAATTTAGTAGGCATATTTTTTAGTTCTGGAACCCATTTCTTTGTATAAACTCCATCTTTGTCAAATTTTTCGCCCTGAAGAATGGGGTTAAAGATTCTAAAATAAGGAGCTGCATCTGCACCACATCCTGCAACCCATTGCCATTGTGCAACGTTACTAGCTTCATTATAATCAACTAAACAATTTTTAAAATGTTTTTCACCTTCGTTCCAATGAATTCTTAAATGTTTTACAAGAAATGAAGCAACAATCATACGCACCCTATTGTGCATCCATCCTGTTTCATACAGTTCCCTCATTCCCGCATCTACAATGGGGTATCCTGTCATACCTGTTTTCCAAGCTTTAAGAAATTTATCATTTTTAACCCACGGAAAATTATCAAAATCTTTTCTAAGGTTGCCCTTTAGCATTTGTGGGAAGTAATTAATTAAACTATGAGAAAATTCTCTCCATCCTAATTCATTAATATATTTTCTATATCCCATTTTTTTAATCTTAATGTCTTGGCATTTTTTCCAAATTTTTTCTACGTGTATTTGGCCAAATTTTATGAAAGGAGATAATCTGGAGGTTCCGTCAACCCCTGGAATATCTCGTGCTTCTCCATAGCCCTCAATTCTATTATTTATTAATTCTTGTAGATATTTTTTAGCTTCTTGTTCAGATGGATTCCAGTATTTTTCAAACTTTTTATACCAATCTTTTTCAGGTAAAATTTCTTTTATAGTAGTTGATTTTTTAAATATGTTTATTCTTTTTTCTTTTGATTTAACTTTTATAAATTTAGAAGGTACTTTTGAGATATAAAGTTGCTCAGTTTTTTTCCAAAAAGGAGTGAACACTTTATAGGGTGTGCCATCATCTTTAGTCATTTCCTGAAACTCTACAAGAATATTTCCTTTAAAATATTTATATTGAATTTCATTTTTAATGAATACATCTCTTATTTTTTTACCTTTATTAATAACATCTGGTTCATACACTTTACTCCAATAAACAGTAACATCATCTTTCTTTTTTAAATTTGATAATATCTCCAGCTCATCACCTAATTGAATTTCCAATGTAATATTTAACTTTTTTAAATCTAAGCTGAGGTTTTCTAAAGATTTAGAAAGCCACCATTTTTGAGCCTCTCTTTTTTTGTCAAAATTTTTTGGGTTATATATATAAAGAACATTTACAAATTCATGATTTTGAGTTGCAATTCCTAATGCTTCGTTATGTTCAACTCTAAAATCTTCTCTGATCCAAACGATGGCTTTTTTTGTCATATTTACTTAGATTTTTTGCAATCCATCACTTAAAAGTTTTTGATACATTGCATTGTCAGTTAAACCCTCACAACCAAATAAAAGTACATTTGATTCTGCATTCAGTTTCAACTTATCTAGGTATTCTTTATTTTTAAACGTGCCTATTAACGCAATTACGCCTGGAACTGCACATTCACCACCTATTACTTTTTCATCAGATAAACGAGATTCTGCTAGAAGTGCTACAACTGTAGAGATTGCTTCATCTGGTATAGTTAGGCAATAGTTTGCAGAATTTTTCAAAATTTCCCAAGCAATACTTGATATATCACCACAAGACATCCCACCCATAACTGTTTCTTTTTTTATATCAACAGTTGTTGGTTGGTTATTTTTAATACTTTGGAATACACAGTCAGCATTCTCCGGTTCTACAATAATAAATTGAGGAATATTTTTTGATAGTTTTGCAAATCCTGCAATCATTGCAGCAGCCATTCCTCCTACACCTGCCTGAAGAAAAACATGTGTAATTGAATTATTATCTATTTCATCTACAATTTCTTTGACCATAATCGTATATCCAGCCATTATTAATTTTGGAACCTCTTTATAGCCCTCCCATGAAACATCTTGAACTATTTCCCATTTATTTTTATTGGATTGTTCAATACATTCTTTTAACGAATTGTCGTAATTACCTTTAACTTTAATAACTTCGGCACCAAGATTTCGCATAGCCTCAGCCCTAGAATCACTAACAAATTCACTTATAAATATTTTACATTTTAGGCCTAACCTTTGTGCACCCCACGCAACTGATCTGCCATGATTTCCTGCTGTTGCAGTTGAAACTGTTATATCTTTTTTTTCATGTGCAATTTTATAAACAGCAAAAGCTCCACCTAAGGCCTTAAATGATTTAAGATCAAATCTTTTATCTTCGTCTTTATAATAAATATTATTTAATTTTAGCACATTGTTTAATTTATTTAATTTAAGAAGTGGAGTAGGCGCATAATTATCCCAACCAGATATAGCTTCTATTGCTTCATCAATAAATTTTTCTGGTAGCTGTGTAAGTATATTGTCTTTATCAAATTTGTACTCTTTATTTTCTAAAAAGGATGTGATTGACCAAAGGTTTTTTTGAAGGATTGTTTCCATTTTTAGTTAACAATCAAGAGTGTTATTTTTTTCCCAGTCAGTTACTGAGCTTTTTTTATCGAATTTTTCATTTTTATTAAAATCTTCAATTTCCATATTTTTTAATTTTATATAACTGTTTATAACATTTTCTCCAAAAGCTTCTTTTAATTCTTTAGAGTTTTGAAGAAAATCTAGAGCATCTTCTATTTCATCTGGCAACTTTTTCAAGTTTGGATAATTCTTGTAATCAGTATACATATTGCATGAAAGAGGTTCCCCTGGATTAACTTTATTATTTAAACCATGAATTCCTGCCGCTAAAATACCCGCTTGAAGTAAATAGGGGTTTGAAGATCCGTCCATTAGTCTTAATTCAAATCTACCAACATCTGGAATTCGAATCATATGAGTTCTATTATTACCAGTGTAAGAAATACTACTTGGAGACCAAGAGGCTCCTGATTTTGTTGGTGGAGCATTAATTCTTCTATAGCTATTAACTGTAGGGTTAAAAAATGCTGAGAGCGGTTGGGCTAACTGCATTACACCACCTAAAAAATTGTAGGCAAGCTTAGATATGCCTAATTTATCACTTTCATCTAAAAATTTATTTTTTTTTTCTTTCCATAGAGATATGTGTGCATGACAACCATTTCCTGTTAAGTTGTTAAATGGTTTCGGCATGAATGTTGCTCTTAGTCCATGTTTTTCTGCTAAAGATTTTACCATGTATTTGAAGAAGACATGACGATCTGCAGTAATTAAACAATCTTCATAATCCCAATTCATTTCAAATTGTCCGTTAGCATCTTCGTGGTCATTTTGATATGGACGCCACCCCATCTGAATCATGGCATCACATATTTCTTTAATTAAATCGTATCTCCGCATTAATGCTGACTGGTCATAACAAGGCTTTGATTGAGTATCCCTTGGATCTGCAATACTTGAGCCATCTTGAGAAATTAGAAAATACTCACATTCCACTCCTGACTTCATCTGCAAGTCTTTCTTATCTAATTTTTTTATTTGTTCTTTAAGCATAATTCTTGGAGAAGCTTTTACAGGCTTACCAGCCATCCATAAGTCAGATGCTAACCAACCTACTTCTTTATTCCATGGTAGTTGAATCAAACTATCAGGATCTGGTATTGCAAACATATCAGTATCTGCAGGAGACATATCTAACCAAGTTGCAAACCCTGCAAATCCTGCACCATTTTTTTGCATTTCTCCAATAGCTTCTGCTGGAACTAATTTTGATCTTAAAATTCCAAATAAATCTACAAAGCTGATTAAAAAGTATTTAATTTTTTTTGTTTTAGCAATCTTAGATAAATTTTTTGCCATTATTCAAAAAATGAAAAAACTGTTTCCTTATAATAGATTAAATTAACTCCAATAATAATTATTATAGCAGCAACAACTCCATATTTTGCTTTAGGGAATACCACGCCTTGCATTTTGCTTGGTCTTTGATTTTCGTTATTATTTTCCATATTTATAAAATTCTAAAAAAAAGGGCGCCACAATAAAGTAGCGCCCAAATTTTAATTCGTATTACCAATCGGTAGTATTACTCTTGTGATCATTTGCACCATGTCTTTTCCTAGCTAATCTTGAAAGTTTTTCACTTTCAGATTTGTAAGTAATTACATGCCAGCCAATCCAAAAAACTAAACCAAGAATAACTAGTAAAGTTTCAGTGGATCCAGCTCCCGGATAAACAGCTCCGACAACCTCTTTTGCGCTTAAATGATCTATCCAGTTTGTTACTGTAGCCATATATTTCCTCCTTTACCTAGTTGAAGAGGCGACTGCTTTTTCAGCATCTTTATCGTCCTCCATTATTTCATAGTCTAGTCCAGCTATTTCAACTTCACGCGGTATCCTTAATTTACCCATTCCGTTTAGTATTTTAGCTATGACATAACCTGGTAGCATTCCAAGAACTCCGAACATTATAATTGCTCCTAGAAATTGTCCTAGTGGATTGATAGATGCATAAGTTGATCCGTCCCACATAGCTCCAACACTGTATCCAGATGAAGGATAGCCATTTAAGACAAATCCACAAATTATAAGTCCAGCAACGCCAGCGTAACCATGTACTGCTACCGCACCAACTGCATCATCGATTTTGAACTTACGCTCAACCCAAAAATGCATTTTATATGCAATGACAACACCGATGGCACCAATCAACATGGCTTGTATCGGGTGATACAAATCATTACCTGCTGATGCACAGATGATACCGGCCAGTCCACTTGAGTAAGTCCAGAAAGGATCACCCTTAGCGACCACATATCCAGCCAATAACCCACCTGATAACGACATCAAGAAGTTAAAAGTTATACCACTGAGTGTAGTGGGGGTTACATATATGTTTGTTGCTGTCCAGTATGTTACACCTTCCATTCCATACTCAGGTCCAAGATCAAATATCGGTATATTACATGCCGCATAAAATCCCCAGAAGCCAGTATAGATTAAAAACAATCCAACTGTAACTAGCCATGGGTTTCTTGGTCCTATATTTCTTGGCTCACCACTTGATGAGAATTTTCCAATTCTAGGTCCTAAAACAATTAGAACACCCAAAGCAAATCCACCCGCAATCGCATGAATTACTCCTGATGCATAAGCATCATGATATCCTAAAATTTTAAGCATCCATCCATCAAAGTGCCATCCCCAAGCAGCATCAATTACCCAGAAAAAAGAACCTATTGCAATAGCTAAAATTCCAAATGCAAAAGTTGTAATTCTTTCAATGAGTGCTCCAGAAACAATTGAAGCAGCTGTCCATGAAAATAGTAAGAACGCAGCCCAGAATACTCCACTTATACGATCGCCTAAGTTAATCGCCATAAATTCAGTATTTGCTAAATACCATCTTGCACTAAAAGTACTTTCATCAGTAATTAATGCAGAGCTACCATTCATTATTGAAGGTGCTATTCCCGGTCCTGTTGGGAATGCCCAGTAAATCCACCAACCAAAGAAAAACCACGTGACCGTTACTAACGGTATTACTAGAGTGTTTTTCATTAAGGTGTGTTGGTGATGTTTATAACGTGATACTCCGACCTCATAAACACAGAACCCGACATGAATTAGAAACATCATTACTACTGTTACCCAGTAGTAAAATTCTGTGAATATAGTTGTAAGAGCACCTAATTGATCAGTCATAATCTCTCCCTATATTTGTTTAAGAAAGCTTATGAAATTTGAGAGGGTGTGACAAACTAAACAGTGCTTAAAAAACCTAGTAATTATGTTAAGTTTTAAAGAAACAATCAACCCTTGATTGATAGACTAAAATTTAAGGTATGCTTTTTTTAAATCAACAAGAGGGTGTTTTGGAGACATTTGAAACTTAACTAAAAGCTCTCTTGCAATCATATCTCGATCTTGTTGGTTGTTTGGCAATTTAATTGATTTTGGAATAGTAACCCAACCATTAGCATTTCTGCAAAATACAGCTGGTCTATCTTCTTCGTAACCCATATGAACATCTTCTAACCAGTTAAGATCATCCCATCCCATGGCTTCAACATATTTTTTCAAGAATGGAGTCATCTTTTTATAATCAGGTAACAAGTTAACATCATATCTATAACCGATATGTTGTCCGATCATTTTTTCTCTAGCAGTCTCTTTAGATTTACCACCTAATTTTATTTTTTTCTCTTTTTTTACTTTTACTTTTGTTTTTTTCTTAACCATAAATACCCCTTATATTTTGTGAAAGTTATCCACACCAACAGTATAGTTTGTTCCGGTCATTGGAACTTTAGCTAATGCAGAAGCTTCCATTGTTAGAGCAGCTAAATCTTCTGGTTCTAAAGAGTGAATGTTAGTTTTACCACAAGCTCTTGCTAAAAGTTGAGCCTCTAATGTCATCGTATGTAAATAGTTGTAAACTCTTAAAGCAGCATCATCAGGATTCAATCTAGATCTTAATTTAGGATCTTGTGTAGCAACACCAACTGGACAACGTCCAGTATGACAGTGATAACAGTCACCAGCTTTAACGCCCATTTCTTTTTCAAAATTAGCTTCTGGTATATCTTTGTTACAGTTCAAAGCTATTAAGGCACCAGTTCCAATGGCTATTGCGTCAGCACCCAGTGCCAAAGCTTTCGCCATATCCGCACCGTCTCTAATACCACCAGCATAAATTAATGTAACTTTTCCAGTTTTACCAACATCATCAATAGCTCTTCTTGCTTCTCTGATTGCAGCAATTCCTGGTATACCAGTATTTGCAGCAGCTATGTGAGGGCCAGCTCCAGTTGAACCTTCCATACCATCTAAAAAGATTGAGTCAGGATTACATTTTGCAGCCATACGAACATCATCATAAACTTTTGATGCACCTAGTTTTAATTGAATAGGTACTTTATTTTTTGTTAACTGCCTTAACTCTTCAACTTTTAGAGCTAGATCATCTGGGCCTAACCAATCAGGATGTCTTGCTGGAGATCTTTGATCAATACCAGACGGTAGAGATCTCATTTCTGCAACTTGATCAGTAACTTTTTGACCCATTAAATGCCCACCCATTCCAACTTTTTGTCCTTGACCAATAAATACTTCTATTGCATCGGCAAGTTGAGCGTGGTGGGGGTTAAAACCATATCTTGATTGAATACATTGGTAGTACCATTTTTCAGAATACCTTCTTTCATCCGGAATCATTCCACCTTCACCAGAACATGTAGCACTTCCAGCCATTGTTGCTCCTCTTGCTAAAGCAGTTTTTGCCTCATAAGAAAGTGCACCAAAACTCATACCAGTAACATATACTGGTATATCTAGCTCAATTGGGTTTTCACAATTTGGTCCAATTATAGTTTTTGTTTCACATTTCTCTCTGTAACCTTCGATTACAAACCTTGTAAGAGTGCCTGGTAAAAAAACCAAATCATCAAATGTTGGAATTTTTTTCATTAATGCCATTCCACGCATTCTATATCTTCCAAGCTGAGCTTTAATATGAATGTCGTCTATAACTTCAGGAGTAAAAATAGCATTGTGACCTAATAGACTTTTATTTCTTTTTCCCTCTTCATGTACATGAACATCAGCTTTTCCACCAACATTACCGTTTGTTTTTTTTAATTTTTTTTCATTTTTTTTAGTTTTCTTTTTAGCCATTATATAGCTCCTTTCTTTTCATGAGGTTCCAAGTTATCATAATTCCAAAGTTTTTTCCCTGAGACTATTTTTATCATTTTACTGACGTCAAATTTTTCACCAATTTCTGCAACTTTTAATTTTCTCTTCAACCAGTCTTGGTCACTATCAGTCAGGTCAGCAGGAACTGCATCACTTCCAAAAGAGCCAATTTTACCACCAATAAAAATTGTTCCATCATACATAGAATCTCCTAAATTTATCCCAACATCACCTAGAATAATTATTCTTCCTCTTTGCATCATAAAACCCGTAAATGCTCCAGCATCACCACCAACAATTATAGTTCCACCTTTCATATCGATACCTGTTCTTGCACCGACACTTCCTTTGCAAATTAAATCACCACCTCTTATAGCGGCACCAAAACAAGATCCAGCATTTTTTTCTATAACAACTTTTCCAGCCATTAAGTTTTCAGCACAAGACCAACCAACTCTTCCATTAATTCTAACCGTAGGTCCATCACAAGAGCCCATGCCAAAATAACCTAAACTTCCTTCAAAAATTAAGTTTAGTTTATTTAAAATACCAACACCCAAACTATGTTTACCTTGAGGGTTCTTGATAACAATTGTTCCATAACCTTGGCTCATTAAATTATCAATTTCTTTATTAGCATCAGCAGCTGTCATTTCTTTAACATCAAGATCTATTCTTTTATTGAAATCAACATCGTAAGTACCAAAATAGTAAAAACTTTCAGCCTCTGAAGGGTTAAAAAATTTTTGCTGTGTTCTTCCTGTTAGCACTTCAGAGTGCATACCCATTGATTGAGATTTTGATTTTTTGTCTGTTGTTTTTAGATTTGCCATACTTTTACCTCTCCATCATATGGATCATATGTATCAATTTCTTGAGGAAGAATTGCTCTAATTGCAA
>Ga0209709_10002849_pt1 | contig 14717 bp, 11 predicted proteins | sample ArcticOcean_MG_C_2_FD_187435 | JGI IMG/M metagenome (GOLD analysis project Ga0209709, IMG submission 187435) | Marine microbial communities from western Arctic Ocean - ArcticOcean_MG_CB4_136 (SPAdes) (version 2) | ecosystem: Environmental > Aquatic > Marine > Oceanic | place: Arctic Ocean... | reverse complement strand
CCATCGATAAGGGAACTCTCTGGGAACTTTTGACGTACTTCGACTCCCGAGACATGAATATCTCCCAAGTCTACATCGAGAGCTGCCTGGTCCCGAGTGACCTCCCAGAAGAACTCCAGAAGTTTACAGAATCCATCGACTATAAAGAGATACAGACATTTTCCGACTTCCTAGAACTCTAGATTTTAATAAAACATTACACTGTTTACTCCATAACCTATTCGCGGCCATGACTGGAGCGAAGCGACACAAATATCTTAGAATTTATAATTTAATTTGAAACCTCATTATCCTATATTTCATTTAAGAATCATTTTTCGAAGAGTTTTTAACACTCGTTAATCGTGTAACAATTCAAGTGTGTTCTTAAATGAATGTTTATCTTATATAAAAGATTTTTCATAAAAGTTACCAATATATATTTATTTTATACTATTATTTTTCATATGTATGATTGATTAAATTAACAACCCAACTTCTTTCTCATTCGGCGACTCGCATATTTACATTTCTTAGCCTTACGCCTGGCCTTGGATCTGTCACTTTCCTCCATTGGAGCCCCACGGCGTTTCCTTCGAGCCCGTACCGCACGTGAACGGTTTGTAGTCCCTCTATATTCTTCAACGGCAGTCGTGATACGATTGAAAAAGGGTAACAACATAAGAATACCAATCACTATGGCAATATATTTGAGATTAGATTGAGCAGTTTTATTTAACATTATACTATTAACATATATTTTAATAAACTACGTTCTTAAATGAATGTTTATCTTATATAAAAGATTTTTCATAAAAGTTATCAATATATAAAACAATACAACCTATCTTAATAGCTATTTAACTCTTATCTGTCTATACATTATATCGACAGATGTAAAAATACTCACTCATTATACTGTGTTTCAATCACACTAAAAGAAGTATCCGATTCATCTTCTAATAGTTTACGTAAACGTTCTGTAATATCTTCACTTTCGAAGGTTGCCTCAGGTAATTTAGCGTCTAATACATCTCCATGAGTCATACATAATGGACACGGTTCATTTGGGATGACACCAATCTCATGTGTGTGTTCGGGTTGGATTTTTTTAGGCTTTACTTCCTTTTTTTCACGTTTTTTCTTTTCCTTCTTCTCTACACGTTGTCTAGTCTCTGAATGCATTTTACAAAATTTAGAGTCGGTACATGCTCTGTTACGACATGGAACACCTTTACCTGTCACACCTTCACATATTACTCGTGTTTTATCTTCACCTTTAAGTGAAGCGATCTCTTTACGGAGATTTTGAAGAGTACTCAAAATTTCGGTAAGGGTAGATTCTGATATAGACATTATCAATTTCAAATTGTTTTTTTATACTCATTTTCCCAACTTAGGTATTGTTTATCGTCGCCTCCTTCTGGGACGCCTCCTGGGTCGCCTCCTGGGTCGCCTTCTGGGGCGCCTTTTCTTGATTGATGTAAATATAGAAACTGCTAAAAGAATCATTATAAGAATGAATCCACCAATAAACCAATATTTATACTTAGATAAAAATGAATCAGCGGAACGTGTCGTATCGACAAGGGCTCTATTCCCATTTAGTGGTCCTGGTTGTGCTGCTGTAGCATAAGGCTCCATTTATATTATATCAATATTTTATTGTTGAATTGGTTTAACAATCGGCTTTTTATCAGTAAGAGCTGGGTCAAACGATGTACCCTTTTTAGAATTTTTTATAACTTTCTTAGTAACTGGTGTACACCCTTTTGGACACTTGTCCTTCTTACCTTTCTTGTCCTTCTTACCTTTCTTACCAGTCTGGATCTTTCCATGATCATAAAAACTGAAACGCCTTTTTTTTAAGGCTATAGTGAGAAACAGTATAGCAACGATTACACCAATACTGTATAATATTTGAGTACGATACTCAGTAAAGAATGATTTATTCACATTATTTGTATTCGAGTTGATTACAGGAGCTCTATTACCATTTAATGGACTGGGTTCAGATACAGTTGCGTAAGGCTGCATTTATAATATGTCTAGATTTTTATCAGGGGTTAATTTGATAGAAACAAGGTATGTATTATATTTTATGGTTGAATGTATAATTATTCTTCGTCTTCAGAATCGGAATCGGAATCAGAATCGGAATCGGAATCACCCATGGGAAGGGGTTCACCGTCCATTCCCTCGTCTTCAGAGTCTGATTCATCATCACCGGCATCCTCACCTTCGAGAAACTCTACAAACTTGAGTTGTCCTGTTAAGTAGAGCACGAGAGTGGCAATACCAGCACCGAGAGCAATGTACATCATCAATTGTTGAGTATCTTTCTTCATTGTTAATTATACTACCTAACAACATTTTTTTTTCGTGGGATATAATAAATGACACGCCCAGTCCATAATGTTCTTCTGGAATCCGTAATTATTGGCTTAATGAATGTAACAATCTTTTATATATTAAAAAATATTAAAGGGCTAGATATATTCTGGATACTTTTCCTGGGTGGTGCACTTATTCATATCATATTTGAGTACACAGGTGGCAACAAATGGTGGTGTGAACAAACTTACAAGTTGTAGTAAGTAAACCTCAGGTAGTTCTGACGATCTCTATACCCTGAAATCTCACGTTCTAAATTTCTCTTCAATTCCCCCGACTCGCTTATTAGCCTCTCGATGCGGCGGTTTTCGATAATTTTATAGTTCTCGTGAATTTTTCTCTCATATCGCTTGTTCCTATGGCTTTCCGGCCAGTTGTGACGAGTTGCGATTTCAACGAATTTTTCAAAAGTCCACTCAGTCATCTCCATAGGGTAGAAATCAGCCTGTCGACAATATGACATGAGAGCGTCTTCCCTGACCTTTTTAGTAATGTGTTGAATAGGCTTAAGAATTCTTAGTGATCTGTCAGCAATCTTCATATCAGCAAGCAATTTACGAATAATCTCTTCATTCTGATCCATTTCAACACACCAATCTGGATCTTCTAAAATAATATCATGATTAGGTTCACTTTCAACATTATCCCCACGCTGAATCACCTGGAAAGGGAGTCGTCTATTATCCCTAACAGGGGGGTCATTGTTACGGGGGATCTGGTCATGTACCATCTTTAAATTGTCACACATTTCCAAGTAGGTGCCTTCTGGGATCAACTTGGAAATGTCATCAAGACTTGTCATCAGGCTCTTTAAATTATCCATTTTGTTACATAATTTATGTATTCTTGAACTTCACTTACGTTTTATAATTCATAAAGCTTATCTTCAGCATCTTCTAGACTGTTCAAACGTCTCTCAATCGCTGCACGATACTTTCCCCTGAATTCATTTTCGATATAAATGTAATTCTTTGCCATACTCGTCACATCTTCGTCATTAAAACCCAATTCCTCTGGTGTATGATCCTCTGGTATAAGATCATTCGCTAAACAATAGTGTTCAATAGCAAGTTTTTTTATGTTTCTCGTTTTTCTTTTTAAAGGGTCTGTTGTATTGAACTCCTTTCGTAGATAATCAATCTGACCACCTATAAAATCAATATCTAAATTTAAAGCTCGGTTGTTATATAAATCGTAGAAATAATCGTATATTTGTCTCGTTGGCCCTATATACGGTACATCGAATGTATCATAATCAAAGAAAAACTCAGGGTCTGAACGTTTACTGTATACACGCTTTAAGTGGTTACAGATATCTAGATAGTCCCCCTCTGGTAATTTGTCAGAATGTTTGTCAATCAGTTGCATAACTTCCAACAAATCATCCATACTTATATATTCATACATTGTTTTGTCTAAGTCAGTTAAAAAATTAAACTTCATACTTTATAAGGATGGCTGGTAGATTTGATACAGTTGTTACCGGTCTACAGGACATGTATTTAACAGGTAATCCACAAATGTCATATTTTTTGACACGTTTTTCTAGATATACGAAGTTTACTACACAAACACTTGAAATGCCGTTTAATGGTGGTCCAGTAAGGGGGCAAGAACTTTCATGCCCGGTATCAACATCATCCGGTGATATGATATCAAATATGACACTGAAAATATTTGTGAATAACGATATAACATCAAATGTACATGATTCATTTATAAAAGCAAATATCGAATATATAGACCTTTATATCGGAAGTCAGCACATAGATCGATTGACAACCGATTATATATCCATGTATCTCAAGTTGAGATCAGTTGAAACAGACGATTTAAACATTCTATCGAGGGATTCCTATAATGTAAATTCACATTTTTCACGAAATATACCACTCTATTTAGATCTACCATTCTATTTTTATAAACATCCACATCTCGCATTACCGGTGTGTGCGATGTATAAACAATCTTTAGAAGTACGTATAAAAATGAAGGAACCCGTAGTTTTTAAAACTGCATATATGCCGGTAGACTATTCCCAAAATCTCAAGATTGACAGGATTTCACTTAATGTTGATTATCATCACCTAATGGAAGAAGAAAAGACATTCTTTAAATCACGACCAATGGAATATATCATAACACAAACACAATTATCAAGTAAAATTATAGAATCAACAGATATTGATAAGGAACATTCTTTTATGTGTAACTTCAAGAACCCTGTACGCGAGTTTATGTTTTTTCTTAAACATGATGCATGGGAAAAATTCACAAATCGATCTAATATAAATGAAGAACTTGTTTCCGCAAATATGAAAATCAATAATGTAGTATTATTTAGTGGTAATCACAATGACTTGTCGTCGCATCAATTCTTAAATAAATATAAATCACCAAGTGATATAGTAGAGGAAAAATTGATATGGCATAGGTCCTCTAATCGTTATAACGAAACGTTTATTCCAATAAATGATATGCTATCATTTGAAGCAGTTCGTAGATTACCTGGCACGCCATCGAACCCGGCGTTTTCATCGACGACTACGTTAGGTTGGTTTAAGACTTTCAAGGTTAAAAATGGTTTATTTTATGTATATCCACTGTGTATAGATCCCAATACACATGAACCAACTGGACATCTAAACATGAGTCGTATAGTACATCAAACTTTCACATTTAAGTTTAAAGCACCTGATCCCAATTCAATTTACACTGTGTGGAACGATCTATATAAATCTAAATTATATCTGTACGCAGTAAACTATAACATTCTTGTATTCAATGATGGGTTATGTGGCTTAAAATATTAATGTTCTAATATATTAATGGCCGGTAGGTTAGATGTTGTAACGTATGGTGAAAATGATAAATATCTATCACTAAATCCCGAGGGTACATTATTCCATAAACAAGTAACCAAACGCCCGAATTTCTCAATTAATTCTACAGATATAAACCCTACAAGAGAAAGTATTGGATTTGGTAAAACGATTAAGTTTACTATACCTCAAAATGTAGGTGATCTACTTAAATCTATAACACTGACTATCAAAGCGGATGACATCCCGAATGAATGGAATTTATATTATCAGGATGGAGCTGGTATAGCTGTCATCGAGTATGCGGACCTTATCATAGGTGGTACAGTCATTGAACGTCTAGATTCTAATTATATTACTATAAACAAAACGTATTTTAATAACTCTAGGCAACAAGAAGGTATTGAAAATATCACTGGACTAATCCCGTCATCTGTATTTTCTAGTTGGTATGGTTGTAGAAAGACATTTTCTACAAAGAATACACAAAAACAATTCGATTTTCAGATTGATCTACCATTTTATTTTTATAATACAACGGAGTTGACTTTACCACTGTGTGCGATCACGAAACAAGAAGTTGAGGTTGAAATAAAGTTTAGAGATCTTAAGGATATACTATTTTCTAAAACTTCTGATATTTATAGAGAAGAATCAGTCAATTTTCCATTTCCTACATATTATGATCAAAGCTGGATACCTAATAAAAATGTAATCTTCCTAGAGTTAATTAAAGGTTGGAACAGAACAAGTTATTCATATTTCAAGTATAGTGGGGTTCCATGGTACGATAATCCGGGTGCGAACATGACAAATGCGAAATTGGGACAAAATGGTTTGGGTATCCATAAATATAATAAGAAACATACAACCCGTGATTATTACCCATATTCGGAAACCTATATTAAACCATCGTGGTCAATTCTAGATTTTTTTAAAGATAATGGAGCCCGTACGTATGATGTATCGGATTGGTATTCGGGAACCCGCGTCATTCCTGAACACTTTAGCTATTCAGATATGAGTAAAACGTTTTTTCATTCATTACCAGGCTTAGCAAGTGGCTCTGTAGCTATGCGCATTATCACTGGTGATAAAGAATTCTCAAAAAATGCTACATTGATCAATCCTTATATGGGTACAGGGCTCTTGAGTATACTGGATAAAATTTACCCAGATACGACTTCATATGCATCATTTTCGATTGAAAAAACGGGTCCGAATATGTTAAATGATGTTTACAACTACCAGTTGGAGAATGTATATGGGGGGAGTGATAACCCATTCACAGATATAGGTACACAAAATGAAAAATCTGTACCAATCAATTGGTTGAACCATGGGTTGGTGGCGTGTTGTATAGAAATTGGTGAAGTATTGGGTATATATTCTGGTCCCCCAGATTTGACCTATTTTAGCGCATACGATACACCGTATGACCAGATCGTCCGTGCTGATGAATATCCATACGGAGCGCGGACGCCACCCTATGGGGATGGGACCCCAACTGATTCCCAATTAGGTGGGGGATTCGTTCGTATATTTAGACATTTTCCAGTTGGAGAAGGGTATAATGACGCATGGACTCCTGAGACCTCTATTTCATCGGAAACCACAAGTGAAATAAAATCACGACTAATAGAATTGGAAAATATTGAATCTGGAAAAGTGGTTTCTAGTGACGTGGTTACATTAGGTCTGCTAGAGTTACATTGGCCTCTACATAATTATGCGAGAGATCTGACTTATGGTACAGGACCAGATACACCTAAATTCATGGGTTCTATGAATGAACCCATGTTAGCCTCAAGTTACATAGGGACAAACACTCCCCGCCTTCTTTTACCCGTTCAACTCCCAAGCTTCATAAAATCATTTGGTCGAGTTACCCGAATTACATCGGCAGGTAAAGCAATTGTAGCCACTCTAGGGGATCCTGACTGGCCTAATGATTTACGAATGTTCACATGGATACCAGGTGGATCTAATGGGTTTCCAGTTGGGAGTCCCCAAACACCCGGTTATACCACCGGATCACCAGTTTCCACTACCAGCATGTATTCTGGTATTAAAACTGATTACTTTGCGGGTCCCGCAGGTACATATCGCCTTGCCTGGCCAAATACGAGAATCGATTTGGCGGGTCGTGGAACGAATGTTTCATCTAGACGGAAATCTGATTTACAAATGAGTGATTATTGGGAAACAAATCAATATCCTTCAGACTTTCTCGATGGACGTACCGCAATTCAAGATAATGGAAACTTCGCTCTCTTTTGGGGACATGTAAGAAATATTACAGTCGCATATAGTTATGTTGGTGATACAGAATCTAAGACTATTCCCGGTGCTGTGCAAATATATGAATGGAATTTTCATGATTGGACTTACTACCGCGAATACAAACGTGAATGGGATAAATCATTTTCACTTATACAAACGTTAACTCCACCTGATACACCAACGTATAATTTTAATTTTGGTAGAAAAATAGCCATATCTAGAACAAGTCAATTATTGGTAGTATCAGAGCCACATTGGGTTCCACCTACTCGGTTAAACTATAGTAAATCCGAGAACGTCAACTGGAATGTTGGACGTATACAAGTGTATAAAAAAAATGATACACCAACAGTTACAAGTGTGTATAACATAACAGCTTCGGGGGGTAAATTTTACATAAATGGTGTTGAACAAGCTACAATCGAACTTATTGAAGGTGTAACATATACATTCAATAATCCTACATCGGGTGGCTCAGTTCCCGCACACCCCTTTAAATTCTCGACGACGAGTGATGGTACCCATGCAGGTGGTTCGGAATATACATTTACTGGTACAGTCAATGCGGTCGTGTACCCGTATAGTGGTGCACCAGAAGGTACTTATCGGACACAGTTTACAGTTCCAGTAGGTCTCACAGGTACTCAATTTTACTATTATTGTAGTATTCACCCGGGAATGGGTGGTAGTGTAAACGTAGCTGTGGCTGGTGGACGGTATGAATTACATCAAACTATATATCCAGAATTACCTAGTTTAGCCGACAGAAAAGAACATGCTAGAAAATATCAACATGCCTTATACACTTCTTGGAATGACCCTATACAAAAAAGATGGGAATTCGGTAAAACATTAGATCTCAGTGATGATGATAAAACTTTAATCGTGGGTGCGGAATCTAATACAACTTTGGGTTCACATAAGTCCCCCACTGAAACCAATGGTGGGTGGGTATCAATCTATCAATTGAATGATTCTGGAAATTTTGATTTCAAATCAATTATATCACAAAAGGTCGATGAAGATGCGGATGCTGAATTTGGATCTGATAATATAGCCATAACGACTGATGGTAACGATATAGCTGTATCAGCGAGTAATGCAGATTGGGAACCCGCATCTGAATTACCCTTTAAAGATACCTCATTTGACCCGTTAAATAATGTACCAAATGTACCAACTAACGAAAGTTGTGGTAATATCCAATTATTTTCTAGAGACACGATAACACCCAAAAATTATAACGATATCAATATTGAAATAAACACATGTAAATTAAAATTAGAATTAATACATCTCGATAAACTTGAACAAACTAAAATTAAAAATACCCCTATCACACAAATTATAACACAATTACAAGTCAATAAATTTAACTGGAGGGAGTACCAAGGAATCAATTATGACGACGATTTTGTACAAGAATCACAAAATAATCAATTCAAACTAAATTTTTGTAACCCGGTCAAAGAATTATTTTTTGTAGTGAAAAAAAGTAATAACCGCGCCCTCGAATTATTACAAGATTCAAACGTAAATACATCAGAAGTATGTTTTTTTCAAGGTGTCACAGATTTTGATGGCTTTGTGAGAAATTATGGTAATAGAGAGACAAATGACGTATTTACATCGAGTAAATATTCGCAACCGGTTATGGAATCCATCAAAAGTCTATCATTAACATTGGATGATGAGGAAGTTATACCAGTCAACGGTATAGGTGAATTTCCTTCACACTTTATGAGAGTCATTCCATCTTCCAAATATCATACACACACCGCACTCAATCGACGTATTTATTTATGGAGTTTTGGTACTCGCCCAGAATCGTGGAAACCTTCGGGTCAATTAAATTTTTCAACCGTAAAAAATCAAATATTGACTGTGGAGGGATTTAAAACAGGTTGGACACATCAACATGATATTTCAGTTTACGCCAAAAGTTACAATGTCATGCAAATAAATAATGGGACAACTCAATTATTGTATCCTTTGATTGCCAATAGAAAAAGTGAAAGTATGGGAAATTTAAGAAATTTTCCGAGACCGTTTATTAATGAAATATTTGATGGTAATCAATACATAAATCATGAACGTTACCAATCATACTTTGATCCCGCACTTTCCCTTTCATCCGATTTTACGTTTGATAGTAGTAACAATCTAAATATCAATGTAATAGGATCTTATACATTCGAATATTCGGTGGTTAATGAACATGGAAATACTAATGAAAAGGGGTTTACTCGAAATATAAATGTTATTGACACAGTTGCCCCAGTTGTAAGTCTAAACTTTCTGAGTGCGAATCCAATTAATCTAATATATAATGATACAGTTACACCGGTATACTTTCAACCGTATATAGAATACAGTGCCGTGTCAGACACCAGTGAATCTATAATTACCACGATTATTAGAACCCCTATTGGTGGGGGTACGGGTGTACCAGTTGCTGCAGTGAATCCAACTGTTGAAGGTGTATATACACTTACATATACAGCTACAGATGATGGTGGAAATATTGGAACTAATACGAGAGTGGTTAATGTTATACAAGATACCGTAGCACCATTAATATCCCTAACTAATCCAACTGCAAATCCAATCAATCTAATATATAATGATACAGTATCACCTGTATATTTTCAATCTTATACAGAATTTGGTGCTACATCTAATGGTGGTGAAACAGTTGTTATAGATAGTAGTGCTATAAATCTAACTACAGCAGGTACCTATACAGTTACTTATACAGCAACTGATGTTAGTGGGAATATAGGAACTAATACAAGAAGTGTTATAGTTACTCGAGATATCACATCACCATTGATAACACTAAATACACCATCCTATAATAATGTAAATTTGATTTACAATAATTTGACTGGTTATTCACAAACGTATACGGAGCATGGAGCTACATCTAATGGGGGTGAAGCTATAACCACAACTTTTACTCGAAGACCTATCAGTGGGGGTACGGTGGTAAGTGTCAATAGTGTGAATACATCTGTGCAGGGTATTTATGTAATTACTTATACAGCAACTAGTGTTAGCGGAAATACAGGTACTAATACGAGAACAGTTACAGTTACTCAAGATATTGTAGCACCTCTTATAACTCTAACTAACCCCAGTGAAAATCCAGTGAGGTTAACATATAATAGTACAGTTTCACCTACCTATTCAGAACCATACGTGGAATATGGGGCCACAGCAGACAGTGGTGAAACCGTTGTTATAGATAATAGTGCAGTAAATATTACAACCGAAGGTACATATACAGTTACTTATACAGCAACAGATACTGCAGGGAATATAGGAACTAATACAAGAACTGTTATAGTTACTGAAGATGACATAGCACCCGTTCTAACATTAACTAACGCGGCTGCGAATCCTATTAATTTGATATTTAATGACTCAATTTCTCCAACGTATATTCAGTCGTATTCAGAATATGGTGCCACAGCCGATGGTGGTCAGACAGTCACTATAGATACCAGTGCGATTCAATCAACAACACCAGGGACTTACAATGTCGTTTATAGTGCGACAGATATAGCTGGTAATACCGGAACCATTATAAGACAGGTTATCTATACTAGAGATACTAGTGCACCAATTATAAATCTAAATACACCTAGTTACAATCCAGTGGATTTAGTGTATAATTCGGGAAACGGTTACTCTGAAACATATACAGAATATGGAGCCACGTCCGATGGAGGTGAAGCCGTAACACAGGTTGTGCGCCGAAATGGTACAGTTGTCAGTGCTGTAAATCCTACCCAAGCTGGTACATTTGTAGTGACGTATTCCGCGACAGATTCAGCTGGAAATATAGGAACTAATTCGAGAACAATTACTGTTACAAATGATACTGTTGCACCCGTTCTAAATCTACAAGGATCTAGTTATATTAAAGTGGTTCAAAATTATGGTGGATCTCTGGGAATACCAAATCCACCAGTTACTATTAACTCACCAGATCAAAGTTTATCATATACCATAAATAACCCAATTAACATGGCTACACCGGGTACTTATACTATTACTTATTCAGCTACTGATAGAGCTCTAAATGTAGGAACAGTTTCTAGAACTGTTCAAGTATATAGTACTAGTGCGGCCACCGCGAGTTTCACACTAAATGGAGGTAACCAGTCACTGACACAGTGTGGTACGTATACAGACGGAGGGGTTACAAGTGTTGTAGCAGATACTACAAATACACCTGTATACAGTTCAGGTAATCTTAATACAAGTACCTCTGGTTCATATACAATCAATTGGGTAGCTACCAGTAAAATATTGGGTGGGAACTCACTTACTCGATCTAGAACTGTCACTGTTAATGCAATATCGTTTTCACCTTCTACAACCATTCAGTCATTTAGTTCTTACGAACCACTTGTAGATTCATCAAGTCCATGGAATAGTAATGTAACATGGTATGACACGATAACAAATGAAACCGTTTCCGGTCGAACCGTAAATAAAGTTACACGTTCATATAGACCTCTATGTAATAATCAGGCGAATCAACAGCTCTCAACTCGGGTTATACGCAATTATTTTCAGAACATACTCGTACAAAGATCAACAAGCGCTGTAAGTGGGGGTGATTACATTGGTAGCCTCGGGAATCGTTCACAGGCCACTCTAGTGGCGCACACAACAATTACCAGTCGCGCTGTATCAAGTACTAATTATTCAAAGGGACTTATAGCTCGGCTAGGTAATTTTTCTATCAATGCAGAATACTATAGCGGTGCTAGCATAATTATGGCGAGGTACACAGATAATAGTAGAAATGCTTCTTGTAGTGTTTATGTAGGCCAAAATTCCTATAATAACACAAAAATTATATGTTCTCTAACTGGAACATTCACTGTGGGTAACGCATACGTATGGCAGACCACGGCCTCACCTATATACACCACATATTATTACCCATGGGGCCAATCCTATCAACAAATAACCGGATACAATGTTACTCGTTATTGGCGAAAAAATTATAGTATGTCCGCAAGATTGCGTGTGTATAAATACACTGGTACTTCATATAACATTACCACAGATAGACTAAATGGTTCTATGGATTCCAGTGGCAATCCTCAACTTACATATGTAGGTGGGAGTACAATGAGCCAAGCATGGTATGATGGTGGTAATAATACAACAACACTCAATGACACAAACGGTGAATCACAATTCACCGCGAGGACATTTGTAGGGAGTAACACCGCATACTACGCACTTTCAACTTACAGAAACGTGAGTGTCAGAAATTTAGCACCATGGTCAGCGACTAATGGAAATTCTATATACATTCTAGATCGGGCACATAATGACTATCTATGAAAAGTATTAAAGCTATTTTATATGTATAGAGTATGGGGAGTGAAGTTTCAGAAATTTCATTGAAAGCTATTGGAAAGCAGGACACTCACCTACTTTCCAAAGACTTGGGCAATTCATTTTTTAAAAATTCATACAAACAACATAGCCCTTTTTGTACAAAACAGAAAGTTAAGACTATACAAAATACGGAAAATGAATCCAATTGGCCATGGGGTAAGAAAATCAAGGTCGAGTTTAATCCCAAATTAATGGGTGACTTATTATCAAATATGGCTATAACTATACCCCTACCAGCATTTCCCACCAATCCACCAGGACCATTGGATAGGTACGCACCCATGATTGGTTACCACTTAATTAAAAGTGTAACTATGTTCGTAGATGAAATTCTAGTCGAAACAATAGACTCTGATTGGAACGTCATATACCATAACATTTACCAAGATGTCGATGAAGAGCAAATGTCGGAACTAAATCTGAATAGGGGGTGGTCGCATAAAATATGGGCTAGTAATGCCGTTTTTCAAAATATACATAAACGAATGATTCCAATAACATTACCATTGAGATTCTTCTTTTCTAGACGTTTTGATTCCAATGTTTCTGAAAAACCATATTTTCCGTTATGTTCAATACATAAACAAAAGATTGAATTCGAAATAGAATTCCATGAAAAAACATTCTTTACACCCACAGAAAGTGATATAAAACTCGATTATTTCAATATCGTAACGGATGAAATCAAATTAACAAATGAGGAACGTTTATTTCTGGTAAAAGAACCACAAACGATAACAACTGAATTTGTTGGTATACATCCAACATATGAGAATAAACCATTTGTATATGAAATCGTAGCAAATTTGATTCCTGATATCCCTGTTAAAACGTTTCACTGGTTTATACGAAATAGTGATTTTGAAAAGGAATATAACCCAGTCGATACCGTCATGGGAACAGTGAATCAATCTATATACAATGGAACTACATATCCACAATATGCAAATTATACAAATCGATTTAATTTATCATCTGCCCTACCTGTTGGACAATTAGTAGATGACTTATATTCAGAATATGATAATGTTTCAGGTGTAGAAATGTATATTAACGGTGAAAAAATAATTAGAACTATAGAGAATGGTCCTAAATATTTCAGATTTTATACGTGTTCGAAAAATACATTATCGTTGCCTAAACAACATCATATATACACATATACGTTCGCTTTAAATCCGAGAGATCCAGGTCCAACTGGCTATTTCGATTTTAGTAATACACAATCAGATAAGACATTTATTAAAGTTGCTATCAAAGATTCTATAGTTATGAAACCTAGAAATGGTGTATGGAATATGCATCTATATTACACTGGCTATAAAACTATGAAATTTGCTGATGGTTTCATGCGGTTTGCTTAGATTTGAGCAGTCATTTCATGATCATTTTCAACCTCTTCTTCAGTTAAAACCCTTACTTCCTCCTCGTCCATCTCACATGCAAGACATTCTCCGTCAAACATGTGACAGATGTGCTCTCCGTTCTCAACCATTTTACGCACATCGGGGTCGTTCATGATATTGTCGTCATCATCCCAAACCAGAGCACGGTCTACACGTTTTTTTATCTTTTCAGTTTCGCGTATCTTGAGAAGTTCCGTGAGTCGGTTGATTTCATTTACGAGTTCCTGATCGGTCCATCCATCAAACTCACTAGACGTAGTCGGCATACCGGGAGGGAGCGGGTGGCTTCGGGTGGATCCCATTATTTTCTTGAAAAATACATACATTGTTACAAACTTAGGTGTGGAAAACATACGTAGGAAGTTACATTTTTTTTACATTGTAAATAGCTTTGAATTTTTTGAAT
>Ga0209709_10002847_pt1 | contig 14718 bp, 10 predicted proteins | sample ArcticOcean_MG_C_2_FD_187435 | JGI IMG/M metagenome (GOLD analysis project Ga0209709, IMG submission 187435) | Marine microbial communities from western Arctic Ocean - ArcticOcean_MG_CB4_136 (SPAdes) (version 2) | ecosystem: Environmental > Aquatic > Marine > Oceanic | place: Arctic Ocean... | reverse complement strand
ACAATCATAACCACGTTCTGCAAATGAAGAAATTTTCTCTTCATCGTCAGAAGTACAATATAGCGGGAATCCTCTTTTAACTGCTAGCCCACATCCAAAGGAAGGGCCAGTCTTAGTAACCCCAACTACACTCATATCTTTCTGTGCATCAATTGCATCCGCTACACGCTTACCTATTGTACCGAAACCATTTATTGCGACTTTAATAGTTACCATATTCTCACACACTTACCCGTAGGTTGTTTACCATGCCCGGGTAGAAACTCTATCAATATACCCTTTTTTAGAATCAAGATAGTTTAGACATGGAAGTATAGATGAATTAACCCTCGAGCCGTCAGAATCAAGACCGAATACTCTGTCAGAGTCATGGGAGTTGTATGCGCGAGGTCACTACTAAGAGTATAAAATTGAATCGTGACCTAGAGAAAATGCTCTCAGAGGCTCTAGACCGAGACCTACTGGTAAGAATAGGTTGGGGCAGAGGAGGAGATGAGAAACCAAAGGAGGGAGAGATTGGAGTAATCACTCATCTTCCCAAAAAATCTAGGGTACTACTATTAGGTAATTTAGGAGAATGTGCTGGTGCAATGAATCAAGGAGGAAATCTAACTATACAGGGTAATTGCTCTAGTATGGCTGGGGCTTTTCAAAAAGATGGATTATTAATAATTGAAAAGGATGCAGGAGGTAAAATTGGTTCTCATATGAATGGAGGACAGATCAGTGTCCAGGGCTCAGTTTCTAATAATGCGGGTGAGTCAATGAAAGGTGGTACTATACTAGTCAGAGGTCATGCTGGTGAAAGAACAGGTGCTGGAATGCAGGCGGTTCAATAATTGTATTAGGCTCCGTGGGAAAAGAACCAGGAGTTGGTATGACTGGAGGGAAACTAATCGTAGCTGGAAATTGTCCCCCACCTGGCCATGGGGCAGATATGAGGAACATAAAGTCGGACGAAATATTAGAGATATCGGAACTCCTTGAACCACTAGGTTTGTCTATAAATAAAGATGCATTAGTAATATTTTCATCCGAGAATCCGCAAAATATTTTAGAGTTGCCAGAAAAAAGTGTGATTGAAGGATTTGAAAAAATATCAATAGTTTCTTCTTCAAACAAGAAACTATCTAAACACAGCCCTCTTGATAATTTCACCCTAATTAATCGAATTGGAGATGATGAGAATGGACTTTTATTCCCCATACCATGGTTAATCGAAAGAGAACATTCGGAGAATGATGACTCACACATGCTTTCCAAACAACCATGTATAGTCAAATCTAATCCAAGAAATATAGATTTATTATTGATAAATGAAGAAAATATAGTTGATTGCTCAAAATACTTATCACAATGCTCAGGTATTGTCCTTAACCTAGATGAACTTCCTGATTTAAATGACGCTGAAATAGATGCATTATTAGTATCATTAACAAGTAAAATTCAAGCGAAATCATTAGTCATGTTAAAGGATAGAGTAGATAGAGTGGATAACTTGTTCCGATTGATAGTAGAACTAAATTTAGATGGCGCCATAATAGATGCTGCAAGTTCTGGAGGAAGTAGAGCTGCAGCGGCATTACCAAAAATAGGTTTAGCTGCTAGAGTAATGAACTTAAACGAGCAAGGAAGACATCTGATGATTGAATTAGATGAATCTCCAAGTGCAGAAGACTTCATCATAGCTAGAGGAGCAGGTTGTTCGATAATTGTAGCACCAGAAACGGATGATTCATTAGAGGAGAATTTAGTTTGGTTGGATTCAACTCTAAAAGGATGGATGATTGATTTAGGTATTGAAAGTATTGAAGAAATCACTAGAAGAAATCTGAGAGCAATTGACTATGATACAGCAGCAGTATCTGGATTAAGATTAATTGGCTATGAACGCCCACTACCTATGTGGCTAGGGAATTGAGGAATTATCATGCCAACTCTAAAATTCAACCATAGCATATTGCAATTTATACAAGATAAAAATGGAATAAAATATAATCCAGAAGAATGGGTTGAAAAAATGCCATCTATAGGTTGCGTAGTTGAGGGAAATGACGATTTAGGAATAGAAATAGAAATATTTCCTGATAGAACTGATTTACTAAGCCATGAAACAATTTCTAGGGCCGCTAGAGCCTTTCTCAACTCTGCAGAATATTCACCTGATTTCAAAATAATACAGGGGGAATTGAGTTTATCGGTAGATCCTTCTATTGAAAAAATTCGCCCAGTAATATTAGGAGCAGTTGTGAGAGGGGTAGATAATGGAACTAATCCTGAACAAAGAGATGAATTTATTCAGTCATTAATGGAACATCAAGAAAAATTACATATGACTCTAGGTAGAAAAAGAAAGTTTGCATCAATTGGAGTGCATGATTTATCAAAATTAAAACCTCCATTCAATGTAATCGGTGTAGATAAAAATCACGTATTTATACCATTAGCAGAGAAAGAAGAAATGACTATTGAAGATATCTTAAAATCACATCCAAAAGGAAAAGAATATGCTGGTTTAATGGAAGGTATGGATAAATATCCAGTTATAATTGATTCTAACGACAAAGTATTGTCGTTCCCTCCAATTATTAATGGTGATCATACAACTGTCACAGAAAATACAACTGATTTTTTCATAGATGTGACTGGTTGGGACGAAAGATCATGTGAAGCATGTTTACTATTAATTTGCTTATCTCTTGCTGAAAGAGGAGGAGTTGTAGAATCTATACAAATTAAAAATTGGGATGGAGGTATTTCTAACGTACCAAGAGGAGACTCTAAGATCCACAAGGTCCCTGATAAGTTGATATCAAAAATTCTGGGCATTGAACTGGAGAAATCTGAAATCGCAACAGCGATTAAAAAAATGGGCGGCAAGTTGATTGAATCAAGAACAGTGACAGATGGGCCAGACAAAGCCGAAAAATGGGCGGATTGTGTAGTTGGTGAAAAAGAGCATATCATCGCAATGCCAAGGTGGAGAAATGACATCATGCATCCAGTAGACCTGGTGGAAGATATCGCTATAGGTTATGGTTATGACAACCTACCTGAACAATTATCAACGGTCCATTTAGATGCTATCCCATTACCTTCGTCAAACTTACGTAGGAGAATAAGTGCAAGTCTCTGCGCACTGGGTTTACAGGAAACTCAAAGTTTGACATTGTCTAATAATCGGGACCAGTTTGAAAAATTACGTTGGCAAGAAGTTGGTAAAAGCACAATTATTTCTAATCCTATTACTCAAGACCATACTATGCTAAGACAATATATACTTCCATCCTTGCTAAACCTACTATCTGCTAATCGTCATCATGAATTACCACAAAAAGTGCATGAATTAGGAACTGTAGTAAGGGACTCAAGGAATGCAAGTCGCGTAGCATGGGCCTGTGCTGAGGTGGGTGGTGGATTTTCAGCAGCTAAAGGAATCGCCAGTTCATTGCTAAGGGATCTTGGAGCAGACTTGAAAAAAGTGAAATGGATATCGATTAGTGAGAAAGAAGGCCCTTGGATTAAAGGTAGAGGGGCAAAAATCATATTGAATGGTTTAGAACTGGGACAGATTGGAGAAATAGATCCAAATGTATCCTTTCAATTCGGTCTCCGTGCACCTATCCAAGCAGGAGAATTTAATGTTGATGCACTAGGCAAAGCAATACCCGACCCAGTTCTCTAATTGGGATTTTATGACTCATTTTTTTCATCTGAAAATAGGGCCATAGCATCTATGAAATTTTTGTTAGTAAGATGTGAACGATCCGTTTTCTTAGCATCATCAGTTCGAATTTTTCGTTCATATTCCACTACTTTATTTTTTTCAACTTTCAATGCTTTCGGGCTGTCGATAGATTTTTTCTTGAATGGCCATATTGGCGGCATGATAGTTGAGGTGCAACCTAGGACATGAATACTTCGTTGTTTTAGACACTAAACGGGGTGATAATGAAAGAGGAGACCACCTAGGACTAGTTATGCGCAAAGGTGCCCTAAGTGTAGCAATGGTACTACTAATATTACTACAAATAGGAAATACTGTAGAAATATTCGCATTAGAAGAAGAAAATAATATAATACTAAAGCAGCAAAATCAAGATGAAGAAAATAGTATAAGTTTAGATATTCTCCTAATAGGGAACTCTTATACAAGCTCAAATACACTAAATCAAAAAGTCGAGAGAATATTGGATGATTCGGGCATAAATTCAGATGTAGAGGCAGTAACAGGAGGCGGTATGAAATTATCAGATCATGCAGATGATGCTGATCAACAGGGTAATGAACTCAATACAAAGCTCTCAGAAAGGTACGATTATGTAGTTTTACAAGATCAGAGTCAGGTGCCTTCATTCCCCACTGATTCAGAGTTCTGGATTGAAAGTAATAATGCAGTAGAAGATCTTAATGAAAGAATAATCTCAGAAGGTGGACAAACAATACTGTTCATGACTTGGGGACGTAAAGATGGCGATGTAAACAATGCATTAAGAAATCCTGATTACCTAACTATGCAATTACATCTTCAACAAGGCTATGAAATGTACCTCGAGAATTCAACAACAGATGAAAAACCAATTTTTCTTGCCCCAGTAGGGCTAGCATACAAAAATCTATATCATAAAGTAAATCAAACGGGAGTTGATCCTACTCAAGGTTCAAATTCTTTTTCAACACTATATTCAGATGATGGTTCTCATCCATCCTTGGAGGGGTCATACCTTTCATCGTGCGTTCTATATTCAGTAATGACTGGAGAATCTCCCGTTGGTGAATATCATCCTAGCCAAATATCTCAAGAAAAAGCATTGGAGCTTCAGCAGGCTGCTGCAAGCACTGTATTTAATGAAACATCTGACTATATTTATCCATTTGAAATTGAGCCACCTGGCATTGAGTTCGGCCCCGATTCAGGTTCTGTTTTCGCAATAGATCCTGGGTCATTAATTAATCTGAATATCAACTATACTAATTTAGGAGAATACGATGATATTGCTAATATAAAAATCATAGGTTCTGATGATTGGGAAACTTCATGGAACTATTCATTAGATGCGTATTTAGGATTTGATTTCATCGCTCTATCAGATGTAACATCATGGATACAATTTTCAATCACAGCACCAATTACGGAAAATGGAATGCCATTGGCAAATTCATTACATCAATTTAGTATGGAGCTATCATCTAATAATACGGGGAATAAAGATTGGTATAATTTTTCAATGAGATATGGTTATTTCCATGGTGCTGAAATAATAGATGGAGGAGGCACCTATTCAATATCACCCTACAATGTAGCCACAATAGAAATGAGTGCGAAAAACCTTGGAAATACTCAACGTGACCTTGCTGTTAGCATTAGACCAGTAGATGAAAATGGGAGTGATATTGGAGATTATTCACAGGCTTTTGCAGTGGAGGAATGGAACGTATTCATCCAAGATAAAATGGAACTATCGGCGATGTGGCCAAATGAAACTGGACGGATTAGATTTCAAATTCAGTCACCACTATTGGTAAGCGGAAGTATATTTTTTGAGATAAAAGTATGGAGTACAGCAGTACCTGAAGATGCAGTTTTTGCTATCCAGAGAGTAAATATCGTTCCACGATCAGGAGGCAACCTAGAATTGAACAATATAGACTGTCAATTCGAAACTAGCCCTGGCGAAATTTGTCGGACAGAGTTAATAGTAGAAAATACAGGAGACATACCTTATGATTTTGAATTGAAATTAAAAGAAATCCCTGAATGGATTAATGTAAATTTAAGCCAGAATAAAATATCATTAAATGCTGGTGAAGTAAATAATCAGATATATCTCAATGTTTCGATTGAAAATGGAACACCCTCAGGAGAAGTCGCTGATTTGATTGTTGAGTTATGGGTAGATGGTTGGAATCCCGTAAGTATAAATTTCGAGGTTAAAGTAGGCGATAATTTTGAATGGGACTTAGTTGAAGAATTATATGAGCACAACTATGATTATGAAAAAAGAATAGCAAATATATCAGTTTCTTGGAAACTTACAAATATTGGAAATACTAATGATGGACTAGTTGTGAATTTAGATTGTAATATTTTTACAGATTTTGAATTAGACATCCCCTCAAATGCTGAAACACAATCAACTGATAGTCGACGTTCATTTGAGATATTAGATATAGATGTAGGGGATTCTGTTAGTTTTACAGCATGGATGAATATTTCTTATGATGAAATATCGGAAAGTATGTTCAATATTGAAAAACCGACATTAACAATTGAAGCCAGGTCAATAAGAGATCCTAGAATAATATTTCAAGGAAGTGAATCAGAAGACAAAGATTTATTCCTTGACAAAGGAAAATTAAATGAAAACAACGATGAATCAATATTCATTGGATTTTTCAGAACGTGGCAAACTGTGATTTTAAGCATGGTCATCATATTTTTCGGAAGTATTGGTGTAGTTAAAGCCATACAATATAGATTAAAAGAAGATCGGAAAAGACTAGGTTTACCTATTGAAGAAAATGAAACCGTTAATGATTGGATGTTAGGATTTACAAAAAAAGAAAAAATGAAAGTGGTTATTGATAGTCAAACAATAGACTCAAAGGGTTTTGAAAACGAATTTATTGAAAAATCTAAAGGAAGAAAAATTGAGAGTAAAGTTGGACCTTCAAAGTTTAGAGTTGATAGAGCAGGGGATTCATTGGATAAGGTAATTACTGAAGAAGCGTTAAATGACATTGTAGAACTAGCTGATGATTTTTCTGAAGAGAAAGATAGAGAACCAGATAATCGATTACTAGGAGAAAAAAATGAATTTGAATCTCGAATATCTAAGTTAAAAATAAAAAAACAAACTAATAATGAGGATTAGAATGTATAAAATTGGAGTAGATGAAGCAGGAAGAGGTCCAGCGATAGGGCCATTAGTTGTTTGTGCATTATGTATTCCTGATTCAGAAATAAAAATTCTAGAATCAATAGGTGCTAAGGATTCTAAATCGATTAGTCGAAAAAAGAGAGAATCATTATCTGAAAAAATACTATTAATGGCTGAGGAAAAAAAATGGCCGATTGGAATGATTGTATGTGACGCATCTCGGATAGATAGAGAAAGAAGTAAAACAAATCTGAATATATTAGAAATAGAGTTATTCAAAGAGGCAATACAATCTACAGGTATGGCAAAAAATGAAGGATTGATTCAGGCTGATGCTTGTGACGTCAATGAGAAAAGATTTGAACGAAGAGTCAAATATGCATTAGGAGAAAAATGGGGACATTGGAGGATCGATGCAAAGCATAGAATGGATTCAGAAGAGGTATTAGTAGGAGCAGCGAGTATTCTAGCGAAAGTTTGCAGAGATAAAGAGATTCGTCGAATAAATAATTTATTTGACATTGATATTGGAAGTGGTTACCCATCAGATCCAAAAACGAAAGAGGCTGTGAAAAAATTAGTTGATAGTGAATTGCCCAATCAATTCTTGAGATGGTCGTGGGCTACAGTCAAAAATGCATGGAATGAAGTACATGATACTCAAATTCCTATTCGTCAAGAGCTAGGCGATATTAGAATTCAATCATCACTTAATGACTGGTAAAATACTGAAATGTGAAATGTAGTAGTCTAGTGGTAGAGTCTGATAGTATGGTTGACGATAGCGAATGGAGCCAAGATATTCTAGCTATTGTTAGAAAATATTCATTACAAAATGCAGTAGAATATAATGGATCAGGACAGCCAGGCTCGGTTTTGGGGAGAATATTAGGGGAAAGGACCGACCTAAGGAATAGAGCAAAGGAACTCAAAAAACTAGTTGAAATTGAAGTTGAAATTGCAAACACATTAGCTCATGAAAAAGGAGTAGATGCTGCTCGAAAAGCCTTAGAGGAAACAAATCCAGAGGCTCTAAATAGGCAAAAACAAACTAAAAGAGTTGGATTAAAAGATTTACCAAATGCAGAAAAAGGCAAGGTAGTATTACGATTTGCTCCAAATCCCAATGGACCGTTGACATTAGGTCATGCTAGAGGAGTAACAATAAACTCAGAGTATGCAAATCTGTATGACGGAAAGGTTGTATTGAGATTTGATGATACTGATTCTAAAGTGAAACCACCAATAAAAGAAGCGTATGAATGGATAGAATCGGATTATAAGTGGCTGACAGGTAAGAAGCCGGACATTATAGTTAGAGCTTCGGAAAGAATGATGGTTTACCTTCAATATGCGGTGAAAATGCTTGAAGGAAACTTTGGATATGTTTGTAAATGTTCAGCAGCGAAATTTAAAAAATTAAGAGATAATTCTCTAGAGTGCCCTTGCAGAAATAAAGAAGTTCAAGAAAATCTTTCAGATTGGAAAATGATGGGAAATGGAACTTTGAAGGAAGGGGAAGCTGTTGTCAGAGTAAAAACTTCCATGGATTTACCAAATCCTGCATTAAGAGATTGGCCCGCATTAAGAATTCAACACACATTACATCCAACGGTTGGCGATAAGTACAAAGTGTGGCCATTATTAGATTTTCAAAGTGCAATCGAAGATCATGAACAAGGTGTAACTCACATCATTAGGGGGAAAGATTTGATGGATTCAACCCGAAAACAAACATTGCTTTATGCCCATTTCCAATGGGATTATCCTGAAACATTATATTGGGGAAGAGTAAAAATTCATGAGTTCGGAAGATTTTCAACCTCAGGTATGAGAAAGGATATTGAAGAAGGTAATTTCACAGACTGGGATGACCCTCGTTTACCAACTATTCGTGCATTACAAAGAAGAGGATTTAATTCAGATGCAATGAGAGCTTTTTGGATAGACTTAGGGTTAACACAGAAGGATATTTCAGTATCACTACAAACTATTGAAGCCTTTAATTCGAGTAAAATTGATGAAATGTGTGAAAGAAGATCATTTGTTAGAAATCCAGAATTATTGGAACTAAAAACATCTGAAAAAGGAATAAAAAATCAAGAAATATCAATAAATCGGCATCCAATGAATCTTATAGAAGGAGCAAGGGTTTGGAATATTGATGACAAAAGAATATATCTTGAAAAAGTAGATGTAGAAAAAGAAAATATCAGATTAAAAGATTATGCAGATATTGAAATTAAAGATTCGAACGCTATAATTCAATCTTATGAACGATTAGATAGAAGACCAATTGTACATTGGTTACCATTCTCGATGGCAAAAAAAGCCATTCTGACTATCCCTAAAGGGAATGACATTATTATTCAAGAAGGGATGATGGAAAATTTCGAAATAATCAAAGGGGACATTGTACAACTTGAAAGAGTTGGCTATGCAATAATTGAATCAGAGAATAATTCAGATCTCATAAAATTGTTATGGCTGCACGGTTAACCATCCAATGATGTAAAAGATTGCCTTAATATGCATCTATTAAGCGTCGCATTGAAGGCTAGTAAGCCTACCAGTAGGTAGTATGAGAGGGGACTCGGATGTCAAATCCTTAGCTCTTGTTGTATTATTATTCTTCTCTCTTTTAAGCGCACCCACTTATGCTCAAGACTCTCAAGATGAAACCGCAACATGTTGCAGTGATACTGACTTTGACCTGTTTTTATTAGATGAATCAGCAAATGGTAGACTATCGCCTTTTGAAAGTGAATTATCAGAAGAATTCTCAGGAACCGTTTCTGCATGGCAACAAGGAGAAATTGAAGTAGGATCGTGGGAATTAATATGGGGTACAGAGGGTGATTATCCAACCCAGACATGGTCATTTACTATACCTTATGTTGTTGAAGGAGCAGTTGGGGTAACAATAAACTCAACTTTAGATATTAGAATAGGAGGTTCTTTTTACTCTGGAAATACAGGCTTGCCGAATGGAGTAGAACCCTTTCTAGAGGGAGAAGGTGACTTGGAAATTTCAGTTCAAGTTTCATCCGGTACGATAAATGATGGAGATAAGGTAGAAGTTTCCCTGGCAGTAAACAGTTTACTGTTCTCAAACCCCACACAAGATGCAGGTTTGAATTTTTATTGGGGGTCTGATGAATCTGTTGGAAAAGTAACTGGTCGAATGCCATTGGTTGATATTAAAATCAAAGAGGCAAGTGTCACATCAGGATTAGTATATTTCCCAATTACAGTTAATTCAGGTTTCGATGGTGATATGTGGTCATTATCCGAAGGAAGCTTTTCACTCCAAGGCACATTATTAACACTTAGCCCAATTGCTACACCATTAGAATCGGGTGTTGAAGTAACATTCGTTTGGGAAATGCCTGAAGGCACTGAAAGTGGAATTTACACTACTGAATTCATAATATCTCCTCAAACTGGACTAGATATTTATGCATCAAGAACTCATGAAATAAATGTTGAAGATGACAATGGAGGAACAGGTGGTTATTACCCCTCAAAAGAGCCTCTAAGAACTAGTGGATCGGTTGTAAGTGTTGAAATAGATGCGAAATTTGAAGGAGATATTATGCAAAAGAAAATTGAAATTTCTTTTGATAGCGCTATGTCTCAATGGATGAGATGGGGCATGGATAATATTGGTAATACAAGCCTTGACTCAAACAGTTGGTGGAAAAATCTCAATTCATATTCTGATTCCGTTGCTACCTCCAATAGAAATAATGCAAAAGTCGATGACGATGAATTGCTAGCACTAACCTCACACATTACTGGTTCATCATCAGATATGAGGTCATTTATGCAAAATGGTTTATCCCTGGATATTGAATCAATTATAGGTGCAAACCCTGTAGATCTTGGACCTACTGAATATGAAATAGATCTGGGTGGGACTAGATCATTTGCTGCTGAAACTATTACTATTAAAATTAAAACATCGTATTCAGTTGAAAATAATGTGAGGCAATTATTGGTTGAAAACTTCATACGTAACCCAACAAATAATTATTGGAAAGAAGTTAATCTAGATGTTGAGATTAAAACAACAATGTTAGCTGGCTTAGGGCCTGTTTCAGCCGAAAACCTAGATTTTAGCCATCGAAGATGGATATTCCTAGAAAGTATCGAAATTAAAGAAAATCAAATTGAAGAAAATGAAGATTTTAGAATAGAGTTTTTACCATCAGGAAATATGGCATTTAGTCCATTAATATCAGCAATGATCTCAGTTTTCGCTTTGTGCGTTGCTATAGCAATGGGACTGTTCCTAACTAGAAAAAGAAGTAGTGTACCATCATTAATTGCAGTAGTTGCATTGGGAGGACTTTCTTTGATAGTCTATATTCTAGGTATGCCTATGCAAATTGTTCTAGCCATAGTTGCATCAAGTGTATTACTTGTATTCCCAATATCTCTTGTTTCACCCAGGTCAAACAAAGAAGATAGCAGAACTAGAAAAAGAGGGCCGAGAATCGATTGCCCTGCGTGTGGAACAAGTAATCCAGTTGAGTCAAAAATACGTCCTCTAAGATTCGAATGTTCAGGGTGTGACGTTATGTTAAGGATTGAAGAATAATTAAATCATTCCATCACTGATTAATTTATCAATTAACTTACTAGATGCGATTTTAGGATCAGAGTCATCCCAATATTTCTTTGCAGATGAAATTTGACCTGCTAAATCAGTAGACCAACCTGGCGCCATTACACAATGCCAAACTATCTCTTCTAACCTAGATGTAGAAGGAGTAGAACGAACGAGTGATGAACGAACAAGATGGGATAAGGCCCTAGCCCTGCCCTCCATATCAAGGTTAATCCATCTTGAAGATATCGCATCTAATGCATTATCATCTATCCAATCATAATCTGATATATTTGGCTCAGGTACTTCTGGTAAAGGAACTATTCTGATAATTCCTTCATCTGAAAGAAAATCTCTCAAGGCGGTGTAAAGAGGGTCATAAGTATGATCTAAAGCAGAATTAATCCAATTGCCAGAAATTAGCCAAGGTCTTAATTTACGAGTCCGTGCACCATGTGGAGAGATTAATTGAGCTAATGCATGAGACTGGGCAACAGGAGTTAATGGGCCCTTACGAGAATCACCTTTATGACCAGTAAGTCCCTCGACTATTAATGATGAAATTGTTAATCTGAATGGGTTAGTTTGAATTTTAGTATTTTCTGAATCATCATCAATAATTTTTATCCAAGGGCTATTCACAGGTTCATTGTGACTAAATTTTCTCCGGTATGAGATCCCATTGTCAACAAGTGATGATTCGATAACAGCTATTGAAAGTGAACCAATGAGAGTAGGTTCGCATAAAAGTAAAACTGAATCTCTTAATCGATTAATCTCTAGAGACGCCGCAACTAATGTTTCAGAAACATCAGAGTATTGAATCTCATCAACCAGTACCCTCATAGTATACCGTAGAGGCTCTTAGTTCAAATCTTATGTGTAGAAAGTGATCATTCTACCATCAGTCTTAGTTGATCACGCTTGTAAGCCCAAGTAGATGATAAACGACCTGTTTGCTGATAATATCTTGCTAAACGACGAATTCGTGATTCACACAGCTCTAATTGTCGACGATTGTGTAAATCTTTTTTGTTAGATACAAGATGATCAATTAAAATTAAAGCCTTACGCATAAGATTCATCATATCTTCTGGATATGTAGAAGTAATATCATTACGAGTTAAAGTCTGAGAAATTCTTTCACCCATTACTAGACGAACATCTGGTACTGCATGCATATCTCTGAGCATTGTACCGATTTTAGCGGATGAATGCCCATCTTGAGCATACTTCAAAATCAATTCTTCGACTGTGTTTTTATCAGATTCTGCCCATGATGGTGCCACATCAATATTTGGCTTAGAAGAACCACTTGTTCCTTTTCCATTGCTGTGCATACGCGCCATATCAAGACCTCAGTTATCCGGCCGACCTGCTGCCCCTCTTTAATCGCTACGCTAACTCATACAACCGATTTCACTTACAAACGGTGTTGCGCGCGTGCTAATCTACTAGGTCCATCGGGCCATTCCCATCCCGCTGCTTCAGCTCTAGCGGAGCCTACTAGATTACTATCTTGATACACTAATACCTCATCACCTATCCTTATATGGCCTTTTACTTCAACCACATTTGATGCAAACAAGTCTCCACGCCAGTCGAATCCGGATGCTAGATGAGCTTCAGGGAACTGCCTACTTTCTGCAAGTAATGGCAGACATGCCTTTGTAAATGAGAAACGTCCTAAGCGAGGGTTCCACAATGCTAATTGGACGCCGTCTCTACGAATTGTGAAAATTGGAGGTCGCCCTTGAATCCCAGTCCCTTCAAGCCATTTATCAGTACCATGTTGAAATCGAGATAATGACATTAGTTTTCCTAACCGATGTTTGCTTTCTTTCAAATCTATAAGATCAAAATCATCTACTGATTGATTGACACTTTGTTCAAGATTTGCTAGCGCATCAGATGAACCCGCAGTCAATCCTTGCCTAGTATCAATAATTTCAACCGAACCTAAATCTAGGCTTATCCCACTATGGTTTATAACACGTGAAAAATTATTTCTAGACACGTATTGAGAGATCATTTCACGTATGACTCTGAGTTCATCAATATCCCAATCGCCAGTAACTGGAATGTCATAATTAGCAGCAGGCCAAAGATCTTCTAATTCTCTTGGCACTAAACCAAGAGGTGCTGTGACTATTACTTCATGAATAGAATTCGAGGTGATTGATCTACTGAACCTTTTATGAGATGAAGACAATCGATATGGTTTAGTTGCAGAACAAGGTAATAACAAGAGTACTTTTGATTGATGCAGAGGGGGAGTGTGATCTCTGGCAATTCTTTTCCGCCAATCCTGAATAAGTGGGTCATCTCTACTCGAATAACTATGGCATCTCAATTCATAATACTGACCCTTCACACGTGATAAACCAGAAATACTTCCATCCAAATCAGACATTTTTGAATCATGGATACGTAATCTTTCAACTGAACGTGGGCTAGATATCGCTTGTTTCTCCACTAATTCCCTTAAGTTACCTGCCCTTATTGCTGACCTAGTTGCTGCAAGAGAATTTCTCCATGCAAGTATTTGAGAGTCCATAGAAGAATCTTCGTCTATGGATTCTTCTATTTCTCTTGGGCCATTCTCTGACAATAATATACCAAGTGAACAGGCGTGCCTAGATCTTGCTAAGTCAAATAAATCAGCGCCCATCCAAGTTAAAATAGCACAATTATCAGGTCCACCTATACCTGGAGTCCAAATTAAAGATGAAGGGAAGCGAGTTCTGAGGATGTATAATGCTTCACTTAATAATCCCTTTCGGTTAGCTAATTGAGGGGCGTCAGTAAGTATAATTATGGATGGTTGAAGATTTATATCATTTAATGATAAATCATGATGAAGTGATTGCCAAGATACCGGCAAAATCTCATTCCCAGTTGCAAATTCTCCGGAATTAGATTCTACTAAACTTGGAGGTAATACTAGTCCTTCTGTAGCAGTCCACAAATCTAAACTATCGAAAGGGAGACTCAAATTTGTTCGAGTTTTGACTGATAGCTTCGCAGGTAAGGACTGAGCATCTCTCGAAAATTCAAATGGGGCTAAAGAAAAAGGTAATTTCACGTCATCTTTATTCAAAACAAGAGCAGGTGACCATGAACTAGGTGAATTTCTATCGCCGAGGCTAAATAAACGTGCAAAACGCTGTCTTGCGACAACACTGCGGGCTAAGGGTCGCTCATCCATACATACTGCGGACGAAG
>Ga0209709_10002843_pt1 | contig 14725 bp, 14 predicted proteins | sample ArcticOcean_MG_C_2_FD_187435 | JGI IMG/M metagenome (GOLD analysis project Ga0209709, IMG submission 187435) | Marine microbial communities from western Arctic Ocean - ArcticOcean_MG_CB4_136 (SPAdes) (version 2) | ecosystem: Environmental > Aquatic > Marine > Oceanic | place: Arctic Ocean... | reverse complement strand
GTCGTAAAGTTCTTTACCACCACCGTATTGGAACCAAGATAAAAATGCGATGTTATCGATACCAACACCTGCACCTGCTACTGGCGAACCAAATAACATAGCTGCAGGGTGATCGCCTGACCAATAGTGAGTCCAAGCAAAACCACAATCAATTAATCCTTTATCAACCGCATCTAAAGTTTCTTTTACACCTACCACTGAACCAGCTGGCATAATTTCGAACTTAAGTGAACCCTGTGTTAGTTCAGTTACTGTGTCAGTGAAATCTTTTAACATTTTCACTTCATCAGCTTTTGCACTAATTACAGTTTGACACTTAAGAGTTTGTGCAGAATTTGCTCCTGTAACTGTCATAACAGTTAAAAGAAGAGTTCCTACTACTAGTGATATGAATTTTCTCATATTAATTTTTCTCCTGTTGTATTTTTTATAAAAAGAAATCATTTCAAAAAAATAAATTTAAAACAAGTGTTAATATTGCAAATTATTGCCAAATAATCACCTGAACACTGGTATTATTGATTTTACACATTATAAACTATTTAATTTAATGGATAATTTCGATTATATAATTATTGGTGCTGGATCAGCTGGCTGTGTATTAGCAAATAGACTTTCAGAGAATCCAAACAATAAAGTTTTTTTAATTGAAGCTGGTGGTAAAGACAATTATCCTTGGATACATATTCCTGTTGGTTACTATAAAACAATGCACAATCCAAAAACAGATTGGTGTTACAAAACAGAAATAGATCAAACTAATGCAAATAGATCGATACCCTATCCAAGAGGCAAAACGCTTGGAGGAAGCTCTTCTATCAATGGTCTACTATACATAAGAGGTCAAGAACAAGACTATAACATATGGAGACAATTAGGCAATAAAGGTTGGGGCTGGAATGATGTTCTTCCATATTTTTTAAAAGCTGAAAACCAAGAAAGAGGAAAAAGTGAATTTCATAATGTAGGTGGACCTTTGTCTGTTTCAGATCCAAGAATTAAATTAGATCTTTTAGAAACTTTTATAGATGCAGCTGAAGAAAAAGGAATACCTAAAGTTAATGACTTTAATACTGGAGACAATTTTGGTTGTGGTTATTTTCAAGTAACAGAAAAAAATGGATTAAGATGTAGTGCTGCCGTTGGTTATTTAAATCCAATTAAGCACAGGAAAAATCTTAAAATAGAAATAAATTGCCATGTTAAAAAAATTAACTTTGAAGGAAAAAAAGCTGTCAGCGTTTCTTTTTGGAAAGATGAAAAGTTATTTACTGTTATTGCTAATAAAGAAATAATCTTAAGTGCGGGTTCAATTGGATCTCCTCAAATTTTACAAACCTCAGGTATTGGAAATGCAAATAAACTATCTAAACTTGGTATAAATATTATTAAGAACTCTCAAGATGTAGGAAAAAATTTGCAAGATCACTTAATGTTTAGACCTGTTTATAAAGTTAAGAACTTAAAATCCTTAAATAAGAAAATTAATAGCTTGTTTGGAAACTTATTAATTGGATTGGAGTATATTTTTAATCGTTCTGGACCAATGTCTATGGGTGCAAGCCAGGTATGTCTTTTTGCAAAAAGTGATGAATCTAGAGCAACCCCAAATCTTCAATTTCATGTTCAACCAATTAGTACAGATAAGCTTGGTGGTGCTGCTCTTCATGATTTTCATGCATTCACACCCACCGTTGCAAATGTCAGGCCGACAAGTAAGGGTGAAATAAACATTGTCAGTAGTGACAGTCGTGATAATCCTAAAATAAAAATGAACTATCTTTCAACAGACGAAGATAGAAAAGTTGCTGCTGATGGGCTAAAATTAGTAAGAAAAATAGTTTTAGAGAGTGAAACTTTTAAAAGGCATTTGCCAGAAGAATTTAGACCAGGCATTCAGTTTCAATCAGATGAAGAGTTGGTAAAAGAAGGAAGTAATTTTACTCAAACTATTTTTCATCCTGTTGGCACTTGTAAAATGGGTAATGATGAGAGTTCTGTGGTCTCAGATCAATTAAAAGTTCATGGAATTGAAAACTTAAGAGTGATAGATGCATCAATAATGCCAAACATCACCTCAGGAAATACTAATGCACCAACGATAATGATTGCTGAAAAAGGTGCGGATATGATACTAGGTAAATAATGTTTTCAGATTTATTTAGTGCTGAACAATTTGTAATCTTAGGTCAAATTATATTTATAGATCTAGTCTTGGCAGGAGATAATGCCATAATTATTGGAATGGTTGCTTCTAAATTTCCAGCCGAACAAAGAAGAAAAGTAATCTTTTGGGGAATAGGTGGTGCAGTAATTCTTAGAATTATTTTAACCATGCTAACTGCTTATCTATTACAAATAACAGGGTTAAGACTGATAGGCGGATTGCTTCTTCTTTATATAGTCTACAAACTCTACGTAGATGTGATCAAAGGTCAGTCAGGGGATGAAGATGTTAAAGTAGATAATTCAAGTTTTATGAAAGCTATATGGACAGTTTTACTTGCTGATTTTACAATGAGCCTAGATAATGTTTTGGGTGTGGCTGGTGCCGCTGGTGATCACTATGTTTTACTAATATTTGGTTTAGCTTTATCAATAATTCTTATGGCAACAGCTGCTACCGTAATATCAAGATGGATTAATGAATATAAATGGATAGCTTGGATTGGCTTAATTGCTATACTGGTGGTAGCAATAGAATTAATCTATACTGATTTAAAAGTATTTATCTAAATGTACTTACAAAAAATTAATCTTAAAAAAAAATATGCATTAGTAACTGGTGCAGGCAAAGGCTTGGGTAGAGCCTGCTCTATAGCATTAGCAGAAGCTGGTGCAACAATAATTGCATTAAGCAGAACTCAATCAGATCTGGATAAACTTGAAAAAGAAATCAAAAGAATAAAAGGTAAAGTCATTAAAGTTAACTGTGATGTAATGAATTTTAAAGAATTAAAAGAAAAATTAGATAAAATTAAAATTATAGATATTTTAGTCAATAATGCTGGAACAAATATTCCTGAGCCATTTGAAAAAATTAAACAAGAAAGTATGAATTATTTAGTAGACTTAAACCTTAAAGCTGCATTTAATGTTGCTCAATTAGTTGTTAAAAAAATGTTAAAAAATAAAAAAAGAAGTGGTTCTATAATTAACATGTCATCACAACTTGGTCATGTTGGAATGGCAGGCAGAAATGTTTATAATATGACTAAATTTGGTATTGAAGGATTAACAAAAGGAATGGGTGTAGAACTAGCAAAGCATAATATTAGAGTAAATACTGTAGCCCCTACATTTGTTGCAACGCCAATGGTTAAAAGATTTTTTAAAAATAAAGAATTTAAAAAACTAGCTTTAGGTAACATACCTATGGGAAAATTAGCAACAGAAAGTGATGTGGCTACAAGTGTTTGTTTTTTAGCTTCTCCAGCATCATCAATGATTACGGCCACATCAATACTAGTAGACGGTGGATGGACAGCAAAATAATATATAGATTACTTTTATTAGTAGTATTATTTTTTTCAACTCAATCTTTTGCTGTAGAGTTTCAAGGTAAATTTACTCAAGGACATTTTATTATTGGAAAAACTGACCCTGGTACTTCAATTTTAATAGATAAAAAAAAAGTCAAAGTTTCAAAAAATGGTTATTTTGCATTTGGAATTGAAAAAGATAGAAAGTTTGACATTGTAATTACTGAAAACAAAAACAAGATTGTTAAAAAAATTAAAAAAAGAAAATACAATATTCAAAAAATTGAAGGTCTACCTAAAAAAAAGGTTACACCACCAGAAGAATTTTATGCAAGAATAAAAAAAGAAAATAAATTAATAGCTGATGCAAGAGAGATTGAAAGCGACTTACAGTTTTTTAGAGATAAGTTTATTGTTCCTGTTGATGATGCAATAATTACTGGTGTTTATGGTAGTCAAAGAATTTTAAATGGCATACCCAAGTGGCCACACTATGGTTTAGATTTCGCTCAAAAAAAAGGTACTCCTGTTAAAGCAATGAATAACGGTATTGTCACTTTAGCTGAAAAAGACTTATTTTATACAGGTGCTACTTTAATATTTGATCATGGTCATGGAATTTCAACTTTATACATGCATATGGATAAAATTTTTGTAAACGTGGGTGATCATGTTAAAAAAGGAGATATTATAGCAACTGTTGGTTCCTCAGGTAGATCAACTGGACCTCATCTTGATATAAGACTCAATTGGTTTGGTGCTAGACTGGATCCAGCAACTATACTAAACATTAAATAATGAAAAAAACCTTATTAGAAAAAACAGCAGATAAGTTAGTTAATGCATTTGTTAACAATAAAATAATTGCGCCCCTTCCAACAAAATTTACAAAAAGATTAATAGAAGCTCAAAAGCTAAGAAAATTATGTGAGAGTAAAGTTAAAGATCCAATAATTGGATTTAAAGCTGCAGGAACAGGAATACCTGTTATGAAAAAACTCAAAGAAAAGAAGCCCTTCTATGCTTCTATTTTTAAAAAGAATTTTCTAAAAAGTGGTCAAAAGGTAAAAATTAATAAGGCTACTTTAGGGATTGAATTAGAAGTTTGTTATTTAATTAAAAAGATATTTTTTACATCTAAAGGATCTATTACTATGAGTAATGTTACTAAGTATATTTCTCATATGGCTCCTTGTATTGAGGTAATTGGTTATAGACAAAGAAAAAAAGGAATAACAAGTTTTGGGGATTTGTGTAGTGATTTTGGAGCTAATGTTAAATTTCTTATCGGAAAAAAACAGAAATACAAAAAGATTAATATTAAAAATTTAAAAACAAATATTACTAATAAAAAAGTTAAACAAACTGTACATGGTAATACTAATACTGTTTACATAAATCCTCTAAATTCACTTCGTTTTGTTCTTAATGAACTTAAGAAAGATAAGATTAATCTAAATAAAGATTTTTATGTTTTTACTGGATCTACAGTTGGGGTTGTACCAATCTTAGGTAAAGGGCTTTACATAGGAAAAATAGCTCGCTTAGGCTCTGCTAAAGCTATTATCAATTAATGGCACTTCACTTTAGTAAGGAAGAGTTTGAAAAAAGAAAGTTAAAAACTTTACAATCTATGAAAGAGCAAAGTATTGATGCTCTACTGATGTTTAGACAGGAATCGATGTACTGGCTTACGGGCTATGACACTTTTGGTTATGTTTTTTTTCAAACTTTAATAGTAGATCAAAATGGAAAAGTAATTTTACTAACAAGAGCTCCTGATTTAAGACAGGCACAAAACACATCAAATATAACTGATATAAGAATATGGGTTGATAAAGACGGCTCTAATCCTACTGATGATCTTAAAATAATTTTAAATGAACAAAATTTGAAAGATAAAAAAATAGGTATTGAATATGAGGCATATGGGATGACTGGTCGTAATGCCTTAAGATTAAATAAGTCATTAGAGAATTACTGTACTGTTGAAGATCAATCAGAATTAATAACAAAACATAGGGTCATTAAATCTAAAGAAGAAATAGTTTATGTAAAGAAAGCTTCAGAACTTGCAGATAAAGCTCTTGATGAAGCTTGGAATTATATAAAAGCTGGAGCAAGTGAAGCAAAAATTTTAGCTGAGATGCAGAAAACCGTTTTAGAAGGTGGTGGTGATTACCCTGCTAATGAATACATAATAGGATCAGGCCACAATGCCCTTCTATGCAGGTATCAAGCTGAAAAGAGAAATTTATCAGATACAGACCAATTAAGCATTGAGTGGGCTGGTACTTTTAAACATTACCATTCAGCAATGTTTAGAACTATTCTTGTTGGCAAAAGTAATCCGAAACAAATTGAGATGCATAAAGCATGTGTCAAAGCTCTAACTAGCTGTGAAAAAAAACTAATACCAGGTAATACCCTAGGTGAAGTATTTGATGTTCATGCAAAAACTTTTGACGATCTTGGTTATAAAAAATCAAGAATGAATGCATGTGGTTATTCCATGGGTGCAACATTTTCACCTAACTGGATGGACTGGCCAATGCTTTACACTGGAAATCCCTACATCATTAAACCTGGTAATGTCTTCTTCATGCATATGATATTAATGGATTCTGACAATGAGTTAGCAATGAATTTGGGAGAAACATACTTAGTGACAGAGAATGGTAATGAGAGATTAGGAAAGAAAAAGTTAGATTTAGTTATATTTTAAATAATTATAAAAAATATTAAGAATGAATAACTTTATTTTATTTGGAATTACACTTTTTTGCTGGTCACCTACTTGGTATATTATTAAATTTCAATTAGGATATGTTGATCCATTAGTTTCAGTTTTTTACAGATTTCTTGCAGCATCTATAATAATTTTTATTTATCTAATAATTAAAAAAAAAAAATTAAGATTTTCTTTAAACCATCATATCTGGTTTTTGCTTTTTGGAATTTGTCTTTATTCTTTAAATTATGTTTTCTTTTATTTGTCAAATACATATTTAATAAGTGCATTTCCTGCGGTAGTTTTTTCAACAGTGGTTATAATGAATATTCTAGGTGAGACTTTTTACTTCAAAAAAAAACCATCTTTAAAAACTTTAATTGGTGCCACAATTGGTATGTTTGGAATTATAATCATCTTTAATGATGAAATTTTTAATTTTACCTTAAATAATGGTACTCATGTAGGTCTATTTTTAGCTTTACTTGGAACATTATGTGCGTCATCTGGTAATATGATTTACCAAAGAATTTTAAATAATAATTTTCTATTAATACAAACACTTGCTTATGCAATGCTTTATGGTTCTTTGGTAACTTTATTAATAACTCAAATTAAAGGTACTGAACTATTATTTGAATATAGTGTTAGTTACATAGCTTCTCTAACCTATCTTATTATTGTTGGTTCAATATTTGCTTTTATTTTTTATTTAAGGTTACTTGAAAAAATTGGTGCTGGTCGAGCAGGATATGTGGGTGTAGTTATGCCTGTACTTGCTTTATTGATATCAACTGTATTTGAAAATTTAGAATGGCAAATAGATTTAATTCTAGGACTTCCTATCTTAATAGTAGGTGCTGTACTTGTTATTAATCAAAAAATAATAACGAAGAAGTAGTTTTTAAATTTATAATGCTAATTGTTAAAAAAATATTTGATATTGAATTTGATTTGATTCCATTTAAATTGAAAATAGAAAAAAATAATTATTTTAAAAAAACGAAGCCAGGTTTGATTTCTTGAAAGCATACCTTTTGAATATTTATTTGGGTGTCTATGCTCATAAGTAACATGTTTAACGTCAAAAATTTTAGCAATTATTTTTTGTGATTTTGTCAATTTTCCATCTAAGGCTGGTCTTAAAAAGAAAATAGGTATTTGTTTTTTGTATTTTTTATTTAGATTGTTAATTCCTATTAATTCATAATCAGCGAACATAGCATTATCGTATTGTAAATGTTCAGTAAAAATTGCACTTAGAACTTTTTCAGAAAAAATACTATTAAACTCCTTATTATCTAATTTATCAAGTTCTAAAGAATTAAGTAGAAAACTAGTTTCATTTTTTGTTATACAACCAAATTGAGTAATAAATGAGCCATAATATTTTGGTAATTTACCAAGTAATTTTTTACATGTATCAAAATAGATTTTATGAAAATATGGCACATAAGCATAAGGTACACTTTCAAAATTTTTAAAAAATTGTATCTTTTTTAAAATTATAGTGTCACCTTCCCAAATTACTAGGTGATCATTGTCTTTTTGATAAAACTTATGAATAAAACAAAATTTCAATATTAAGGCATAGTACCAACTGAGCCTTTCATTGAATTTTTCTTTGTAAATTAAATTAATAGAAATTTTCTCAAAAATTGTTTTAAATTCTGTAAAACTTATTAATGTTTCCTCATTTATAATTTCATAATTTGGACTGATAACTGTCTGTATAAAAGTTTCTTCATCTTTTTTTGGGCAAATTATATATAGTTTAACATTCTTATAGATTTTATTAAATTTAATTAAATTTTCATTGACAATTTCTGCATCAGCACCAAGTGTAACTGTACACAAATTTAATAATTTTAGATTCATTTAATTAATTTAAAGATTTAATAAAACATTCTTTTAAATCAACTAAGTTTTTCTTTGATAGCGGTTCTGAATATAGTCCTATATAAAAACCATATTTATGAATGAAATTTGAGTTTTTATAAGTTTTTTGCATTTTTATTTTATATTTTTCAAAGACTGGTTGTCTAGAAAAATCACCACTAATTATAGGTCTAGTATCAATTCCATATTTTAACAGTTTATCTAAAAAATGTTTTCTATTGATGTTCTTCCTTAAAATAATTGGAAAGGCCAGCCAACACTCAGAAATATTTTTATTAACTTCAATAAAACTAAAGTTTTCAGAACATACTTTTGAATTTTCTAATGTAGTTTTTAGTTTGTTATAATTTGTCATTCTTAATCTTTTAATTTGATTTAATCTTTTAAGTTGAGATAAAGCAATAGCAGCACATGCTTCTGTAGGTCTTAAATTATAGCCAGAATTGCAAAAAGTAAATTTTGGATCTAAGTACTTATCTTTTTTATGTTTATAAATACTATCTCTACCACTTGATGTTTCTCTTGACCAGCCATGAGATCGTAAAGTTTTTATAATTTGATAATCTCTAGAATCTTTACAATTAAGCATTCCACCCTCACCACCTGATATTTGATGAGAAGAGTAAAAAGAAAAGGTTGAAAAATCACCATAAGTTCCAAGTTGTTTATTTTTATATGTTGATCCAATACCTTCACAATTATCTTCAATTAAAATCAATTTATATTTTTTTACAATTTTCATAATTTGATCCATATTCGCACAATGACCCAAAACATGAATCAACATTAGGCATTTAGTTTTTTTTGTAATTTTTTTCTCAAGATCATCTAAATCAATATTGAAATTATGTTTATTACAATCTACAAAAATTGGTTTTAAATTGGATTGAACTATTGGCCAAAAAGATGTTGGCCAACATAATGCTGGAATCAAAACTTCATCATTAACTTTTAATCTATTTTTTCTATAGGGATTAATTAATGTTTGAAATGCCAATAAGTTAGCTGATGAACCTGAGTTTACCATTGTACTAAATCTTAACTTAAATTTTTTTTTAAAATAATCTTCTAAGGCAAGTGTTTGGCTGCTTAATGTTAATTGCTTTGATTTTAAAACTTTAATTCCTTCCTGAATATCTTTTTCAGAAAACGGGTTTTTAACTAAAGGATAGAATAATTTTTTCATTGATATATTGAGGATATACATATAATTAATTCAAAAGAAAATAACTTTATTAATTCTATCATGAAAAATACTATTCTGTTTGGTGGAAGTGGATTCTTTGGACCAATTATACTTAAAAAATATCCAAATATCATTTCAATTGGCCGAACAAAGCCTCCAAAAGAACTAAAGAATAAACATATCCATATAAAAAATCTAAATAATTTAAAGAAATTAGACTCTATCGATTTTGATAAAGTAATTTTTTTAATAGGGAGTTCAAATCATCACATAATAAATAAAAATATTAACATTGGAGTAAAATATAATTTTGAACCATTGATCAAGATAATGGAGTATCTAAAAAATAGAAAAATTAAGAAATTTATTTGCTTCACAACTATCCTGCTTTATAAAAATGAAAAGCCTGGAAAAACTGTATCCGAAAAAAATAAAACTGACCCATATAAAAATAATTATGTTTTTAGTAAGCATCTTATGGAGGAGGTTGTTAATTTCTATAAGAAATCTGTACCAAGTATAGTAGTCAGACTTTGTAATATTTATGGGTATAGTAAATTAAAAAGACCAGATCTAGTTCCTACTATCATGCAGGATGTTTTTAAAAAGAATAAAATTTTCGTGTGGAATACAAAACCAATTAGAGATTTTATCTTTGCCGAAGATGCGGCTGACGCTGTTGTAAAATTAGTTAATTCAACTTATACGGGTGTGGTTAATGTTGGTACTGGAAAATCTTTCCCTGTTGAAACACTAACAAGTATAATTAGTAATATTTCAAAAAAGAAGATTTTATCGAAAAATAAGAAAGTGTCTGGACCTTATAAATTTTTGACAAATATAAATTTACTTAAAAAAATTACTAAATGGAAATCAAAATATACACTTAAAGAAGGTCTTGTAAAAACCTACAATGTTATGAAAAATTATCATTAATGAAAATTTGTATATTTGGTGGGAATGGATTCATTGGTTCTAATTTAGCTAATTATTATTTAAAAAATAATCATAAAGTTTATGTTTATACTCAGACTAAAATTAATAAAGATTTAAAAATTAAAAATAATTTTAAAATTAAGTATAATGAAAAAAATTTTATCGCTATTCTTAAAAAAAAATTTGATTTAATTTATTTTCTCAGTGGAAACTCAAATCAAGAAACATCTAAGTCAGATATTTATTATGATCTAAATAGTACATTTAATACTTTTATTAGTTTGCTTGAATCTGTTAAAAAAAGTAAATCAAAACCTCCTATTTGGTTTGCATCTTCTGTAGTCGTTTATGGTTCTAATAATAAATCTTTAAAAGAAAATTTTGAACGCAATCCAATATCTTACTATGCTCTAACAAAATATTTGTGCGAAAATGCAGGAAAATTTTACTATGATAATTTTAATATAAATATTGGAATTATGAGAATATTTTCAACTTTTGGACCAGGACTTAAAAAATTAGTTGTTTATGATACAATTAAAAAAATTAATTCTTCAAATAACTTCAAAGTATTTGGAACTGGAAATGAAATAAGAGATTTGGCTTTTATAGACGATCAAGTAAAAACTATAACCCTACTGTGTGATAAAATAAAAAAGCCTCAGGGTGATATCTATAATATTGCTGCTGGAAAACCATATACAATAAAAAGTATTGTAAAAAAATTAGTTAAAATTAGTAAAAAAAAAGTATTATTTAAATTTACAAAAAAAAGAAGATTTTTCGATACTAAAAACTTTATTGCCAACAAATCAAAAACTAATAAAATTATAGGGGTAATAAATAAAACTCCTATAAATTTAGCTTTAAAAAAAACTTACAATTCAATCTAAATTAAATTTCTGAGGATGCTCTAAACCGTTCATAAAATAACCTAGCTTTTACACCCATATATAAAAGTGGCTGAGGTGGTAACAATGTTGGCTTAATTCTTGATTCAATTGCTTCAATTTCTTTGCTCTTTTTATTACTAGCTTTAATAGCGATTTGCTCCCCAAATAAAGTGCCCACACCAATACCTGCTCCATTATAGCAACCTGCAACATATATATTATTATCAATTTTTTCAAAAATTTGTGAGCTGTTTCTAGTTCTTGAGACTATGCCTGACCAACTAGATTCAATTACCTCATCAGGTAAAGTTGGAAATCTTTTTTTTATCCCAAGCTTTTGTTTAATAGATCTTTTTCTTATTTCATTATCTGACATTTTGAATGGATTATAAACTTCAGCAGTATTTCTAATCAAAATTCTTTTGTCCTTAGTCATTCTTATAGTTGCTCCCATAGGTCTGACTGGTAATACACCCCATTCTTTTGGGTTGCCCATCGACTCAAATTCAGTAGATGATAAAGGTCTTGTCATACTTGCAGTTAAAGTGATTGGGAAATTATAATTCCCTTTAACACCTAATGATTTTAAAAAAGCATTAGTACAGAAAATTATCTTATTTGTAATTATCTTATTATTTTTAAATTTGCAATAAATACTGTCTTTATTTTTTTTCCATTCAAGTAATTGTGATTGTTCAATTAATTCTACATTATCAGGCAAGGTATCAATCATTGCTCTAACTAATTTTCCAGGATGTAATAAAATTCCTCCTTTTGTATAAAGTGCTAAATTATAAAAACTGGTTCCTAATTTTTTATTTAATTCTTCTTTATACAATAAATTATGTTCAAATCCTAATTTAGAAAGTGTGTTACTAAAGTTGATTAATTTTTTTTTATCATCTTGCTGAGAGGAGGCAAAATATTTACCTGCTTCATTCCATTCACAATCCACTTTATGCTCTCTAACAAATCTTTTTACCGCATCAATTCCCAACTTGTAAATATCAGTTTTTTTTTTATAATTGGATAATTCTTTATTTGACGTGAATCCATCATTGAGAGTGGTGTCAACTAAATATCCTGAGTTTCTTCCACTTGCTCCCTCACCAGCTAATTGAGCGTCTACTATAATAATTTTTTTATTTGGTTGTAAATCAGACAGTTTTCTTGCTGCAGACAAGCCTGTATAACCGGCGCCTATAATTAGCCAGTCACAAGCTTTATCCTTACTTAAAACTTTTATATTCGATCTTTTGTTAAGATCATTTATCCAACTACATGAGTTATCATTTTGTATATTCATGCTATATTTTTAATCTAATTCGAACTCTTTTGTATAATCTTTTTTTAATAATGGGTCCTGCTCTTCTTTATCTAAATAGCAATTCCCTATTATTAATTTATCCAACTCTGTACCCATAAAACAGTTAAATGCATTCTGAGGTGTATTTACAATTGGTTCTCCCCTCACGTTAAAAGATGTGTTTACAATTATTGGACAATTAGTTTTTTCTTTAAATTTTTTAATTAATTTGAAATATTTTTCATTAGTTTCTCTATGAACTGTTTGTATTCTTGCAGAATAATCAATATGTGTAACTGCTGGTATTTCTGATCTTTTTATATTTAATTTCTCAATTCCAAATAATTTTTTTTGCTCATCATTCATCTTAATAATTTTATCTTTATTGATATTTGAAACCATAAGCATGTATGGACTATCGACTTTAATATCAAACCATTCTGTCAGATCTTCTCTTAAAATTGATGGAGCAAATGGTCTAAAGCTTTCTCTATATTTAACTTTTAAATTTAAATTTTTTTGCATCTCCGATGATCTTGGATCTCCTAAAATTGATCTACCTCCTAATGCACGTGGGCCAAATTCCATCCTTCCCTGAAACCATCCTATCACCTGACCTTCAGAGAGGACTTGAGCTGTTTTTTCTATTAAGTCTTTTTCATCTAGAGTTTTGTATTTAGCACCTGCTTTATCCAACAGTTCTTCTATTTGTTTTTGAGTATACTCTGGTCCTAAATAAGAACCCTGCATGTCATCATTTAAACTCACTACTCTAGGATTATTTTGTTCTATATGCCATAAAGCTAACGCAGCACCTAATGATCCTCCTGCATCTCCTGCAGCTGGTTGTATCCATATATTATCAAATATTTTTTCATTAAGAATTTTTCCATTAGCAACACAATTAAGAGCAACACCCCCTGCCAAACAAAGATTTGATATATTAAATTCTTCTTTAAGTGATTTTGCAATTTTAATCATTATATCTTCAGTTACTTTTTGAATAGAGGCTGCAATATTCATGTGAAATTGCGTCAACTTTTCTTTTTTAGAATCTCTTGGATCTTGACCAAATAAATTACTAAACTTCTTATTGGTCATTGTTAATCCGGTAGCATAATTAAAATATGTCTGATCTAGATGGAATGAACCATCCTCTTTAATATCTATAAGATTATTCTTGATTTTATCTACATATATTGGTGTTCCATAGGGTGCTAAACCCATAAGCTTATATTCTCCACTATTAACTTTGAAGCCAGTGTAATATGTAAAAGCAGAATAAAGTAAACCTAAAGAGTGTGGAAAATGAATTTCTTTTTTAATTTCAAGATTGTTACCTTTTCCTATGGCTACCGTAGTTGTTGCCCACTCTCCCACCCCATCAGCAGTTAAAACTATTGCTTCTTCAAAAGGTGATGGAAAAAAAGCACTAGCAGCATGACTTAAATGATGATCAGAAAAGTGAATTTTTTTATCCTCATTAAAATTATTATCATGTCTTTTTAATTCATTAAAGAGCATTTTTTTTTGGAAAAGTTTGTCCTTTAACCAAACTGGCATTGCCATACAAAAGGATTTGAACCCTCTTGGTGCAAAGGCAACATAAGTTTCAAGTAACCTCTCAAATTTTAAAAATGGTTTTTCAAAAAAAATAATTTGATCAACATCATTAAGTTTAAGTTGTGCAAAATTTAAAACAAATTCGATTGCATTAAATGGATAACTTGAATCATGTTTTTTTCTTGTAAACCTTTCTTCTTGGGCTGCAGCAATAATCTTACCATCAATAAGAATAGTTGCGGCACTATCATGATAAAATGCTGAAATACCTAAAATAGTTTTCACTTAAAAAATTGTATAAATAAATGGTGCTACAGCTGAACCTTGACTTAAGACAATTAATCCACCAAATAATACTAAAACTAATAGAATCGGTAATAGCCAATATTTTTTTCTAACTCTTAAAAATTCCCAAAATTCTTTTAAAAAACTCATTATTAAAACTGATTTTTCATTTTACTCTTTATTGGTGATCTTTCTACCCAGTAAGTTTTTTTATTACCTTTCTTCAAGTTTAATAGATTCTTTCCTAAAACCCTCATAATTAGAGATGTGGGGGTAACAATAGCAAAAAAAACTATACCCATGACTATTGGTGAAGCAAAGCTACCCAATAGAATTCCAAACTTAAACCAAGTTTTATTTAATGGGGTTAGAATTTTTGAATTCATTAGCCCCAAAACCAAAAAAAAAATAGCAATTATTAAGGACCAAACTCTAATATTTCCA
>Ga0209709_10002842_pt1 | contig 14727 bp, 15 predicted proteins | sample ArcticOcean_MG_C_2_FD_187435 | JGI IMG/M metagenome (GOLD analysis project Ga0209709, IMG submission 187435) | Marine microbial communities from western Arctic Ocean - ArcticOcean_MG_CB4_136 (SPAdes) (version 2) | ecosystem: Environmental > Aquatic > Marine > Oceanic | place: Arctic Ocean... | reverse complement strand
AATACCAAGATACTGCCAAGTGTTATATCGGATTTAGATGTGCAGTTGATTTCTTAGGTAGAGATAAAAAAGATTTTCAATAGAATTAAAAATAAATATTAAATAATTAAAAACAAAAAAATGAGTTTAGGAAATATTATACAGGCAATGGGAAATGTTACAGAAGCAAAATGGTACAAGACGATGATGCCAAAATTATATGGATGGGGAGCTGCAGTAGTGATTTTAGGTGCGTTATTTAAGATTGAACACCTTCCATTTGCTTCTGAGATGTTAATTGTCGGACTAAGTTTAGAGGCTATAATTTTCTTTTTCTCCGCTTTTGAAAAACCGCCTACGGAAACAGATTGGTCGTTAGTTTATCCTGAACTTGCTCATATGGAAGACCCTAATGCTGCTAAGCGTCCGGCTCAACAATTAGATGATGCTTTAGCGAAAGCTAAAATTGATAATGAGTTGATTGAAAGTTTAAATGAAGGGCTAAGATCATTTGGAGAGTCGGCAAAACAATTAAATGAAACGGTTACTGCTGCTTCAGGTATTTCAGAATATAATGCTCAAATTCAGGAAGGAGTAAAGAACATGAATGCAATGAACTCATTGTACGAATTGCAATTGCAAACTTCTAGTCAGCAAATGGAGGCAACTTCATTGTTCTTACAAAACTTACAATCTTCTGTTGATGATTCTAAGAGATTCCAAGAGCAAGTAAGTAGTTTAGCTGATAACTTAGAGCAGTTAAATAAAGTATATGGCGACATGCTAACGGCAATGAATCCAAATAAATAAATCATCAATTACTAAATAAACATAAAAGAATATGGCTGGAGGTAATTTGTCACCAAGACAGAAGATGATTAACATGATGTATTTAGTGCTTACCGCATTACTTGCATTGAATGTGTCAAAAGAGGTTCTGAATTCATTTTTTGAAGTGAATAAAGGTATTACTAGAACAACAATAAATTTTAACGCCAAAAATGGAGAGACTTATGCTGCTTTTGATGCTGCTGCTGAGTTGAATCCTGTTAAGGCCGGGCTTTTTAGAGAGCAAGCGTATGAAGTTAAACGAAAGGCGGATGAGTTAGTTGTTTTTCTTCAAGAAATGAAATATAATTTAGTGCTAAAAGCAGATAAGAAAGTCTATTTAGGTAGTGATAGTGAGATCCTTGATGCAGAGGGTAAATTAAAAGATGATAAGGCAATTGAGTTAAGTTGGGATGCACTCTCTGAAACTCAAAAAAAAATGTCAATTGGATCATTGACTAATAAAGATGATAGGCATGCTTCTGGAGATTTGTTTTATAGTGCTAAAAGGAACAAAAATATTGCTACTGATTTGAAAACAAATTTCTTAGCATATAAAGATTTCATTATATCACTAGCTGTTGATAATCAATCTTTAGTTCTTTCAATAAATGAGACTTGTAATTTATCAGATAAAAAAGTAGGACGTAAAAAGCAACTTTGGGAAGAATATAATTTCTATGATATGCCATCAGTTGGGGCATTAACATTACTTTCTAAAATGCAATCGGATGTAAGAAATACTGAAGCTGACATAATTAATATGTTAAGAGAAAATATTGATGCTGGTTCATTAAAGTTTACTTCTGCTGAAGGAATTCAAATTCCAAATTCTAATTTTGTATTAAAAGGAGATACTTTTAGAGCTCAAATTTTTATTGCAGCAAAGGATACTACTCAGGCACCTATTATTTATGTTGGAGAATATGACTCGTTAGGAGGAGGGAAGTATGAAATGGTTGGAGATTATGAAACAGTTAAAATAGTAAATGGTAAAGGAATGTTTGCTAAGCGTGCAATCTCAGAGGGAGTTCAGAAATGGGGTGGTTTAATTTCAATGAAAACAGCTAACGGAACAAAAATATACCCTTTTGGAGGGCAATATTTAGTAGCAGCTAAAACAGCTGTCGTTTCACCAACAAATATGAATATTTTATATTTAGAGGTTGATAACCCACTTAAAATTTCTGTTCCAGGATATACAGCTGGTCAAATTTCTGCAGTAATCAATAATGGAAAAGTATCAATAGTTAAAAAATCATTAGGTGAATATTCTGCTCGTCCTTCTAAGAAAGGAAAGGCAATGGTTGTACTTTATGCTAATGTTGAAGGTAAGCGTACTAAAATGGGGCAAATGGAATTTAGAGTTAAACCCGTTCCACCTCCTAAAGCAGTTATTATGGGAGCAAAAAATGTTAACGGTACAACTGTTATTGATAAGATGATGATGGTTAATGCTGGAGGGATATTGGCAAACCTTAAAGACTTTGATTTTAAAGGAGTAAGGTATATGATTACTTCATATCGATTAACAGGGGTGTATAAAGGTGAGCAGCTTAAAGAAAATACAAAAGGCCCTAAGTTCTCTGATAAGATGGTTAACATTATTAAGAATATAAAATCAGGAAATTCAATCACAATCTCTAATATTCAGGCGAAAAGGGTAGATTATAAGAACAATAATGAAATACCTTTAGATCCACTAGTTATAGAAATAAAATAAATAATTATGAAAAAAATAATCTTATTATTAGTAACGACTACTCTTTGTTTAGTAGCAGTAAATGCACAAGATGTATTGACTATAGAAGAAATGAATTCTGTCTATAAAAAAGAAAAACACCATAATAAAAGAGTTCAGCAGTATGCATCTTTGCGTCAAGCTGATGTTATGTGGTCGCGTAAAATATGGAGAGAAATTGATTTGCGCCAGAAAATTAATCACCCTTTTTATTATCCTGAAAATGATGGTATAGCGCATACTATTCAAGACAGAAAGAGTTTGATTGATGTGATTTATTCTGCAATACAAGAAGGAAGTATCACTGCTTATGGTAATCCTGCTATGGATGATGAGTTCAGAGAAGTTATGTCTCAAGATGCTATTAAACAGATTGGAGGGGCAGAAGAAAAATTGATTGAAGTAATTGACTGGGATGCTGTAGCTGAAGGTGCTGATCCGGAAGAAGCAAAAACTACTAGATTAAATAAGGTTCCTTTTAATAGAAATTCTGTTAAAAAATGGAGGCTGAAAGAAGAGTGGTTTTTTGACAAACAAAGGTCGGTGATGGATGTTCGTATCATTGGGATGGCTCCTTTGCAAGAAGATAGAGATGAGGTAAATGGACAGTTAACGGGTACATTCTCTCCTTTATTTTGGGTTCATTTCCCTGAAGCAAGAGAAATTTTGATTAATGCGGAAGTCTTTAATTTAGTAAAGAACAATGCTGAAAGAAGAACTTATGATGATATTTTCTGGAAAAGAATGTTCGGTAGTACGATTACAAAGGAATCTAGTGTTATGGATAGAAAGGTGAATGAATACATGATTGGTCTTGACGCTTTATTAGAATCAGAAAGAATTAAAACTGAAATATTTAATATTGAACACGATCTTTGGGAGTACTAATCTCAATAAATAATATAAAAATAAAAGCCCCTCTGGGGCTTTTTTAATTTGGATAAAGAATATAAAATAGCGATTATTGGCTTAGGGTATGTAGGATTACCTTTGGCTTTAGCTTTTTCAGAATGTTATCAGGTTCTGGGCTATGATATTAATAAAAAGCGTGTAGCAGACCTAAATAAAGGTATAGATAGTAATTTGGATGTTGAAGTAAAAGATAATCCAAATTTACTATTTAGTAGTGATGAAAGTGATTTAAAAGAATCTGCAATTTATATTATTACTGTTCCAACTCCTGTTGATAAAGAAAACATACCTGATTTGTCATTTTTAAAGTCTGCATCTGAACTTGTAGCAAAGTATTTGAAGAAAGAGGATATTGTTATTTATGAATCGACTGTTTATCCAGGAGTAACAGAGGATTTTTGTGTACCAATTCTTGCTGAGAATTCTGAATTAGTTTATAATTCTGAATTCTATTGTGGTTATAGTCCCGAAAGAATTAGTCCTGGAGCTGAGAAATATAGTTTACAAAATGTAGTTAAAGTTACTAGTGGATCTACTGATAAAGTTGCAGGGATAGTAGATGATTTGTATATTAAAATAATAAAAGCAGGGACCTATAAAGCACCTTCAATTAAAGTTGCTGAAGCAGCAAAAGTGATTGAAAATACGCAAAGGGATGTTAACATTGCTTTGATGAATGAATTAGCAATGATGTTTGATAAAATGGATATTGATACTGCTGAAGTTTTAAGTGCAGCCAAGTCAAAGTGGAATTTCTTAGATTTTAAACCAGGCTTAGTTGGCGGGCATTGTATTGGAGTTGATCCATACTACCTTTTGCATAAATCAGAAGAAATGGGGTATAAGCCAACCTTATTGCACTCTGCAAGAACAATAAATAATAGTGTAGCATCATTTATAGTTGATAAAACAATTAAATTAATGATTGAAGCAGATAAAATTATTAAAGGTGCTTCTGTATTAGTAATGGGTTATACTTTTAAAGAGAATTGTGCGGATACACGCAATACAAAAGTAAAAGATATTGTTGAGGGGCTAGAAAATTTCTCTTGCAGGGTGTCTATTTTTGATCCATATATCTCTACTGATTCAAGTAGTAATTTTATTACTAACCCCTTTAATGATGATAGAAAATATGATGCTATTATAGTAGCTGTAGCTCATAATGAATTTATAAAGTATACTGCTACTGATTTTAAACAGTTATCCAAGGGAAAACTTGTACTTTTGGATCTTAAAGGGATTTGTGATAAATACTCTTGGAAATTTTAAAACACATAAAAAATGACAGAAGAATTAAACTTAAGTGAGCTTTTTTCAAATCTTGTTAAATTTATTTCAAGAAATAGTAAATTACTTACAGTAATTGTTGGAATTGGGGTGGTAGGTGTAGTTGCTTATCAGAAGTTAAAAACACCTTATTATGAAACAAAGGCTATTTGCACTTCAGGAATTTCAGAATATGAAAGTCAAGAACAAGTTGAAGATTTAAGTCAAAGAACAGCTATTGATTTAATTAATTATTTGCAAATTAACATTGAGAATGAAGACTATAGTGCATTAGCAACATTGTTGGGTATAGACGAAAATATTGCCTCAACTTTAAAAAAGATAGAAGCGGAACAATTGTATCAACAAGATATGAATGAGAAATTTTATGCCCTCAATAAATTTGAAATTTTATTAATTACATATGATAATGAGGAAATAGAAAGTATTAAATCTGGACTGATCCATTATTTTGAGAATAATCAATATATTTTACATTATTTTTCGGCATATAAGCAATCCTGCAAAAATTTAATTATTGATATTAATGAGGAGGTTAAAGCTTTAAATCAAATGAGATTAGAGAATAGTAATAGTAGTTTAGCACTGGGTTCTTCAAGTAATATAAGTGGAAAGAATAGAAGGCTAAGTAATGAAATAATCACATTATCTCACATGAGAGAGGAAATAATTATAAACTCAAAATTACTTAAGCCCTTATCTTTTGTTCAGGATTTTGCAAAAGTAAATCAGAAAGAAGATGATGTTTTAGGCTTAGTAATTTTAGGGGCATTTTTAAGTTTTATCTTTGGTTTGTTTGTAGCCTTAGTGAGAGAAGTAAAAACAACTTAATATGAAAGTAGGGATAATTGGTTCGGGATATGTTGGCTTAGTTGCAGCAGCTTGTTTTTCAGAAATGGGAAATCATGTAGTATGTGTTGATATTGATAAAACTAAGATTGAAAAATTAAAATCAGGTATTATTCCAATTTATGAACCTGGATTATCAACTTTAGTTAAAGAAAATTATAAGAAAGGATCTTTAAGTTTTACAACTGATATTAATGACGCCTTATCAATTGCAGATGTAGTTTTTATTGCTGTAGGTACCCCAATGGGTGCTGATGGTTCAGCAGACTTAAAATATGTTTTACAAGTCGCAAAATCGATAGGAAAGAATATGCAACATCATTTGGTTGTTGTGGATAAATCAACTGTACCGATTGGTACAGCTGATAAAGTTCAAGAGACAATTCAGTCTGCTTTAAATGAAAGAAATTCTGATTTAACATTTAGTGTAGTGTCTAACCCTGAGTTTTTAAAAGAAGGTGCGGCAATTAAAGATTTTATGCATCCTGATAGAATTGTTGTTGGGGCAGATAATGCTGAGGCAATGAATACAATGCGTAATTTATATGCTCCTTTTACGGTAAGTAATGACCGATTTATTGGAATGGATATTCGTTCTGCTGAGATGACAAAATATGCAGCCAATGCAATGTTGGCTACTAAGATTTCATTTATTAATGAGATTGCAAATATATGTGAGCGTGTTGGAGCAGATGTAAACCAGGTGCGTACAGGTATTGGTAGTGATAAAAGAATTGGCTACCAGTTTATTTACCCTGGATGTGGGTATGGAGGAAGTTGTTTTCCTAAGGATGTGCAAGCATTGATAAATATAGCTAATGATCATGGTTATAATCCAGAGTTAATTTCTTCTGTTGAGCGAGTGAATAAAGCGCAAAAGGAAGTTTTATTTGTCAAACTGACGAGTCAGTTAGGTAAGGATTTGAAAGGTAAAAAAATAGCGATTTGGGGTTTGTCATTTAAACCTGAGACTGATGATATGCGAGAAGCAGCTTCCATTCCCTTAATAAAGTCAATTGAAAAGGCAGGTGGAAAGGTGAGTGCTTATGACCCAAAGGCAATGCTTGAAGCAAAATTTTATTTAAAAGAAATAGATGTTGATTTTTGTAATGATAAATATTCAGTTTTAGATAATGCAGATGCTTTAGTTTTGGTTACAGAATGGAAAGAATTTAGAAGTCCAGATTTTGATTTAATAAAAGAAAAAATGAGAGGTAATCTTTTTATTGATGGTAGAAATCAGTTTAAAACAGATTTTATTGAAGGTAAGGGTTTTAAGTATTTACAGATTGGTGTAAAAGCATAAATTACATGTCTCAAAAAAGCATATTATCTTCAAAATCAGTTATTGATTTCGTTTATATGTTCTGTTCGAATATTCTAAAAAAAGTTTTTGGTTTTGTAAGAGAAATTATTCTTGCTTATTTTTTCGGATCATCTATTCTTTATGCAAATTACTTATTGCTTAAAACTGTTTCTGATTTTTTATCACAACTTACTTTAGGAAATGCTTTGCAAGCAAATTTAATGCCAAAATTTACTAAATTGTATGCGAAATCTGATTTAGTAGATTTATCAGAAGTCTTTATTTTTTCAAAAGGATTTGTTTGGAAATTATTCCTTTTTAGCCAGGTAGTTCAACTTCCAATTATTTGGTATATTAGTCCTGATAATTTATATTTATATATTTCCCTTTCTATTTTTCTAGGTGCTGTAATGAGTGCTAACTTTTTTAATTCCATTTTCTTAACTATTTTACAATCAAAAGGAGATTTTAAGAAGCATTCTATTGCAACTACTTTAGGTTTGTTCGTTTCTACTTTGGTTCTATACCCTTTTATATTATTGTTTAATGTGATAGGAGTCGTTTTTTCTAGGTTATTTGGGATCTTAACTTTAACAATTAAATATGTAAAGCCATTATTAGCAGAAAGAGAAGGTTTGAAAGCAACTTTAACATATTCCGACTTCAACTTATCAGTGATGATTTTAGGAAATTTTGCTAATATTATTATGCTATTAGGTAGGTTTGTAGCAGGTGCAGATGGCGGTAATGAAATTGCATTTTTCACCTATTCTGTAGTATTGCTAAATGTATTGCTTACAACTGTTATTATTAATGTTAATACAATTGTTTTAAAGATAGTTTCAGTTAAAAAAGAATTAAAAATAATTTTATTTTCTTCATTTATTGCAGTTGTTCTTGGGACTATTCTTATTCTTGTAGTAAATAGTTTTAGCATTGAAATTGTAGGTTTTATATTTGAGAGAGGTGCATTTGTTTCTGACGATACACTTCAAACAGCATCATATTTAAAGAGTTTAAGTTGGAGCTTTATTCTGATTTTTGTTGCGTCAACATTATTTCAGCCTTATTTTACCTTGCCACAAGTTTATTTGAAAGAGAAATCTAAATATTTAGCACGACCTTTCATTTTATCAGTAGTATTGTTGTCTACGTACTTTTACTTTAATGATGAAAGTATTAAGTCAAATTCTTTATTGATGATTCAGGGATTGTCATGTGTTTCTTTTGTGTTGTCAGCTTTTGCATTTAAAAATTACTATAGGTATGAAAATTAATAATCTTTTTTCTTGGGGTTATATATTATTAGCATGTGCTATGCTTGCTATAGGCAGGGTGTATGATGAGAGATTGGAATTTTTTGGAATAAATTTAGCATTGATAATATCAATAGTTTACCTTCTTTTTTCTTTTCTATTAATAGTTTCAATAAAAAAAGTAATAATTACAAAATCAAAATTTCTGCTTTATGGTTTTTATTTGTCACTAATTGTTGTAACTCCCTTATTCTGGCTTTTTTATGGGGTAATTGAATATGGGATGTTAAAATATCTTAATTTCTGTTTTATTGTGGTAATTATGTCTATTACTATATTAGAAAAGTTTGATTATAAAGAGGTAGAGCGGTTAATTCTTACACTTCTGGTTGTTTCTTCTTTTTTAGCATTTCTTGCTGTCATAGGTACTGCAATTTCTGTCAATGCTGACTCTGGAAGATTAAGTGTTTTGGGTGGTGGGCCTATTATATTTTCTAGGTGGATGGGATTGGGCATTTTAGTGTTGCTGTTATTACCTAGATTCAAAAAGTATAAAATGAAATTCTTAGCTGTAGTTGTATTCTTTATTTTATCTATTGCAAGTGGAAGTAGAGGGCCTGTTTTAACTTTATTACTTGTATTTTCAATTTATTTAGTTTTGAATTTCAGTAAGTTCTTTTTAAAATTTGTAATAATAATTAGTTTTCTAATAGGTTTAACTGCTTTTACAAATATTGGAAAAGAGATAGCGAAAGTTGGGAAAGTTGATAGGATATTAATGAATTTTTCATCTAGAGGGGTTGCTATGAAATCAACTGGAACCAGAGGGAAATTACTTAAAGGTGCATTGATGGTATTTCAAGAATACCCTTTAGGTGTTGGTGCAGGTAATTGGCAGGATAAGGCAAATGAGTTAGATCCTCAATATTTAATGCCTCTTGAATATTCTCATAATATTATACTTGAAGTGCTTAATGAGTATGGGATATTGATTGCCTTGATGTTAGTTATATTATTTATATATGTTTTTTACTCTAGTTATGTTTTGATGAGAAAATATCAGGCTAATAATACCTCCTTATACCCGTTACTATTTTATATGTTGATCTTCTTTTTTTTAAACTGCTTAATTAGCGGAGATCTAAATGATACTCGATTGCTTTTTGTTCTGATTTCTTTTATTCTGATTCAAAAACCATTAATTAATAATATAGAAAAATGTTAATAATATGTAATGGTGCTTTTAAGTCTGGTTCTTCATGGCTGCATGCTATTGTGGTTGAGTTAACTAGAATAAAAGAATTAAATATTGTTGAAACACCTAAAAGGTATACTAATGATTTGAATTCTCCTACAACAATTATTGAAAGTAGGTTGCATCTATTCCTTGATGATGAGGATTATATTTCAAAAAATTATTTAACAAAATCACATTTTTTTCGTGAATCAACTTTGAAGAAACATTATTCTACTTATGTTAGAATGTTATTTATTGAAAGAGATATGAAAGATGCAATTGTTTCTCACTTTTTTCATATTCGAAATAAATACAGGGTAAGTTTAAATTTCTCAGTCTATTATTTTCTACTTGGAAGATATAAGTCCTATGAGATAATGTTATTTAATTCAAGGTGTGAAGAGCATATGGGTAAGAGTAATTTCTTTCATTTTTCTGATTTAAAAAATAATTTTGAAAAAACTGTTACTGAGATTGCATTAGCAATTGGGATTACCAACTTAACATCTGAAGAGTTAATATGGCTGAAAAAAGAAACTTCAATTGAAAAGTTAAGGAATGAATTGAAAAATGGAAATAGTAAATATTATCCTTCTAAAAGGAAAGATAACTGGAAGCTTTTTAGAGAAGGTAAGGTTGGGGAATGGAAAAAATATTTTTCAGATTATCAATTAAGAGATATCACTAAGATAGAGAGAGGTGCTTTTTCGCTTCTCAGTAAGTTAATATATTTTTTAGTTTTCACACTAAGAAGAATAGTATTTAGTATTGAGTAATATGAAGGATTGGAGAAAATATAATGGTGCGTTAGTACCTGTAACGCCCCCTCATATTGATGTAGATATTACAAATATTGATAAGGAAATTATAAAGACTAATTCTTATTTTGCTCGTTGGACAACAGATTTTGATTCTGGAAAAGAAGGTGAATTTTGGTATGTAATACATGATAATCCTATGCGAATTGAAGATTATAGTAGAAATACTAGAAGTAAAATTAGGAGAGGGTTGAAAAACTGTTCAGTAGAGTTGGTTGATAAATCAAAAGTATTAGAGGAGGGTTTTGAATCTTACAATGCGGCATTTTTAAATTATAATACTTATCTTATATCAAAAAATAAAGAGGAATTTCAATTTGAAATTAAGCAATTGGAAGGTCAATGGCAGTTTTGGGGAATCTTCTATGGAAGTAAAATGATAGGCTATAGTCAAAATAGAATTGTAGAAGATTATTGTGACTATTCAACCATTAAGTTTCATCCGAATTATTTGAAGTTATATCCTAGTTATGCTTTGTTTTTTACAATGAATAAATATTATTTAAACGAAAAGAAATTCAAATATGTAAATGATGGTACTAGAAGTATTTCTCATGATACAAATATTCAAGAATTCTTAATGCAAAAATTTCAATTTAGGAAAGCATACTGTAGGCTTAATGTTTTATATTATCCAAAAGTAAAAATGATATTAAAACTAATATATCCAGTTCAATTCCTGATTTCTTTTCTGAAATTTGGGGCTTTTAAAAAAATAAATATCTTATTGTTTCAAGAAAAAATCCGTAGAAGTTATGAAAGATAGATATCATTTTTTTAAAAATAATATTTTAAGTGATGTTGCGCTTGACGATCAGTTTGATTGGTTTTACTTTAAACCAAATATATTCAAGCGAAAACTTCATAAGGGATTGTATAGGCATTCAGATTTACTTTATGTTTTTTGGTTTTTATTTACTTTTGGCAGGTATGAGATACTGTATGTTATAGATAAGAAAACTGGAGAAATCTCTCATTTCTCTAATATTTTACCAACAATATTTAAATATAATTTCATGAAAAAAGATGATGTTCAGATTGTGAATTGTTGGACATATGAAGGTTTTAGGGGTAGGAAGTTGTATTCTTTTGCATTATCTAGTATTCAAAATAAATTTAAAAGTAAGACAATTTGGATAGGATCTAAAATTTCAAATATTGCTAGTTTAAAAGTAATTAAGAATTCAGGGTTCATTAAAATGTTTACAGTAGAAAAAAAGACGATTCTTGGAATATATTATAGAGTAGATGAATAACTTAGTTTCCATCATAACTCCTTCTTATAATTCTTCAAAATTTATTGAGGAATGTGTCAGTTCTGTGCTTTCTCAAACTTATACAAATTGGGAATTGTTAATTGTAGATGATTGTTCTAAAGATAACTCTAGAGATATTATTTCAGAATTAGCAGATAAAGATGAGAGAATAAAATCTATTTTCTTAAAAAAAAATATTGGTGCTGCATCTGCAAGGAATATTGCGATTAAGAAAGCAAAAGGAAAGTATATTGCGTTCTTAGATTCTGATGATCTTTGGAAATCAGTGAAATTGGAGAAACAACTTTTATTTATGAACGAGAATGATATTGCCTTTTCCTTTTCAACTTATCAGTTTATGTCAGAAGATGGTAAAAGCCTAGCAAATATTGTAAAAGCGCCTAAAAAAATGTTTTATAATTCTTATCTGAAAAATACAATAATTGGTTGTTTAACTGTTATTATTGATAGAGAAAAAACGGGTGATTTTGAAATGCCAAATATTCGGTCTTCTCATGATATGGCTTTGTGGTTGTTAGTTATGAAAAGAGGGTTTTCTGCTTATGGATTAGATGAAAATTTAGCTAAATATAGAATTGTATCTTCTTCTAATACAGCTAATAAATTAAAAGCAGCAAAAGATGTTTGGAGTGTTTACAGAAGAGTAGAGAGATTGAGTTTTGGTTACAGTATTATTTGTTTTGTCGGCTATGCTTTTAATGCAATAAAAAAACGTCTATAAATGAAAAAAATATTTGATTTATCTTTTGCATTAGTCGCACTGGTTTTAATGTTTCCATTTTTGGTAATAGCATTTTCAATTGTTGTTATTGCAGATGGTTTTCCAGTGTTTTATATTCAGCAGAGAGTAGGTTTAAATGGAGAAATCTTTAATTTATATAAGTTTCGTTCCATGAAAAAAGAATCTGATAAACTAGGCTTTACTACTTTTAAAGGTGATGATAGAATATTTTTTGGCGGAAATTTTTTAAGAAAATATAAAATTGATGAATTGGCTCAACTTCTCAATGTTCTGAAGGGAGAAATGTCGATTGTTGGTCCAAGACCCACTGTTTTGGAGGATTATAATAAAATGACAGCAGAACAAAGAAAGAGAAATATTGCAATTCCAGGTTTAACTGGATTGGCTCAGATTTCTGGAAATACATTTTTAAAATGGCCAGAACGAATAAAACTTGATTTGGAATATATTGAAAAGAAAAGTTTTATTTATGACTTGCAAATTATTTTTAAAACATGCGCAATGGTTTTGTCTGATAAAATTGATTCAGAATCAAATGATGAAGGAGAATGGTAGTTGATAAAGAAAATTTTACTGTAGTTTGTGTAGGTTCAAATATAGAATCTATGGTTTGTTTGCAGAAATTAAAAGATAGTGATATTAAGATTACTGGTCTTGTAACCCTACCTTTTATTGAACAAAAAAGAGGTTCTGATTACAGAGATTTAACTCCTTTTTGTATTGAAAATGATATTTCTTTTTTTAGAACAAACAACATAAATTCTGCTAAAACAAAAGATTGGTTGAAAAACATTAATCCTGATGTTATTTTTATCTTGGGGTGGTCTCAAGTTTTTGATAATGAATTGATTGATTTGCCAAAGAAATACATTATTGGAAGTCATCCTTCTGATTTGCCCTATGGCGCAGGTAGAGCACCAGTTGTTTGGACTGTTTTAGAGGATCTAAAAAAATCAGCCGTTAGTTTTTTTAAAGTTACAAAAGAGGTAGATGCAGGAGACTTGGTTTTGCAAAAGCATTTTAAAATAAAAGAAAGAGCAGATTCTACACATTTATATAATTTAATTTCAGAACATTTGTCTGAAGGATTTATTGAGATTTACAAACAAATTCAAAGTAATACTTTACCTGAACAAAAACAAGATATGAATAGAAGAACCGTTCGTAGGAAAAGGGTTTTTGAAGATGGGAAAATTAATTTTAATAATTCTGCAACAGACATTGATAGATTAATAAGAGCGAGTACAGAGCCTTATCCTGCAGCATTTTCTTTTTATAAAGATAAAAGATACTCTATTTGGAAATCGGAATGTAGTAATGTTATAGGTAGTCAAAAGCAGATAGGAGAGCTGTTAGAAATCAAAAATGATAGAATTTTAGTTCAATGTTGTGAGTCAACTTTATGGTTGTATGATATCACAGATTCTTCAGGAGACACAACTTCTTCCATTATTTTTGAGATTGGTGAGCAATTTGACTTAAATTTGTAGCGTAAATAGATAGAAAATGGATTTATTAAAAAATAGAAGAATATTAGTTCTGGGAGCTCATTCTGATGATGAAGTTCTAGGCATTGGTGGGACTATCTTAAAAGCAAAAGAAAATGATTCTGTTGTTGATGTTCTAATAGTAACTGATAGTGCCTCTGCTCAATATAAAGAACAATACAAATTAGAAAATAGAGGTAGTAATTTACATCAGTGTTGTGATTTATTAAAAGTTGACACTGTTTTTCAGTGGGATTTACCTGATATGAGATTGGATACTCTTTCTCATTTGGAGTTGAATAGAAAGTTAGACGAATTTATTTTAGATTCTGATTACGATACTATTTTTATTCATCATCCACATGATATTAATAAAGATCATCAAATTTTATTTGACTCTTTGATGGTAGTTTGTAGGCCTATCCCAAGTCAGAAAGTAAAATCAATTTTAACTTTCTACACTCCAAGTTCTACAGAGTGGGGGAGTTTTGAAAAAAATAGAATGTTTTGTCCGAATGTTTTTGTTAATATTGAAAATACTATTGATTTAAAACTTGAGGCATTATCAAAATATACAGATGAAGTTAGGGATTTTCCACATCCCAGAAGTATTGAAAATGTAGAAAATGTTGCAAAATATTTTGGTTCTCAAGTTGGATTAATGTTTGCAGAGCCTTTTTGTTTAATTCGTTTAATAGATTCCTAATAAATATTGTCTGAAAATAGTAAAATATGGTTATCCTCTCCACATATGGGGGGTAGTGAGTGGCAATATGTTAAAGAAGCATTTGATACAAATTGGATAGCTCCTGTTGGTCCACATATTAATGATTTTGAAAATAACCTTTCTGAGCTATCAAAGGGCTATGCTGTAGCGGCACTTAGTAGCGGGACGGCTGCTTTACATTTAGCCTTAATTCTTTTAGGAGTAAAAAAAGGAAATAAGGTATTGTGTTCGTCATTTACCTTTTCAGCATCAGCAAATCCTATTGCATATGTTGGGGC